>ENA-ORBV01003199-ORBV01003199.1-microbial-mat-metagenome-genome-assembly--contig:-NODE-3199-length-33250-cov-26.513279_pt1 | contig 33250 bp, 32 predicted proteins | sample MGYA00237777_ERZ505514 | MGnify/ENA primary metagenome ERZ505514 (study PRJEB26160, sample SAMN06269048) | microbial mat metagenome | isolation source: Oligotrophic lake microbial mat | place... | reverse complement strand
TCGACGGCACCGGAGCGCCAGCGCGCCATGGCGACATCGCTGTCTCTGGCGGCCGGATCGTCGAGATCGGCAAGCTGGGCGGCAGCGCCACCCGCGTCATCGACGCGCAAGACCTGGTAGTCGCCCCCGGGTTCGTCGACCCGCACACCCACTATGACGCGCAGATCTGCTGGGACCAGTCGGTCACGCCATCGCCGTGGCATGGCGTGACCACCGTGATGATGGGCAATTGCGGCGTCGGCATCGCACCCTGCGCGCCCGCCCGGCGAATCACGGCGATGAACGACCTGGTCAATGTCGAAGGCATGTCCTTCGAGGTGTTGAACCAGGGCATCACCTGGGATTGGGAAAGCTTTCCCGAATTCATGGCTGCCGCCGAGCGGCGCGGCGCCGCCGCCAACCTGGCCTTTCTGGCGCCGCTGACGCCGTTTCGCTATCACGTGATGGGCGACGAGGCGATCGAGCGCGCGGCAACGCCGGCCGAAGCTGCCAGCATCGCAGAACTGCTGGCCGAGGCGATGCGCGCCGGCGCATTCGGTTTTTCCACCACGCAACTGCCGAACCATATGGGCTACCAGGGGCGCCCGCTGGCTTGCCGCAATGCGGACATGGCGGAACTCGGCGCCTACGCCAACGTTCTGCGGGCCGCCGGCAAGGGGGCCATCGAGATCGCGCTGACGCAGCAGATTTCGGTGATGTCGGCCGAGAACTACAGGGTGCTCGACTACCTGCTGACCGAAAGCGCGCGCCCGGTCACCTGGCTGGCGCTCTTGTATCGCGACGACATCCCGGGCGCTTGCGATGAAAGCCAGCGCATGTCGGCGGCGCTGGCCGCGCGCGGCTCGTTTCCGCAGATCTGCCCGCGTCCGCTGACGCGCGAGATGAACTTGCGCATGCCGCACTCGTTCCTGAGTTTTCCTTCCTGGCATCGCGCGCTCAACAAGTCGCTGGAAGAGCAGAAGGCCATCTACCGCGATAGCGCGTTCCGCAATCAGTTCCGCGAGGAGCTCAAAGGGCCGGCGCAGTTCACCGGCAATTGGGAGTTGATGGCTGTTTCGGAAGCGTCGAATCCGGCGCTGAAACGCTACGAAGGCATGACCATCGCCGCGGTGGCGCGCGAGCGCGGCACTGACGGCGTCGATGCATTGCTCGACATCGCCATCGAAGATGAACTGCAGATGGAATTCGGCGTCGCCTTTCTCAACACCAACCAGGAGGGCGTGGCCAAGCTGCTCAATGACCCGCACACGCTGATCGGCCTGTCCGATGGCGGGGCGCACCTGGGCGTGCTGTGCGATGCCGGCTACACCACTTACCTGCTGGGGCACTGGGTGCGCGAGCGCCGCGCGTTGTCGCTCGAACAAGCCATCAAACGCATCACTTCCGAGCCTGCGGATCTGTTCGGCATCCGCGATCGTGGCCGCCTGCGGCCCGGCCTGGCGGCCGATATCGCGATATTCGACCCGGCCACGGTCGGCTCGGCCGAGCGTGGCGTCAAGCGCTTCGATCTGCCCGGCGGCGAAAGGCGCTTCGTGATGCCTTCGCAAGGCATACACCACACCATCGTCAACGGCAGCGTGATCTATGAGAAGGACGCCATGACCGGTGCCATGCCGGGCAAGGTGTTGCGTTCCTGAGCATGCGGCAATTCGAGTACCGGGTCGCAGGCGACGGCACATCGAGCTGTGATCCATGCCGATTGATCACCCCAAACCAAAGGAGACAAGCATGACCGCGATCCGGATTCTGAAGACTCTTGCGCTGCTGGCCTGCATCGCCACGGCAGCACCCGCAGCCATCGCCCAGGCATTTCCCAACCGACCGCTGCGCATCATCGTTCCCGCGCCACCCGGTGGCGCCATCGACATCATCGCGCGCCTGCTGGCCGAACGACTGGGCAGCACCTGGAACCAGGCGGTTTCGGTCGAAAACAAGGCCGGTGGCAGCCAGATCATCGGCACCGAGGTGGTGGCCAAGAGTGCGCCGGACGGCTACAACCTGGTGATCATCGCCTCCAGCCACGCGGTCAATCCGGTGCTGTTCAAGAAGATGCCCTACGACTCGATCAAGGACTTTTCCTTCGTCGTGCAGACCCACGCCGTGCCCTTGCTGCTGGCGGTGACCAATTCATTGCCGGTCAAGAATGTTGCCGAACTGATCGCTTATGCCAAGGCGAACCCGGACAAGTTGAGCTACGCCTCAAGCGGCCAGGGCAGCTCCTTGCGCACCGCCGCCGAGCTGTTTCGTTCGATGACCGACACGCAGATCCTGCATGTGCCCTACAAAGGCAGCACCGCCGCGCATCCGGATCTGATCGCCGGGCGCACCTCGATGATCTTCGACACCATCACGGCGATCCTGCCGCAAGTGAAATCCGGCGCGGTGCGCGCGCTGGCCGTCACCACGCTGGCGCGCTCGTCGATCGCCCCCGAGGTGCCGACGATCGCGGAATCCGGCGTGCCCGGTTATGACGCGAGTTCATGGGGCGGCATCCTGGCGCCGGCCGGCACACCCAAAGACGTGGTCGACGCGCTCAATTCCGCGATGGGCAGAATCCTCGCAACCCCGGACGTGAAGGCGCGCCTGGCGAATTCCGGGATTGAAGTCGCCGCTGGCAGCCCACGCCAGTTCGAAGACTTCATGCAGTCGGAAATGCGCAAATGGGCGAAGGTCGCGAAAGATGCCGGCGTCGTTCCGGAGTAGGGCGGCGCGTTGCCGCTCGCCAAATGACGCAGCCGATGCGCTGCCGCTTGTGTGATGCGATGCGATGCAGCCGGCAAACGCCTGCTGCGGCAGACCAGCCAACCCGCGGCCTGCATCGCCCGCAATCCGCGCTTGCGCATGGCGACCCACTGTGTGCTCTACGATCGAGGGCCTCACGCCGACGCACGAAACTGTAATCCTGCGCGACGCGTTCGTGCCGGCCGAACTGGCGACGCAAGCGGGCTCTTCAATCTTCTAGAATGCGCGTTTTGCCTGCGCAACCGGAATCCTTCGCATGACCGCCACCCTGAATCCCAACATCGCCGACCTGATCGAGCAACGCTTCGGCCTGCCGGGCAGCGCCGGGCGCGACATGCCGGCCACCGGCACCATAGCCGGCATGCTGTCGCACCGTTCGACGCGACGCTTCACGCCACAGGCGGTGAGCGCCGAGACCCTCGAGGTGGTGCTGGCGGCGGCCCTGTCGTCACCCGCCAAGTCCGACCTGCAGCAGGCCAGCATCGTCATCGTGCGCGATGCCGCGCAGCGAGCGGCGCTCAACGCCCTGGTGCCGTCGATGCCGTGGATCGCCAATGCGCCGGAGTTTCTGGTGTTTTGTGGCGACAACCGGCGCATGCGGCGCATCGCCCTGCTGCGCGGCAAGCCGTTTCCCAACGACACGCTCGACATGTTCATGAATTCCGCGGTCGACGCCGGCATAGTGATGCAGGCCTTCGTCATCGCCGCCGAATCGATCGGGCTGGGCTGCTGCCCGATCAGCCTGATCCGCAATCAGGTCGAGCGCGCCAGTGAATTGCTGCGCCTGCCCGCCGGGGTGTTTCCGGTGGCCGGCCTGTGTGTCGGATATCCGGCTGACAGCGGGCGACTTTCGATGCGCCTGCCGCCCTCGATCACAGTGCATGTCGATCACTATGACGGCAGCGACTTCGACGCAGAACTTGCCGCCTACGACGCCCGGCGCGCGCTGCGCGAGCCGACCGCGCCGGAAAAGCAGCGCGAAGTCGAGCGCTTCGGGCACGCCGAGCCCTACACCTGGTCGGAAGACAAGGCGCGCCAATATTGCGTACCCGAACGCCACAGCTTCGGGCCGTATGTACGCGCGCAGGATTTTGCGCTCAAGTAGCGTCGATGCGCAGGCTGGTCTCGCCCAATCGAACGAGCCCTGGCGTCAACCTTGATCAAATGGAGGCTTGCAGGATGAAACTGTTGCGACTGTTGCGACCACTGTCGTGCGCACTGCTGGCAGCGGGCCTGGTGTCGGCCGCACCTGCACAAGAGGTCTATCCGTCCAAGCCGATTCGCATCATCGTGCCCTTCGCGCCTGGCGGAATCACCGACCTGATGGCACGCCTGCTTGGCAAGGTGGTGTCCGACTCGACCGGCCAGTCGGTGATAGTCGAGAACAAGCCCGGTGGCGGCACCGTGATCGGCACCGAGGCCGCAGTGCGGTCCAGGCCGGATGGCTACACGATCCTGATGGTGTCGGCACCGATCGCCACCAACCCGGGCCTGATGTCCAGGTTGCCCTACGATGCCTTGCGCGACCTGACACCAGTCATCAACCTGACCGCGCAGGGCTTCGTGATTTCGGTGCATGAAAAGCAGGCGTTCAAGACGTTTGCGGAATTGCTGGAGGCTGCCAAAAAGCCGGGTGGCGACATTCCCTATGCCTCGCCCGGCAGCGGCACCCTGATGCACCTGGTGGGCCAGGTCATGAATGCCGAGTACCAGACGCGTTTCGTGCACATCCCCTACAAGGGCAGCGGTCCGGCGATCCAGGATGCCATCGGCGGGCAGGTGCCGATGATCATCGACCCGATCACCACCTCGATCGGGCCGATCAAGCAGGGCCGGCTGCGGCCGCTGGCGGTGACCAACCCGACGCGCCTGCGCGCGCTGCCCGAGGTGCCGACCATGCGCGAACTCGGTTACGCCCGGGCCGAGGCGGTGGCATTTTCCGGATTCATGTTGCCGGCCGGTACGCCCGCTGCCGTCGTCACCCGGCTCAACAGCGAATTCAACCGGGCGCTGGCGCTGCCGGAGGTACGCGACCGCCTGGTCGAGCAGTTGGGTGGCACGCTGGCCGGTGGCAGCGCCGAGGAGTTCGGCGCGCTGCTCAAGGCCGAGACCGAGCGCTGGGTGCCGATCATCCGGCGCCTGGGCATCAAGGCTGATTGAGCGGCAGTGGCTTCGAACCCTGTCATCGCAGACCTGAGTCTTGGCGCGCAGACCAAGATGCCGATGCCCGCCGCGCGCACCATCGATGTCGACGGCATCGGCACCCGCTACTACGAAGCAGGGTGCGGCGAGACCATTGTCTTCATCTATGGCGGCAGCTTTGGCACCAGCGACTCGGCTTCGAGCGCCCACACCTGGAACCTGAACCTGCTGCCGCTGGCCAGCCGCTTCCGCGTGATCGCCTTCGACAAGATCGGCCAGGGCTTCACCGACAACCCCGGGGATGACGACTACACCATGGCCGCGGTGGTGCGGCATGCCGGCGCCTTCCTGCGCGCGCTGCAGCTGCCACCTGTGCATCTGGTCGGGCATTCGCGCGGTGGCTATGCGGCGGCCAGGCTCACGCTTGCGCATCACGATCTGGTCAGGAGCCTGACGCTTGTCAACAGCGGAACCTTGAGCCCCGGGGTGGGCACCAACGAGGTGGTGCTGGCGCGCCCGCCTTTCCCCAAGGGCAGCGCCGAATGCGTGCGCTGGGTCTATCGCAACTACAGTTTCAATCCTGCGGCGGTCACCGACGCTTGGGTGGCCGCGGTGCTCGAAGTGCTGGCCCTGCCCAAGTATCGCGAGAGCATCGAGCGTGTCGAAGGCGCGCGCCTCGGGGCGACCCTGTTTCTGCCGGCCTTGGCGCGCGAAAAGCGCGAGACCCTGCAGTGGATCAATGAAGGGCGGCTGCAGCGGCCGGTGCAAATCATCTGGGGCTCGGAGGATCGCACTGCGATATTGCAGCGCGGGCTGGACCTGTTTCACCTGCTGGCACGCCATGATCGCCGCGTGCAGTTCCATGCGTTTGGCCAGGCCGGGCATTTCCCGTTTCGCGAACATCCCGCGCGTTTCAATGCACTGCTCGGGCGATTCGTCGCCGCGCACGCGGCCTGATGCGATGCTGATGCGCCGTTCGATCCAGGTCAATGGCGCGGCCACGGTCGTGTCGGGCAGCCCCGACTCCAGCGCGCCGCTGGTATTTCTCAGTGGCGGCATTCCCGGGATCACGCCCTATTGCAGCGGGCCGCACCTCTGGGGGCAGAGCCTCGATGCCCTGGCGGGCGAGCGCAATGTGCTGGCGTTCGACCTTTGCAGCGGCGCCGGCGTGCCGCATGCCGACCTCGGCATCGATGCGCTGCTAAGCCACGTGCGTGCGACCCTGGCGGCACTGGAGGTCGCACGTTGCCACATGGTGGCGCATGATCTGGCCGGCCTGATCGCGCTCTTGCTCGCAGTCGAGTCGCCGACCTTGATATGTGGCGTGAGCGTGGTGTCAAGCACGGCCGCCGCCCCGACTGGCGACGGGGTCGAAAACCTGAGCTTCGCCCATCCGCCGCCGCCGCCATGGAGCCAGGCGGCGCAGCGCTGGGCGCTGGAGCAGGTGTCCTATTCGCACCAGCATATCGACAGCGCGCTGGTCGATGCCTGCGTGGCGGCTGCGGCCGGCGACGCGCAGCGCAGTGCGGCCGCCGCCATGGCGGCAGGTGCGCTTGCCGCCACTTTCATGCCCAGCCTGCACAACGCAAAGGGGCGCCTGTATGAAGTCTGCCGCGGCGCCGGTGTGCCGGTGCCGGTGCAAATCATCTGCGGCACACACGATCCGCTCGGCACGCTCGAACAAGGCCTGGCCTTGTATCAAATCATTGCCGCGCGCCAGCCGGTGACGCAGTTCCACGCACTCAACCGGGCCGGCAGCCTGCCATTCCGCGAACAGCCCGCCGCCTTCTTGCAGGTCGTGACCGCGTTTGGCGAGATTGTGTTTCCGGGCTGAAAGCGCTGCGGCGCAGACTCAGCGACGGGTCGGGGCGTTGCCGGCGCGCAAGGGGCCGGGCGGTACCAGCCACCACGCGCCCGCCACCAGCGCGCCGAAAGCGGTGTACACCAGCGCGAAAACCCATGGCGGTGCCTGGTAGTACAACAAGCGCCCGAGCCAATGGGCAATGAAGCTGCCGGCATAGGTGCGCTCGCCTGCGGCCATGCGCAAGGCCATTTCCAGGGTGGTAAGCGGGCACACCATGCCCAGCCACGCCTGTGCGGCGACCAAGCCGATGGCCAGTAGATGGCCCAGGCGAAACCAGGGGTTGCGCACCCATTGCCAGCGGCGCACGCCACCCAGTGCGATCAAAAGCCACGAGCCTACGATGAACAGCACCACCAGCACATGCAGCAACAGCACCACGTCGGCCAGGGTGACCAGCAGCAGGGCACGCTCCACGGCATCTATCCTCGCGCGATCGCCTGACTGCGCGCTCTTGCATCGCGCCCCTGGCGGACTCGGGCCTTACGGTACCGGCTGTCCGGCGGTTGGCACCGCCACGCTGCCTGCATCGCCGTCGCTGCCCGCCCCTTGGTCTTCATCGGCCTGCGGCGTGTCACCCTCGGTAGCGGTTTTTTTCATTTTTTTCTCGTCCTTCTTTTGCTTCTTGGCGAGGTCTCTCTGACGCTTCGCAAACGCATAGTTCGGCTTGGCCATAGGGCGATTTTCTCTTTCATTGTTGGATTCAGGCTGCTAGGGTAAGGCATTTTCCCGTGCACTGCCTTGCGCGGCAGCCGAAGCCTTGCCCGCAGCAGTCAGGTTCATGCCAGTTCGAGGGCGAACTCGGACACCGTCGGGTCGTCCGTGTAGGGGCTGGCCGCAAAGCCCAGATGCGCCATCAGCCGGTGCATGTCGTGGTTGGTACCGAGCACCGTGCCGGTCATGCGACGATAACCGGAGTCGCGTGCGGCCTTGATCAGGTTGCGCATCAGCAGGCTGGCGATGCCGCGTCCGTGCCATTGATCGGCCACCACCACGGCGAACTCGCAGCTCACGCCGTCTGCGAGGGGCGAGTAACGCGCCACGCCGACCATTGCCGCATCGACCAAGGCCAGAAGCGCCAGTTCGCGCTCGTAGTCGATTTGCGTCATGCGTGCCAACAGGCGCGGCGACATGGTGCGGGCGGCGTTGAAAAAGCGCATGTAGCGCGAATGGTCGGACAGCGCTTCCATGAACGCCAGTTCCATGCGTGCGTCCTCGGGGCGGATCGGGCGCAGCCGGATGCCGGTGCCGTCGCGCAGCGTTGCGCCGCTTTCAAGCGCGCTCGGGTAGGGGTGAATCGCCAGATGCGCGTAGCGGCGGTGCGGCGCGTTCGGGTCGCGTGCGCCTTCCAGCCGCGCCGCATCGATCAGCACCCGCGCATCGAGCGCGCTGGCGCCATTCTGATCCACCGATAGCGGGTTGATGTCGAGTTCCATGAGCCACGGGCAGGCACATGCCATGTCGGACACACGCAGCAGGATGTCGATGATCGCGGCCCGATCGGCCGCAGGAATCTGCCGGTAGGGGCCGAGCAGGCGCGCGATGCGGGTACGGTCGATCAGGTCTTCGGCCAGACGCAGATTGAGCGGCGGCAAGCCGATGGCGTTGTCCTGGAGCAGCTCCACCGCCACCCCGCCGGCGCCAAAGCTCAAGACCTGGCCGAATACCGCGTCGCGCGCCACGCCGATCATCAGTTCGCGCCCGAAACGCTTGTTCACCATCGGTTGCAGCGCCACACCGTCGATCCGGGCCTGCGGCCGCGCGGCGTGGACCCGGGCCAGCAGGTTGGCGAATTCCCGCTCCAACTCGGCGCGGTCGCGCACGTTGAGAATGACGCCATCGACATCGCTCTTGTGCGCGATGTCGGGCGAGAGGATCTTCAGCGCCAGCGGATAGCAAAGGCGGCTGGCGGCCGCGAGCGCTTCATCGAGGGTCGCAGCAATCAGTGTTTGCGGCACCGGAATGCCGAAGCAGGCCAGCAGTTCCTTTGATTCAGGCTCGGTCATCAGGCTGCGCCAGTCGGCGGCCACCCGTGCGGCCAGTGCATGGGCGCGTTCGAGGTCGTGCGTTGCGTTGTCGGTCAACGGCGGTGGCGTCTCCAGCAGCAACTGTTGAGCGCGCCAGTATTCGGCCAGAGCGGAAAAGCCGATCACACCGGATTCCGGCGACTGAAATGCCGGCATGCCGGCGGCCTCGATCACGCTGCGCCCCGACTGTACCGCCGCGTCGCCCAGCCAGGCGGTGAGTACCGGCTTGCTGGACTGATGCGCCATGGCGACGATGGCGCGCGCGGTGTCGTCGGCGGTGGCAACGATTTGCGGGCAAAACAAGGTCAGCACAGCGTCGATGCCGGGATCGCTCAGGAGCGGGCCCAGCGCGGCGGCGAAGCGCTCGGCGCTGGCGTCGCCGATGATGTCAACCGGATTGCCATGCGACCAGTGGGGCGGCAGCGCGCCATCGAGCGCGGCAACGGTCGACGCTCCAAGCCCGGCCAGTTCCACCTCGTGGTCGGCGGCGCAGTCGGCCGCCATCACGCCGGGGCCGCCGCCATTGGTCAGCACCGCCAGCCGGTTGCCGGTGGGCAGCCGGCCGGCCGCCAGCAGACGTGCAGCCGAGAAGAGCTCCATATAAGTGCTTGCGCGCACCACGCCGCAGCGCCGCAGGGCGGCCTCGAACACCGCATCGTTGCCGACCATGGCGCCGGTATGGCTCATGGCGGCGCGTGATCCGCCGCTGTGGCGCCCGACCTTCTGCAGCACCACCGGTTTGGTGCGGGCTGCTGCGCGCAGGCCGCCGATGAAGGCGCGCGCATCGTGAATCCCCTCGACATACATGAGGATGCTGTGGGTGGTCTCGTCGTGCAGCAGGTAGTCGAGAATTTCGCCGAAGTCGAGGTCGGTGGCCGCGCCCAGCGACACCACGCTGGAAAAGCCGATGCCGGCCGACCAGGCCCAATCGGTCAGGGCCGCGCACACCGCACCGGATTGCGCAACCAAGGCGATATGGCCGGCGGCGGCCCCGGTACGCGCGAAGGTGGCGTTGAAACCGATGCCCGGGCGCATCAGGCCCAGGCAGTTGGGCCCGACCATGCGAATCCGCGCCGCATGCGCGATAGCTGCGATTTCGGCCTCCAGCGCGCGCCCCTCGGCGCCGGCTTCGCCGAAACCGGCCGACAACACCAGTACATGCTCGATGCCGGCGCGCGCCGCATCCTTGAGCACCTGCGGCACCGCTGGTGCCGGCGTCACCACCACCGCCAGGTCGACCGGATCGGTGAGCCGGTAGAGCCGGTCGACGCAGGGCACGCCGTCGACTGCGGCGTGTTTGGGGTTGACCGGATACACCGGCCCCTTGAAGCCGCTGTTGCGCAGGTTGTGGAAAACTGCGGCAGCCAGCGATCCGGCGCGGGTGCCGGCGCCGACCACCGCCACGCTGCGCGGGGCGAACAAGGGTTCAAGGTAATGATTGCGGGACATGGGCTGGATTAGTGTGACAGGAGGGAAACCCTTCGAGGTAAAGGGTCGCGCAACGGCGGGTAGGCGCATGTTTGCCCAATCTTCACATGATCGCTTGATCTGGGTCAAAGCCGACACACGGCCTGTGGCTACGATGCATGAAGCGTATTGAGGAAGCGACGGCAGGGGCTCGAGTCGGGTACGGGTCGGGCAAACGCAAGCCCACCGCGATCGGACACGGGCCTCGATTCCTCATCCCGCACGGCTTCTCAAAGGTTTGCATGATGTCTGGTTTTGGCTGGTTTCGCAGCGCCGTACAAGCGTCCGAACGTGCGCCCGCAGCGTTGAGCCAAAGAGCCATTGCGGATACTTGCTTCCATTGCGATCTACCCTTGCCCATGCCAGTTGCCCACTGGGTCGAGTTCGAAGGCGCCAGGCGTCCGCTGTGCTGCGCTAGTTGCCTGGCTGCGGCCGAGATGCTGATTGCCAAGGGCTTTTTCGCTTACTACAGCCAGCGCAATGACTGAGGGCGCTACGCTGGCCGCTGGCAGTGGCGCGGCACGCTCTTCCGAGGCGCTGCTGGCGGTTGAAGGCATTCATTGCGCCAGTTGCGTGCAATTGATCGAAATGCGCGTCGGCGCAATCGCGGGCGTTGAATCCGTCGATGTCGGGCTCACCAGTCATCGGGCGCGGGTGCGCTGGCGCGACGGCAGCACGGGCCTTGCCGACATCACCGCCGCGATCGCGCGCGCCGGCTATCGCGCCTGGCCCGTCTCGGCGGCGCTGGCCTCGATCGAACGCTCGCGCGAGCGCCGCATGGCGCTGTGGCGCCTGTTCGTGGCCGGCTTTTCCATGATGCAGGTGATGATGTACGCCACCCCGGCTTACCTGGCGATCGAAGGCGAGATGGCGCCCGACATCGAACAATTGCTGCGCATCGCAAGCCTTGTGCTCACCGTGCCGGTAATGGCCTATGCCGCCACGCCGATTCTCAGCCGCGCCTGGCGCAACCTGACTGCGCGGCGCATCGGCATGGATGTGCCGGCCGCGCTCGGACTTCTGGTCACCTTTGGCGCCAGCGCCTGGGCCACCGTGCTGCCGATGTTTGATGCCGGCGCAGCGCGCGGACCGGTGTACTTCGACTCGGTGTCGATGTTTGTATTCTTCCTGTTGGGCGGGCGCTATCTTGAAATGCTGGCACGCACGCGTGCCGGCGCGGCGGTGGACGAATTGGCGCGCCTGCAACCGGCGCGCGCCCTGCTGCTGCCGGACTGGCCGCAATCGCAGGTCAGCCGCGAGGTCGATGCCGCGAGCCTTGCGACAGGCGACCTGGTGCTGGTGCGCGCCGGCTGCGCAGCACCCGCCGATGGGGTGGTGGTGGATGGCGTGAGCTTGAACGACGAGTCGCTGATCAGCGGTGAAGCGCGGCCGGTGGCCAAAGCCCCGGGGGCGGCCGTCACCGGCGGTGCCATCAACCTGGGCGCGCCGCTTTTGGTCAGGGTCAGTGCCGCCGCGGGTGATTCGCAACTGGCGCACCTGGTGCGACTGGTCGAAAGCGCGGCCGCTGCCAAGCCCTGGCTCAACCAGGTCGTCGATCGCCATGCGGCCACCTTTCTGTGGACCATCCTGGTGCTGGCTGCGGCAACCGCGCTCGCCTGGGCGCTGATCGACCCGGCACGCGCGCTGCCGGCCGCAGTTGCGGTGCTGATCGTCACCTGTCCGTGCGCCCTGTCACTGGCCGCGCCGGTGGCGTTTTCCGCGGCCATCGGCAATCTCGCGCGCCGCGGCGTGCTGGTCACGCGCGCGCACGCGCTGGAAACGCTGGCGCGCGCCAATCACTTTGTGTTCGACAAGACCGGCACACTTACGACCGGGCGCATGCGCGTCGAGGATATCGTGTTGCTGGGTTCGCTCGACCGCAGCCGCGTGCTGGCGCTGGCCGGGCGCATGGAAAGCGTCGCCGTGCATCCGCTGGCACAGGCGCTGGCGATGGAGGCGGCGCCGCATCTCGCGCGCCTGGGCTCGGTTCACATCAGCGCCGCCCGCGAGGTTGCCGGCAGCGGCGTCGAGGCGCTGGTCGATGGCGTCAGGCATCGCATCGGCAGCCTGGAATTCGTCGGCAGCCTGCATGGCCAGCCCTTGCCGGCCGACAGCCTGGCCCGCGCGCAGGGATTCAGCCTGGCGGCATTGGCCAGCGAAAGCGGCTGGCTGGCACTGTTCATGATCGGTGACGGTGTGCGCGCCGGTGCCGCCGACCTGATCGCGGCCCTGGCGGCACAGGGATCGAAGGTGTCGCTGGCCAGCGGCGACCGACTGGGTGCAGTGTCGCAGGCGGCGACTGCGCTGGGTATCAGCGACGTGCACGGCGCCATGGCGCCGGCGGCCAAGCACCGCTTCGTGGCCGATCTGCAAGGCGCCGGCGCCACCGTGGCGATGGTGGGCGACGGCATCAACGACGCGCCGGTGCTGGCGTTGGCGCATGTTTCGGTGGCCATGGGCAGCGGCGCACCGCTGGCACAGACGCGCGCCGACATGGTGCTGATGTCGGGCCGGCCGGCCGACCTGCTGCACGCGCTTGCCACGGCCAGGAAGGCGATGCGCATCGTCAAGCAGAACATCGCCTGGGCGGCGCTCTACAACCTGGTCGCCATACCATTGGCCGCCAGCGGCCTTTTATCACCGTGGATGGCCGGCATCGGCATGGCGGCCAGTTCGCTCGTGGTGGTACTCAATTCGCTGCGCGTGGCGACGCGCGCACCGGCAGCGTCGTTGTCGACTGCGCTGCCGGTGCCATTGACCGCGCACGCCGCAGCCGGTTGACGGCATGGAAATCCTCTACTTGCTGGTGCCGCTGTCGGTCGTGCTGGTGCTGCTGATCGGCGGCTTGTTCTGGTGGTCCCTGCAGGACGGCCAGTTCGACGATCTCGACACCCCGGGCCGCAGGATTCTTGATGATGATGATGACTGAGAGCGGGCCTCGGCGCACTTGGCTGGTGCGAAAGCGCGTCTGCGGATGCAACGCCGATGCGCGCACGTACCGCGCATTCGCCGCCGAGCGCGCACAAGCTTTCCAGGTTGCGCGGTCAAGCCGCACGCGACTTGATACGGATCAAATGTCGCGCTGCAGCGACTTGTAAAGTGAACCAAGTTTCAACCTCAACGGGGCATGCAATGTCGCAACCAACGTACAACTACAAGGTGGTTCGTCAGTTCGCGCTGATGACGGTGATCTGGGGCATCGTCGGCATGCTGGTTGGCGTGATCATCGCCGCCCAACTGGCCTTCCCGGAACTCAATTTCGATCTGCCGTGGTTGTCCTACGGGCGCCTGCGGCCACTGCATACCAATGCGGTGATCTTCGCCTTCGGCGGCTCGGCGTTGTTCGCCACCTCCTACTACGTGGTGCAGCGCACCTGCCACGCCAGCCTGTTCCTGCCTCAGCTCGCGGCTTTCACCTTCTGGGGCTGGACTCTGGTGATCCTGCTGGCGGCGATCTCGCTGCCACTGGGCATGACCCAGGGCAAGGAATATGCGGAGCTTGAATGGCCGATCGATATCCTGATCGCGGTGGTGTGGGTGTCCTACGCGATCGTGTTCTTCGGCACCATCGTCAAGCGCACCGTGGCGCACATCTATGTGGCCAACTGGTTCTTCGGCGCCTTCATCCTGACCGTTGCCCTGCTGCACATCGTCAACAGCGCGGCGGTGCCGGTGAGTTTCTGGAAATCCTACTCGGCCTATGCCGGCGTGCAGGATGCCATGGTGCAGTGGTGGTATGGCCATAACGCGGTGGGCTTTTTCCTCACTGCCGGCTTCCTGGGCATGATGTATTACTTCATCCCCAAGCAGGCCGAGCGCCCGGTGTTTTCCTACCGGCTGTCGATCGTCCACTTCTGGGCGTTGATCTTCACCTACATGTGGGCCGGCCCGCATCACCTGCACTACACAGCGCTGCCCGACTGGGCGCAATCGATCGGCATGATCTTCTCGCTGGTGCTGCTGGCGCCTTCCTGGGGCGGCATGATCAACGGCATCATGACCCTCTCGGGCGCCTGGCACAAGCTGCGCTCGGACCCGATCCTCAAGTTCCTGGTGGTGTCGCTCTCGTTCTACGGCATGAGCACCTTCGAGGGGCCGATGATGTCGATCAAGACCGTCAACGCACTCTCGCACTACACCGACTGGACCATCGGCCATGTGCACTCGGGTGCGCTGGGCTGGGTCGGGCTGGTGTCGATCGGTTCGATCTACTTCCTGATCCCCAAACTCTACGGCCTGAAGGAAATGTACAGCACGCGCCTGATCGAGTTGCACTTCTGGATCGCCACCGTGGGCATCGTGCTGTACATCGCCGCGATGTGGATCGCCGGGGTGATGCAGGGCCTGATGTGGCGCGCGGTCAATGCCGACGGTACCTTGACATACACCTTCGTGGAGAGCGTCAAGGCGACCTTCCCCTACTACGTCATCCGCCTGGTTGGCGGCGTGCTGTATTTCTCCGGCATGTTCGTGATGCTCTACAACGTCATCAAGACCATCGGCCAGGGCCGCGCGGTGGACGCGCCGGTGATCAAGGCTGCAGGCCACGGCGCCGGCTCGCTGGCACACGCCTGAACGACGCGTTGATGTTGCGATCCTATTCCAACAGGTGAAAAAAAATGAACCATCAAACGATCGAAAAGAACATCGGTCTGATGATCCTCCTGGTCGTGCTCACGGTAAGCGTGGGCGGCCTGGTGGAAATCGTGCCGCTGTTCTTCCAGAGATCCACCACCGAGCCGGTGGCGGGTCTCAAGCCCTACAACGCCATGCAGCTGGTCGGGCGCGACATCTACATCCGCGAGGGTTGCTACAACTGCCACTCGCAGATGATCCGGCCGTTCCGCGCCGAGACCGAACGCTACGGCCACTACTCCGTGGCCGGCGAGTTCGTCTACGACCATCCGTTCCAGTGGGGCAGCAAGCGCACCGGGCCGGACTTGGCGCGCGTCGGCGGGCGCTACAGCGATGAATGGCATCGTGCCCACCTCAACAATCCGCGCGACCTGGTGCCGGAGTCGAACATGCCGGGCTATCCGTGGATGGTGAAGAACATGATCGATCCGGCCTCGGTGGCGCCGCGCATGAAGGCCCTGGCGATGGTAGGGGTGCCCTATACCGAAGCCGACATGAACGAGGCCGCAAAGATGGTGGCCGGCAAGAACGAGCAGGACGCGCTGATCGCCTATCTGCAAGGCCTGGGCACGTCGATCAAGTTCGGCGGGCCGGCGGCGGCGCCGGCCAAGGCGGCAGCGGCCAAGGCGGAGTCCGCGTCCGGCGTCGGCACGGCAGCCGCCGCCACACCCGCGGCAGGCGCAGCAAGCCTGGCCGCCGCCAAATAAGGGAGCGCCACATGGACTTGAACACATTGCGCATCACCATGACCCTGATCAGCTTCGCGGTCTTCATCGGCATCATCGCCTGGGCGTTGGCGCCGGGCAACCGCGCCGCTTTCGAAGAAGCGTCGCTGATCCCCTTGTCCGACGAAGAACCTGCGGCCACGCCTGCAAAGGGGGTTTCAGATGGCTGATTTCACCAGCGATTTCTGGAGCCTCTACATTTCGGTGGCGACCATCGCCGGCCTCCTGGTGTGCGCGCTCGTGCTGCTGTTCACCTCCGGCAAGGTGGTGCCCAAGGATCCCGGTGGCAGCACCGAGACCACCGGCCATGTCTGGGATGAGACCCTCGGCGAATTCAACAATCCGCTGCCGCGCTGGTGGATGTGGCTGTTCTATCTGACCATCGCCTTCGCGCTCATCTACCTCTACCTGTATCCGGGGCTGGGCAGCTTCAAGGGCAGTCTGGCATGGAGTTCCACAGGCCAGTACAACGATGAAATCAGACAAGCGGACGCCGAGTTCGGCCCGCTGTTCGCGCAATACCTGGCGAAGGATCTGAAAACCGTTGCCGCCGACCCGCAGGCCAGGGAAATAGGCGGCCGGCTGTACCTCAACTACTGTGCGCAATGCCACGGCTCGGATGCGCGCGGCAGCAAGGGCTTTCCCAACCTGACCGACAGCGACTGGCTGCACGGCGGCACGCCTGAAGCCATCAAGACCACCTTGCTCGAAGGCCGCGTTGGCGTGATGCCGCCCATGGGTGCGGCCCTGGGCGGCGATGATGACGTGAGGAACGTCGCCAACTATGTGCTGTCGCTCTCCGGTTCGGCCAATGATTCGTTGCGCGCGGCGCAAGGCAAGGCCAAGTTCGCAGTGTGTGGCGCCTGTCACGGTATGGATGGCCGCGGCAATCCGGCCCTGGGAGCGCCCAACCTGACCGACAAGATCTGGCTGTACGGTGGCGGACTTGAGAACGTGATGGAGGCGATCAACAAAGGGCGCAACAACCAGATGCCGGCGCAGAAGGACTTTCTGGGTGAGGCCAAGGTGCACCTGCTGGCGGCTTATGTCTATGGCCTGGGTGGCGGGGATGCGGGCGGCGCGACGGCACCGGCGGCAGCCCCCGCACAGGCACCAGCACCAGCACCAGCACCAGCACCAGCAGCGGCAGCAGCAGCGGCGCCGGCAGCCGCACCTGCAGCCGGGGCGGACCCGAAAAAATGATGCGAGGGGCGCGCGCGGTAGTGCGGGTCCCGGCCGCGCGGCCATGAGCACGCAGCCGATCAAGCTCTCGACCGAGGTCGAAGAGGCACTCTATGAGGTCCGCAAGAAGATCTACCCGCGCGCGGTCCATGGCTGGTTTGCCGGCTGGCGCTGGACCCTGGTGTGGTTCACCCAGATACTGTTCTACGGCACTGCCTGGGTCACCTGGAACGGCCGCCAGGCGGTGCTGTTCGATCTGGTGTCGCGCAAGTTCTACATATTCGGCCTGGTGTTGTGGCCCCAGGATTTCATTTTCCTGACCGCGCTTCTGATCATCAGCGCCCTGGCCCTGTTTTTGTTTACCAGCATCGCCGGGCGCCTGTGGTGCGGCTATGCCTGCCCGCAAACGGTCTACACCGAGATCTTCCTGTGGATCGAACGCAAGGTCGAAGGCGACCGCGTGGCGCGCATGAAACTCGACGGCGCCGCCACTGGCATCGGGAAGTTTTCGAAGAAGGCGGCGAAGCACGCGCTGTGGATCGCCTTTGCGCTATGGACCGGCTTCACCTTCGTTGGTTACTTCACGCCGATTCGCACGTTGGGCCATGAATTCCTTACCTGGACCCTGGGACCATGGGAGACCTTCTGGGTGTTTTTCTACGGCTTTGCCACCTACGGCAATGCCGGCTGGATGCGCGAACAGGTGTGCAAGTACATGTGCCCCTACGCGCGCTTTCAGAGCGCGATGTTCGATCACGACACGCTGATCATCACCTACGATGGCGAGCGCGGCGAACCGCGCGGTTCGCGCGGCCGCAAGGTCGATCCCAAGGCTGCGGGCCTGGGCGACTGCGTCGACTGCGGCATCTGCGTGCAGGTGTGCCCGACCGGCATCGACATTCGAAAAGGCCTGCAGTACGAATGCATCGGCTGCGCCGCCTGCATCGATGGCTGCAACCAGGTGATGGACAAGATGGGCTACCAGCCTGGCCTGATCCGCTATTCGACCGACAACGCCATGACCAATCACTGGTCGGCGCGCGAAATGTGGCGCCATGTGTTGCGCCCGCGTACGCTGATCTACAGCGCCATCCTGGGCGGCGTGGTGCTCGCATTTCTTGCCGCGCTGGCCCTGCGGGTGCCGCTCAAGGTCGACGCGATCCGTGATCGCGGCGCGCTCGGGCGGGTGGTCGAGGACGGCATGGTGGAGAACGTCTATCGCCTGCAGATCATGAATACCCAGGAACAGTTCCATCGCTACCAGATCAAGGTGCGCGGCATCGAGGGTATCGAAGTGGCCTCGGAGTCGGTGGCGGAGGTGCCGGGCGCGACCACCCGCGGCTTTCCGCTGCGGGTAAGGGTGCCGCCGGGACGCGGCCAGCCCGGGTCCAACAAAATCGAGTTCGAGATCCAGGCGATCAACCACGCAAGCATCAAGGCAAGCGAGAAGGCCGTGTTCCTGATTCCGCGCTGATGGCCTACCCGCAACCAACACAGCCTTCCGGAGAAATACACCATGCAAACGATGCCGCAACGCAAGACTCCAAACACACCCTGGTATCGCGAACCCTGGCCCTGGCTTCTGATGTCGGGCCCGGCGACGGTGATCGTTGCCGGCGTCTACACCAGCGTGCTGGCCTTCAGCGGCACCGACGGACTGGTGGCCGACGACTATTACAAGCAGGGCCTGGCGATGAACAAGACCATCGGGCGCGAGCAGCGCGCCCGACAGCTCGATCTGGCCGCCAGCGTGAACTACACGGCGGCCAGCGGCCAGGTGCGCGTGGTTCTGACCGGCGCGCAGCATCCGCCGGCCTTGCTGCTGCGCCTGACCCACCCGACACGGGTCGGGATGGATCAGCGGATCGAACTCAAGCACCTGGAAAACGGCGTGTACGAGGCAAGGGTGACGCTGCCGACCGGCGTGAACCGCTGGAACGCCGTGCTGGAGACAGCGCAGTGGCGGCTTGCGGGCGCCTGGGGTGATCCGGCGCGCGCGGCGCTGACGCTGGCGCCGACGCGCTCGTAAGCCGCGCATCCGCCGGTACGCGACTACAACACGACTGCAGGGGCATAGCCATGCTGCGACGGATCATGTGGGTGATGTGGCCTTCATTTCTGGTGGCCGGGGCTGCGGTGGGCGTGTTCTTTTCGCTCTTCGACCCGCAGGAGTTCTGGCTGGTTGGCGAGCACCTGGAGATCAGCCGCCAGGGGGCCTATACGATCGGCTTTTTCGGCTTCTGGGCAGTGGGGATCGGCGCCTCGGGGCTGACGCTGTGGCTGTCGGGCGCACCCTGAAGGCGTGCCATCGCTTGAGTCCCGGTCGAAGGCAGGCCGCTATGCGATGTGATGGCGTTGGCGCAGGATGCGGGTCGCATTCGCCAACGCCGCCATCTTGGCTTCCGCAGTCGTGTCCGAATTGAGCGGGTTGTCGGCAAAGGTCGCAAAGCCGCAGTCGGGCGTCAACAGCACACGCTCGGCGCCAAACAGGTTGATCGCGTGCTCCACATGATGCACGATCGAGTCGACACTCTCGACATGCACGTGCTTCTGGTTGCAGGCGCCAACGCCGATGCGCATGTCGGAGGGCAAGCTGGTGAGGATTTCCATTTCACCGGCGCGCGGGGTGCACAACTCCAGCAGCAGCGTTCCGACCTGCATTTGACCCAGGGTGTCCACCAGCGGGCGATAGTCACCGGATAGCGCTTTGGTTTCGTCTGCGGTCCAGTTGCCGCGGCACATATGCAGTGCCATGCGCTCGCGCGGAAACCCGGCGGTGACCGCATTGACCAGATCGCGGGCAAACGCCAGTTCGATCGGGCTGTCGCTCCTGGCCGACAGCGCACCGCACATGAAACTGCGCTGGTTGGCCGGTCCGCTGAACACGATTTCCGAAAGCACCGGTTCATCCAGTTGTACCATCGCCGTGCCGGCCGCCAGCAGGCAGGCGATCTCTTCGCGCAGCACGCGCACGATGTCGCGCGACAAGTCTTCGCGGTTGGCATAGGCGCGATCGGAAATGCATTCCATCCACATGGTGCGGGTCAGCAGATAGGGTCCGGGCAAGGCCACCTTGACCGGGCGATCGGTCAGGGTGCGCGCGAACTCGACTTCATGCACGGCGATGCCGCGGCTGCGTCCGAGCGGGCCGAATACGGCGGGATGGCGTACATCGCCGGCCGGAACGTCGAGTGCGCGCAATTCGCGTTCGAATTCTTCCGGATCGTCGACCAGCGGCAGCAGATCGGTGAGCGGAATCAACTGGCAGTTGTCGAGCCTGGACGCGACAAAGCTTGAATAGCTGTCGCGGCGCTGTTCGCCATCGCTCACCACATCGGCGCCTGCACGAATCTGCGCGCCGATCGCCAGGCGCACGGCGTCGTCGGCGGTGCTTTGGAAAGACGCCTCATCGAGCCGGCCCTCCATGTGTTCATGCACCGCCTGCAGCATCCAGCGCGGCCGCGGCCAGCTGCCGATGCCCATCACCGAAAGCGGACGTATCGCCGGCGCCGGCGCCGGTTCGGGGAACTGCAGCATGGGTTTGACTGCGACCAGTTCAACCCCCGACTTGGCGACGATGGCCGGCGCTGTGCCGGCCTTGCGTTCGGCAAATTTCCCCTTGGCCACCAGGAAGCTGCGCTGCTTGTCTTCCTTGATGAACGAGATCAGCTCGTTTCCGGTCATGCGACACCAGGCCGGCAGGTCTTCATCGACCGAAATTTCGGTCGAGCGAATCTCCAGCAAGCCGCCGCGATCGAGCGGATCGATATGCTTGCGGATAAGCAGCAAGAGGCCATTGCCGCAGTCGAGGTCGCCGCCGTCAAAGCTGACATCGGCTTGGTGCGGGTGTTGGGCTGGCTGGGTCACGGTGGGTCCTTCGGGGTTGATCCGGGTTGTAGACAAAAGAAATCAGGCCAGGGCGAGCGTTTGAATGCCGTTGGCGGGCGCGGTCGGGCCGTCATTGTCGCGGCCGTAGACATATTGCAGTGCCCGCTCGTCGAATGCTGTGGCCACGCTATCGACCACGATCCGTCCGCCAGCCATGCCCACCACGCGGTCGGCGAATTGCCTGGCGAAATGCGGCTGGTGCAGGCTGCAGATCACCGCGATGCCGTCGTCCCCGGAATGGCATATGGAGCGCAGCAACTCAAGAATGCCGGCGCCAATGCGGGGGTCGAGACTTGCCACCGGTTCGTCGGCGATGATCAAGTCGGGTTGCTGCGCCAGCGCGCGGGCGATCGCGACGCGTTGCTGCTGGCCGCCGGACAGGGTGTCGGCGCGTTGCGCTGCCTGCGGCAGCAGGCCGACCCGCTCCAGGCATTGCAACGCCAGCAGCACGTCGGCGCGCGAGAAGCGGCGTAGCCAGCCGCGCCACGCCGGCACATAACCGAGACGCCCGGCCAGAACGTTTTGCAGCGCGCTCAGGCGATTGACGAGATTGAATTGCTGGAACACCACAGCGATATGGCGGCGCTCCCGACCCCTGAAGCTGGCGACATCGCGCCCCTCAAGAATCGCAGCTCCGCTGTCCATTGACGTGAGACCGGCCAGGCAACGGAACAGGGTGGTCTTGCCGGCGCCGCTCGGACCCAGCACCGCGACAAATTCACCGCGTTGCACCGCGAACCCGACGTTTTCAATCGCCGCAACGCCATTGAACGCCTTGCCGGCGCCACGCACTTCGAACAGGGAGCGCGTCGGAGTCATACCAGGCGCTTGCGTAACCAGCCGCTGATTTGATCCAGCACCGTTACCACCACCAGGATCAGCGCGATGATGGTAAACAGGCGCGGAAAGTCGAGCAGGTCCATGCTGTTCTTGAGCTCAAGCCCGATGCCGCCGGCGCCTACTACCCCCAGCACGGTGGACGCGCGCACATTGAATTCCCACCAGAAGAGGGTGGTGGAAAGCAGCACCGGCAGGACGTCGGGCAACAATGCGAACACGATCGCCGTACCGCGCCCGGCGCCGGTGGTGCGCACCGCGTCCAGCGGCCCCAACTGCGCGTTCTCGATGTGATCGGCAAAGAATTTGGCGGCGCTGCCCCAGGTATGCAGGGCGATCCCGAGTACGCCGGCGAACGGCCCGAGCCCGACGGCGGCCACGAACAGCAGGGCGAAGACAAAGGAATCGATGCCGCGCAGCGCGTTTAGGAACCAGCGCGCCGGATAGTACAGGCGCGGAAACGGCGTGATGTTGCGACTGGCCAGCACCGCCATCGGAATCGCCAGCAGGGTGGCGATAGTCGTGCCGATGGCTGCCATCGCCACCGTCTCGGCGATGCGCAATCCGAACAGCGGCAGTTCGGCTACATTCGGTGGCCAGGCTTGCGCCAGCCAGTGCCCGAGCTTGGGCAGGCCGTTGACAAGCTTGACCGGATCGACCTGCGCCAGGCGCCAGCAAACGACATAAAAGACAACGATGCAAAACAGGATCGCAACCAGCTTGAAGCGGCTGCGCGGGGTGCCGCGCAGCCGGGTTTCAAAAAGTAGTTGCGCCTGTGCGGCGTCGGCGCTTGCCATGCGTTCAGGATTTGGGCTTGATCTTGCCCACCGCGATGCCGGCCTTTTCGATCGAGTCATACGAGGCATGCGTGGCCGCCACAAATCCGGTGTAGCGTGGCGGCAGCAAGGTCTTGGCCTGCTCGACTGTGATGGCGGTCAGGATTTTCTGCACCTGGGCACCAAACTCCTTCGGTGCGTCTTTGGGTACCGCGATCGCATCGTTGGGCAGCGGCGCGGAAGTCCAGAGAATCTTGTTGCTGTCGGCCTTGATCCGGCCGGAGGCGATCATCGCATTGCGGTTGCGGTCGAAATCGGTCGCCATATCCGCGTGGCCCGCCTGCACCGCGATTTCGTTGGCCGCGTGGGTCGCACCCTCGGTGTACTTCCAGTAAGTCTTGGGGTCGATCTTCCAGACTTCCTTGGCATACCAGGTCGGAATCAGCCAGCCCGAGGTCGAGCCAACGTCGGCGAACGAGATCGACAAGCCCTTGGTGTCGTCAGGAAACTTAGCTACCTTCAAGTCCGGCTTGCCGATGATGATCGCGTAGTACACCGGCTTGTCATCGTACTTGGCGGTAGCCACCGCAGTGCAGCCGGTGCTGTTGTTGGCGATGATGTAGCCCCACGGCCCCATCCAGGCGAGATCGACTTGCCCGGATCCCATTGCCACTGCCATGCCGGCCCAGTCGGTGGTGGCGACCAGGTCGAAATCGGCGTTGAGCTCACGTGCCAGGTGAGCGAAGACCGGCATGAAGGTTTTCTTGGTGTCTTCGGCGCTGGGCAACAGCGGTCCGACGCCGAAGCGCAGTTTGCGGCGGGCCTGCGCGCGAAGAGGTGCAAGGTTGCCTAGCGCCAGCGCACCAGCAGCGCCGCCGGCGGCAAGAATTTTGCGACGTCTGGTTTCCATGAGGGTTCCCTTTATCAATAGCTGATGCTGGGTGCGCCATCACTCATGAATTCAACCAGCTTGGCGCCACCCACCACCGCGGCCCCGGGCACCAGGTTGTTTTCATCGAGCTTGCGCTTCTTGAAGCATGGCGAACAGACGAACATCTTGCCGCCGGCCTTGGCGAAGTTGTCCATCAGCTCCTTGAGTGGCGCGAAGCCTTCTTCTTGCACTGCATCGGCGACGCCTTTTTGCGAAAGGCGCGTGCCCTCGATCGAAAGGAAGACGACCGTGTCCTTGTCGGATGCGACAGCGGCGTTGGCCACGACGAACGCGACGGTTGCGCGATCGGTGTTATCGAGACCGCAGGTGAGACTGATTACGTACTTGCCAGGCATGGTGTGCTCCAGTCAATGACAGGGGTGGGAAAGTGCGGACCAGTTCCATGGCCGCGGTGAAAACATCAATCCTTGGCGCGAATCCAGAAGGTTTTGCTGGCCGGATCGTGGGCCAGCAACGGGTTGCCGGTCATGCCGCACCAAGCCGGTATGTCGGCCGGCGCACCGGCGTCGAGCGCGGTCACCTTGAAGACCTTGCCGGGGGCGGCGCGCACGCGTTGACGCAGTTCGAGCACAAGTTCGCCGCAGCCAAGCTCGCCGGCTAGCCATTCGATGTCGTAATTCATGGTCGGTACAGCGGTGAAAGTGCAGTGCCGACGGACGCCTCTCGGCGCCGGGAGATGGAAATTTTGGGAAGGGTTGCGACGGGGGAGACCCGCGTGCTACTGGATGCATTCCGCCGGGCGGCGGGGAGAAGTGGAGGAACGCGAAGGCGACAGAGGGCATGACTAAGCGCCGCGCTCCAGTTGGATATCGACGTGTAGTAGTGCTTCAACCGATCGAAACACTTGACCGGTGGCAAGTCCAGCAGTTTTGACATGACCTGTGCTGTGCGATCAAAGGCGTTGCGGCGAGCGTTGGAGTCTAAGGCAGAAAAATGGCAAGCGCGTTAAATATTCGCCGGATCGACGCGTTTTGCCGAATGGAACTGGGTCGTGGGTTTGCCAAATCCGGATGCACCATTTGCGTGCCAAGCTCCATGCCGGTAGGGAAACGTTGGGAGCCTGCGGGGCGAACAAGTCTCAAAAGACCATGAACCTGGCTCTGTGACCCAGCCCGGCTACCACCAGAGATGCGGCGCCGCGTACGCCGCTTACTTCGTCGATCAGATCCTCCATGCGCAATGCCTGGTCAGCCAGCGCCACCGGGCAAACGAAAATCTCCACTCCCAGGTCGACTGCCTGCCTGATCTGTGCCAACCAGTCCGGCGCGTCCAGTTGGCGCCGAAACAGGCGCACCGACGCGCTCACCGCGTGGATTTCGACCGCCACATCCATGGCGGCGGCGGTGGCGGCATAGCGCAGCGGAATCGAGCCCAACTCCGGCGTGTCCGCGCGGACGTTGTTGAGGACGATGATCAAGCGCGAAGTGACGGTAGCGGCAGTGGAGGATTCGGGCATGAGCTGGGGGGATCCTGATTGTTCGAAGGCGGCGCGCAGATAGTACCTGCCATGTCTCGATTAGTTCAGGCCGAATGTGGATTGGGCGATGTGGCGTCGACCATCTCGTCGCGCTCGATGCGCCCGTCCACCAGTTCGACTGTGCGCTCGCAGCGTGCGGCCAGGCGCGGGTCGTGCGTCGCCAGCAGGAACGAGGTGTTGAGCTCGGCGCGCATGCGCCGCATCAGTACGAACACCCCGTCGGATGCGGCGCGGTCGAGGTTGCCGGTGGGTTCGATGGCCGGCAGCAGCGGCGGTGTGCGTACCAGCGCGCGCGATGGCGACGCGCAAGCGCAGTGCCAGCCGCGTGCGCGGCGCAGAGGCCGGCTGCGGCACTGGCGCCGTTGGCGTATCGCCTGGCAATTGCGAGTGTTCCGGCGCTACCTGGTTCAGGCGTCCTTGCGGCGCGGAAACAGGGGCCCGACGCCGATCGGCGGTGGCGCCAGGTTGACGATGCGTGAGAACAGCGCGCGGAATTCGGCGGCATCCGGGCCGCTCTGCGGATCGCGGTTTTCGGCGAAAGCCGCGCCTACCTCCGCCCAGTCATCTGCCGTCAGCCACTGTTCGGCCAGCGCGAAGGCCTGCTTTTCCTCCTTGCGCATGTGATTGAAGTAGGTGTCGACATAGGCATCGGCGGCGTCGCCGAAAGTCGCGAAGGGGGCGCCGTGCTCGTAGGCAAGAAGCTTTCTTTCGAGGTTGCGAATCGCCTGGTCGCCGGCTTCATGTTCCTGGCGCAAGTCGGCGAGCAGCGCATCGGCCGTGGTGGTGCGCAGGCGCAGCAGGCGGAACAGAAACTGCTCTTCCTTGGGGTGATGCAGCCGCTCGGGGTAGGCATCGATGTAATAGACCATGGCGCGAAACAGCTCGAAATCCGCCTGCGTGTGGCCGCCGCGGATCTCGCCCACCATGAACTTCAATCCGTGCAGCACCGCAGCCAGCGTGCGATGCTCCTCACGAATGATTTCCAGCGCCTGCGCCGCACCGGCCGCGCCGCCGCCGTTGGCGGTGTCTCCGGTCGCTGCCCGCGTGCTCATGGCTGGCACAGCCTCTTCAGCGCACCACCAGCACCGGCACTTTGGAGTGGGTCAGCACCTTCTGGGTCTCGCTGCCCAGAAGGAAGCCGCTCAAGCCCCTGCGGCCATGCGAGGCCATGACGATCAGATCGCATTTCTTCTTGGCCGCCGCGCCGACGATCGCGTCATAGGGCAAGTCGTTGACCGCGTGCATGGTGTCGACGGTCAAGCCGGTTCTGGCAAGCTTGGCGGCGGCTTTTGCCAGAACCTCTTCGGCAACCCTGACCGCTTCCTTGCGATACTGGCCGGAGGTGATCTGGGCGGCCATGATTGCGCTCTCGGCATAGACCGGCGCCGGAAAATCGGCCGCGCAGTGGAACAGGGTGAGCTTGGCGCCGAGCGCACGAGCCAGGCTCGCGGCTTCCTTGGCGGCCTTGTCGGACAGTTTCGAGCCATCGATCGGAACCAGGATGTTCTTGTACATGTTTGTTCTCCCTTGAATGGATGTTTCAATTGCCCTGCGGGCCGCGCCGTGCGCGGCACCCGCGCACCGGACGATTGCGCAATCCTAGTACGCGCAAGCCATTCCATGTTGATGTGGATCAATCCGGCAACGGCAATCGGCCGCACACTGGCGCCTTCGGTTGCCTGCCTGCGAGGTGTGGATGCGTACCCTGAGTGCGAAGATCATCGCCATCCAGGTGCTGTTTCTGGTGGTTGCGCTGATGTCGATCGGCATGACCCTACTAGTGTCGTGGCAACTCGAGGGCGGTGCGGCTGCGATCAACGACGCCGGCAGCCTGCGCATGCGCGCCTACCGCCTGGCTTTCGTGCTGGCCGACGCGGGTGAAGGACTGTCCGCCACGGCGCGTCGCCAACTGGCGGCGGACTTGCGCGAATTCGACGATGTGCTTGCCACCCTCAAGCGTGGCGACCCGGCGCGCCCGCTGTTGCTGCCGGCCAATGCGCAGGTAGGAGCCTTGTTGGCCGGCATCGAGGCGCGCTGGACGGTATTGCGGGCGGTGGCGCAGCGGGCCGTCGACGGCATGCCTGCGGCCATCGGAGGCGAAGATGTCGCCGCGTTTGTCGAGGCTGCCAATGTCCTGGTGTTCCGCATCGAGGACGATCTGGCGCGCAGCACCAATCTGTTGACCATGTTCCAGCTGGGCTTGGTCGGCCTGGCGATCGCCGGGGCGATCGCGCTGGTGTACCTGGCGTTCCTGGTGATCATCCTGCCCTTGCAGCGCCTGCGTGAAGGGATGCAGCGCATGGCGGCGGCCGATTTCAGCGTGCGCCTGGCCGCCGGCGGGCGCGACGAGTTCGGCCAGCTGGCCGCCGGGTTCAACCACATGGCGGACCGCTTGCGTGATTTGTACGGCAGCCTGGAGACACGCGTGCAAGACAAGACCCGCAGTCTGGCGGAGCGCAATGCCGAGCTGACGGCCCTGTACGACACCGCGGCCTTTCTGGGCGAACCGCAGGGGCAGGAAGCGCTGTGCCGCGGCTTTCTCGAACGCGTGGCCGCAGCCCTCGGGGCGGATGCGGCGGCGCTGCGTTTCATCGGGTCCGATCCGCCGCAGTTGCACTTGTTCGCCGCCCACAATCTGCCGGCCGGCTTCGCCGCCGACACGCGCTGCGTGGCGGTCGGTACGTGTGGCTGCGGGCAGGCTGCCAGTACCGAGTCGACCGTTCACTGGGGCGCCGCGGCCGGCGCCGCCGAGCCGCTTGTCGATTGCCGCAAGCATGGCCTGATGGCGATGAGCGCGGTGCCGGTGCGCACCCAGGCCGGGACCATTGGCGTGCTCAACCTGTTTTACCGTGTGCCGCGCGAGCTCGCAGCGCGCGAGCGGCACTTGCTGGAAGCGCTCGGCCAGCATCTGGGGGTGGCGGTCGAAAACCTGCGCCTGATTTCACGCGCCAGGGAAATGGCGGTATCGGAAGAGCGCAACCTGCTGGCACAGGAACTGCACGACAGCATCGCGCAATCGCTGGCCTTCCTCAACCTGCAGGTGCAGATGTTGAGCGGCGCGATGAAACGTGAAGATCGCGGCGCCGCTGCCCTGGCCGCAGGCGAGATCGCCACCGGGGTGCGCGAATGCTACGCCGACGTGCGCGAGCTGTTGCTGCATTTTCGTACCCGCAGCGATCATGAAGACATCGGTGCGGCGCTGCGCTTGACGCTGAAGAAATTCGAGCAGCAAACCGGCATCTGTGCCACGTTGGCCGAAAGCGGGCAGGCGATGCCGGTGCCGGCGGCCGAACAGGTGCAGATACTGCACATCATTCAGGAGGCGCTGTCGAACGTGCGCAAGCACGCCGGCGCCAGCGCGGTCAGGGTGACACTGCAGCGCGGGCCGGTCTATACCTTCCAGGTGAGTGACGACGGGCGCGGTTTCGAGGTTGGAAGCACGGCTGCTTCCGAATTGCATGTGGGTCTGAAGATCATGCAGGAGCGGGCGCGGCGCGCCGCTGCCAGCGTAGTGGTGGAAAGCGGGCCCGGGCGCGGTACGCGGGTGACGCTTACAGTGCCGGTCGCGCCGGCCGACATCGGCGCGGCGGCAGAAGCCGCAGCGGCCTGAAGCCTGCGAGAAGAAGCATGAGCATACGGATTCTCCTGGTGGACGACCACAAGCTGTTCCGGCGCGGCCTGCTTGCACTGTTGCGTGGCGAGTCCGATTTCGAGGTCGTGGGCGAGGCCGGCGACGGCGTCGAAGGCATCAAGCAGGCCGCCGCGCAGAAGCCCGATGTGGTGTTGCTGGACCTGCACATGCCCGGCATCACCGGGGTGGACGCGCTGGCCGGCATGCGCGAGCTGGCGCCGGACGCACGCATCCTGATGCTGACCGTATCCGAGGATGGCGCCGACCTGATGGCGGCACTGCGCGCCGGCGCCTGCGGCTACCTGCTCAAGAACATCGACGGCGAATACCTGGTCGACTCGATCCGCCGCGCGGCGCGCGGTGAATCCGTGGTGTGCCCGGAACTGACAGGAAAACTGGTCGATGGAGTGCGCGATGCGACCAGCCCGCAAGTCAATGGCTTGCAGGTCCTGAGCCCGCGCGAGCGCGACATCGTCAGCCACATCGCCGGCGGCTGCAGCAACAAGGAGATCGCCCGCGCCCTGGGCGTGGCCGAGAGTACGGTCAAGATCCACGTGCAGCACGCGATGCGCAAACTCAATTGTTCCAGCCGCGTGCAGATCGCAGTGCTGGCCGCCGGCAATGGGGCGCCCGCGCGCCTGCCGGCGCGCTGATCTCGCGGGTCTTCGATAATTCACTCTGCTGGCAGGCAAACATGTTCAAGCACCTCCTGATTCCGATCGACGGCAGCGAATTCTCCGACCTGGCAATCGAGGCCGGCGTGCGTTTCGCGCGCTCGATCGGCGCGCGCATCACCGGCTTCATCGCCGAACCGGAAGTGACGGTACCGAACCTGCCGGGATTTGTCGGCCGCGAGGCCGGCGCCGGCGGCGGCCCCACGGTCAAGCCGCGCCTGCATGCGCAATCCGCGCTGGATCGAATTGCCGCCGCCGCAACAGCAGCCGGGGTGTCGTTCGCCATCGACTACGTGGCCCACGACGATGCGGCCGAGGCGATCGTCGCCGCAGCCGAACGCCATGGTTGCGACCTGATCGTGATGGCCTCGCGTGAAAGGCGCGGCCTGGATCGCCTGCTGCACGGCAGTGCCACCGGCGCTGTGCTGAGCCAGACCAAGCTTCCGGTCCTGGTACTGCACTGACGAAAAGCGCCTGACAATGCTGCGCGGGTGTCGGACCGCGGCGTGCAGCCGTGCTCCCGGCCAGTGCGCATAGTTCGTTCGAACTATGGCGCATCCTCCCGACGATTCCCGCCCCGCCCCCATCAGGTGAATGTGCAGCTTGCGGCATGCAGCCTACATTTCCATGCATGTCAAACGGGGAGTGATTCATGGCAAGCACGCAAACAGGCAAGGCGGTATCGACGCTGGTGGTGAGCACGCTGGCCTTCACCGTCTGCTTCGCGATCTGGATGATGTTCGGCGTGATCGGCATTCCGATCAAGAAAACCCTGGGCCTGAACGCCACTGAATTCGGCCTCCTGGCGGCCACGCCTGTGCTCACCGGCTCGCTGATCCGCGTGCCGCTCGGCCTGTGGACCGACCGCTACGGCGGGCGCATCGTGTTTTTCATCCTGATGATGTCCTGCGTGGTGCCGATCTGGCTGATCGGCTATGCCACCCAATACTGGCATTTCCTGGTGCTGGGCCTGTTTGTGGGCATGGCCGGCGGTTCTTTCTCGGTCGGCACCCCATATGTCGCGCGTTGGTTCAGGAAAGACCAGCAGGGCTTCGCCATGGGTGTGTTCGGTGCCGGCAACTCGGGCGCCGCGCTCAACAAGTTCGTCGCGCCGGTGATCGTGGTGGCGATCGGCTGGCAGTTCGTGCCGCAGATCTACGCGGCGGCCATGCTGGTGACGGCCATCGTGTTCTGGTTTTTCAGCCATTCCGACCCCAGCCACCTGGTGCCGGCCAAGGTCACCTTGCGCGAGCAACTGGCAACGCTCAAGGATCCGAACGTCTGGAAATACTGCCAGTACTACTCGATCGTCTTCGGCGGCTACGTCGCGCTTTCCTTGTGGATGGTGCAGTACTACGTCGGCGAGTACGGCATGGACATCCGCGCCGCCGCGCTACTCGCCGCCTGCTTCTCTTTGCCGGGCGGCGTGCTGCGGGCCATCGGCGGCTGGTTGTCCGACAAGCACGGCGCGCACAGCATCACCTGGTGGGTGTTGTGGGTGAGCTGGATTTGCCTGTTCATCCTGTCCTACCCGCAGACCGACTTCACCGTGCAGGGCATTGATGGCCCGAAAACCTTCCATATCGGCCTCAACGTGTGGGTGTTCACCGCGCTCATGTTCATCATGGGCATCGCCTGGGCTTTCGGCAAGGCCTCGGTGTTCAAGTACATCTCGGATGAATACCCGCAAAACATCGGCGCCATCTCCGGTGTCGTCGGTCTTGCCGGCGGCATGGGGGGCTTCGTGCTGCCGATCATGTTCGGCGCGCTGCAGGATTTCACCGGCATTCGCTCCAGCGCCTTCATGCTGCTGTACGCGATTGTCTGGGTCTCGCTGATCTGGATGTACTGGACCGAAGTGCGCAAGACCGAGGTCATGGGCCTGCGTTCTCCGGCCAGCCCGTTGGCAGCGCAGTGGTCATCGGTCGCCGCGACCAAACCCTGAGGTCCGCAAGGGCCACAACGCAAGGAGAGACATCATGGCAGCCATTCCCACCCCCCAGGCAACGCCCGCCGGTCCACCCAGGCGCGGCAGTGTCCTCACCGTCTGGACTCCGGAGGACCGCGAGTTCTGGCGCAACCAGGGGCAGGCCATCGCCGCGACCAATCTGTGGATTTCGGTGCCTGCGCTGTTCCTGGCATTCGCGGTCTGGCAACTGTGGAGCGTGGCGGCGGTGAATCTGAACGCGCTGGGATTTCGCTTCACCACCAACCAGCTGTTCTGGCTGGCGGCGGCGCCCGCCTTGTCCGGGGCGACTTTGCGCATTTTCTATTCGTTCATCGTGCCGGTCTTCGGCGGACGGCGCTGGACCGCGATATCCACCGCGTCGCTCCTGATCCCGGCAATCGGCATCGGCATCGCGATCCAGGATCCGAGCACCACTTATCCGACTTTTCTGGCGCTGGCACTGCTGTGCGGGCTGGGCGGCGGCAATTTCTCGTCGTCGATGGCCAACATCAACTTCTTTTTTCCCAAGGAACGCAAGGGCTCGGCGCTGGGTGTCAATGCGGGGCTGGGCAACCTGGGTGTGTCAGTGGTGCAGTTCCTTTCGCCGATGGTGATCACGCTGGGGATTTTCGGCGTGCTGGGCGGCGACCCGCAGACCATCGTTTCCAAAAGCGGCCAGTCAAGCCAGGTATGGGCACAAAACGCCGCCTTCATCTGGGTGCCGTGGATCATCCTGGCCTCTTTCGCGGCCTGGTTTTTCATGAATGACATCGCTGACGCGCAGTCCTCGTTTACCGATCAGGCGGTGATCTTCAAGCGCAAGCACAACTGGTTGATGTGCCTGCTCTACCTTGGCACCTTCGGCTCCTTCATTGGTTACGCGGCAGGCTTTCCGCTGCTGATCAAATCGCAGTTTCCAGGCATCAATCCGTTGCAGTTCGCCTGGCTGGGGCCACTTGTGGGAGCGGTGATTCGACCCTTCGGCGGGTGGCTTTCGGACAAGCTGGGCGGTGCCACGGTGACCTTGTGGAACTTCGTGGTGATGGCTCTTTCGGTGGGTGGCGTGCTGTATTTCCTGCCTTCCGGCCCGTCGGGCGGCAGCTTCGCCGGCTTTTTTGTGATGTTCCTGCTGCTGTTTCTCACAACCGGCATCGGCAACGGTTCGACCTTTCGCATGATCCCGGTGATCTTCATGACCGAGCGCCAGCGTGAGGCTGCCGGCAAGGGTGCGGCCGAGCAGGAGAAGGCGATCAAGGACGGCAACCGCGAGGCGGCTGCCGTGCTGGGATTCTCGGCCGCGATCGCGGCCTACGGCGGCTTCTTCATCCCGAAGAGCTATGGCACGTCGATCACCCTGACCGGCGGGCCGGAAGGCGCGCTCTATGTGTTCATCGCCTTCTACCTGATTTGCATCGCCGTCACCTGGTGGTACTACGCGCGCCGTGGCGCGCAAATGCCGTGCTGAAACCGGGCCGCACTGTGTTTAATCGAAGGAAGCCAAATGTCGCATTTTCTTGATCGCCTGAATTACTTCAGTAGCCCCACCGAGCGCTTCGCCGACGGCTTTGGCGTTACCAACGCCGAAGACCGCACCTGGGAAGACAGCTACCGCAATCGCTGGGCGCACGACAAGATCGTGCGCTCCACGCATGGCGTCAACTGCACCGGTTCGTGTTCGTGGAAGATCTATGTCAAAGGCGGCATCGTCACCTGGGAAACCCAGCAGACTGACTACCCGCGCACGCGCTGGGACATGCCCAATCACGAGCCGCGCGGCTGTTCGCGCGGCGCCAGTTACAGCTGGTACCTGTACAGCGCCAATCGCGTCAAGTATCCGCTGATCCGTGGCCGCTTGCTCAAGGCCTGGCGCGCCGCGCGCGCGGCGCTGGAACCGGTTGCCGCCTGGGCGTCGATCGTCGAGGACGACGCCAGGCGGCTCGACTACCAGCAGGTGCGCGGCCTGGGCGGTTTCGTGCGCTCGAGCTGGGAGGAAGTCAACGAGATCGTGGCCGCGGCCAACGTATACACGATCAAGAAGCACGGGCCCGACCGCATCATCGGGTTCTCACCGATCCCGGCCATGTCGATGGTCAGCTATGCAGCGGGCAGCCGCTACATGAGCCTGATCGGCGGCGTTTCCATGAGTTTCTACGACTGGTACTGTGACCTGCCGCCGTCCAGCCCGCAGGTCTGGGGCGAACAGACCGACGTGCCGGAATCGGCCGACTGGTTCAACTCCGGCTTCATCATCGCCTGGGGCTCCAACGTGCCGCAGACGCGCACGCC
>ENA-ORBV01003198-ORBV01003198.1-microbial-mat-metagenome-genome-assembly--contig:-NODE-3198-length-33252-cov-4.285968_pt1 | contig 33252 bp, 29 predicted proteins | sample MGYA00237777_ERZ505514 | MGnify/ENA primary metagenome ERZ505514 (study PRJEB26160, sample SAMN06269048) | microbial mat metagenome | isolation source: Oligotrophic lake microbial mat | place... | reverse complement strand
ACTCTGCATCCCGCACACCCGCGGCGAGTGTGTGAACGCGATGGTCATGAGCGTCGGACGCTCGGAGCAGGGCATCGTTTTCCCCGGCGTTAAATTGCCCGTGCGCTACCTCTTCTGCATCGCCGTGCCGCGGGCGCTGGCGGCGGATTACCTGCGCATCGTCGGCCTGCTCGCCCGCGTTTTCAAAGACCGCACGGTTGAGTCCGAACTCCGCGCCGCGACGAGCGCCACGGACTTCGTCGGCCTCCTCGCCCGCCGCGAAGCGAAGCTCTGAGCTAGGGCTTCTCCGGCGCGACTGTGCGGGTCGTCAGATGCGGCTCGGCCATCGGCACGCTGAGCAACCGCTGGGCTTCGCCGAGCAGCCACTTGGCTTCGCTGAATGGCTTGAACCCGATGTCCTGCCAGCGCACGCGACCTTCGCCATCGATGAGGAACGTTCCGTGCAACGGGATGCGCTCGAAATCGTCGTAGGCGCGGTAGGCCTTGAAAGTCTCCAAGCTGGGATCGGAGACGATGGGGAAGAAAAAGCCGCCCTCGTTCTTGGCCTGTTCGAGCGTCTTGTGCAGCCCGTCCGGCGAGTCGGTGCTGACGGCGACCATGGGAATGCCGGCCGCGGCGAAGTCCTTGGTCATCGGGCTGAAGACGTTCAACTGCTCGATGCAATGCGAGCACCCGCTGCCGAGGTAAAAGATGACCAGCACGGGTCGTCCGCGAAACTCCGCCAGCGACACGGGGCTCTTCTGGCTGTTGGGCAAAGTCCAGGACGGCGCGGTGTAGGGCTGCCAGCGGAACGGCCCGAGCGAGGCAATCTCCGGGCGCACGCCCGCATCCGGGGCGACCGTGGCCGGAAGGCGCCAGTCGGTGGGGAGCTTGAGGTCGGCGATGATGGGCGCGAGGCGCTGGAAGACGGGCGTATCGAGGTCGAGCGCGGCGGAGAGTTTGCGCAGCTTCTGGAAGTTCTCGATCGCGGCTTTCTTGTCGCCGGTGTGCCAGAGGACGTCGGCGAGATTGGCCAGCGGCTGCACCTGCGCGGAATCGGCGTTGCTGGCTTCGCGCGCGAGTTTCAGCGCCTCGGTGGGATTGCCGATGGCGAGCTGGATGCGGGCGCGCCGGTCGGAAGAAAGGTCGCGTGCCTTCTCCAGCAGCGGCTTCACGGCGGCGAGTTTCTTTTCCGCGAGCGCCTGCTCGATCTGCACCTCGGCGATGGCGGCCTCGAGGTTTTTGATCTTGAAGCTTTGGCCCCGCATCGCCGACGCCATGGCCTGCGTGATTTGCTCCTCGGTCTTCTTCTCCGTCTGCGCCTTCTTCTCCGCCTCATCCGCCGCGGCCACTCGGGCGGTGCGCGCGCCCGTCAGCACCTTCTCCAGCGCCGCGAGCTTCTGCTTTCCGCCGTCGAGTTTGCCTGTGCGGAAATAAGCGGTGCCGAGCGTTGCCAGGCGCCGGGCGTCATCCGCTGCGACCTCCGCCGGGGCGAGATACATGGTGTTTTCGAGCGCGAGGAGATCGTTCCACAGCTCGAAGCGCAGGAGCGCTTCGAGCAACCGCTCGCGGCCCATGTTGTAAGCCTTGCTCTTGTTTGGCCCGAGGCGCGGGAGCTCGATCATGTTCTTCGCGAGGTCGAGCGCGTCGTGGACGCGGCCGACGTAGATCAGGTTCTTGACCAGCCAGTCGTTGTTGTGCGCGTAGTTGTGAATCTGCTCGGGCATGATCCGCGCCGCGGCCATGGAGGCGTGATCGACGCGCGCCGAGGCTTCCTGCTGCCAGGTGGCTTCGGGGTAGCGGCGCAGATTCGAGAAGGTGTGCCCCGACATGTGCCACATGTGGGCGATGCCCGGCGCGGCCTGCCCGCAGTGCGCCGCGGCATCGATGGCGCGTTTGTCGCCGTCGGCGTTGTTCCAGAGGTGGATGAGGTAATGATGCACCGGGTGCATCGGATTCACGGCGAGCACCTGCTTGGCGAGCGCGTCCACGGCCTGCCGGCTGGGCAGCGGCATCTTGTGCTGCTTGTTGTCCCAGAGCTGGAAAACGAGGAACGCCTTCGCCTCGAGATCGGTCGGAAATTCGAAGCTCAGATCTTCGAGCGCCTTCACCAGACCCGAGCGGCGTGTTTCCTCGGTGCCTTTGCCGGGCGCGAAGTAGGCCGCATACGCATCCACCCACAACTGCTCGCGCCGGCTCGCCTTGGCCTTCTTCGCCGTCGCGACCTTCATGAATTCCGCCGCGCGCTTCTCGTTGTTCACGTTGGCCATGGCCATGCCGCAGTAAGCCATCGCGCATTCCGGATCGAGCGCTGCCGCCTGACGGAACGAGCGCTCCGCCTCGAAATACCAAAAGCCGTGCAACTGCCCGATGCCTTGCGTGAAGAAGCGCTGCGCCTCGGGATTGGTCGTTGTCACCGGGAAGTCCACCTGGCCCGTGCCCGCCATGAGTACGGCGGCCTGGCGCGGGCCTTCGTTGAAAGCCTCGCCGTGCATCGAGTGGCCGGGCAGTTGCTTGGGGTCGGCTTTTTCGGGAGCGACGTCCTGGGCGTGGAGTCCGAGAGTCGAGAGCGCGAGCAGACCGGCGAGGGGGAATAGGCGCATGGTGTTGCGCCAAAAGACGCTGACCTCGGGGAGTCGTCAAGCGCACGAAAGTGGGAGCGCAGTTTACCCACAGAGCCGACTCGACCGCGGGCCGGGGATGGCGCAGAGTGCCGGCGCTGTGAACAACCCGCGCTTCATCCTTCAGATCAGCAAAGGGCTCGTCCGCGATCATCGGGCGCGGCGGATGTTGATGTTCTACAACGTGCTCGTCGTCCTCGTGCTCATCTTCCTCGGCAGCACGCTGCTCTGGTCGTGGCTGCGCGGCCATCCGTTCTTCTTCATCGCCTACTGGGGACTGTGCGCGTGGCTCACGCTGCTCGCGGTGCTGCTCGCACTCTACGATATGGCCAAGGTGCGACTCGAGGCGCAGCGCGCCCGGCGGCAGCTCGAGGAGCAATATCTCGCGGAAACGAAAAACGACTCGTCCGATGATTCGCACGCGCGCTGAAAAGGAAAAATGGGAAGCCGGAACGCTCGCGCCTTTCGCGCAGAAATCGCGGGAGTCGGCCGGCCGCGCTCATACTGAGCCGGCTCACCCGCATCGCACGCAGTACGAGCGCGACCGGGCGCGGATCATTCATTCGCGGGCCTTCCGCCGGCTCGAGTACAAGACGCAGGTTTTCCTGAACGGCACTGGCGACCACCTGCGCACGCGCCTCACGCACACGATCGAAGTCGCGTCGATCAGCCGCACGATCGCTCGTGCGCTCGGGCTGAATGAAGATCTTGCCGAAACCATTGCGCTCGCGCACGACCTCGGCCACGCGCCTTTCGGGCATTCCGGCGAGGAGACGCTCGACGAGTTGATGCGCGAGCACGGCGGCTTCGAGCACAACGGCCAGAGCCTGCGCATCGTCGAGGTGATCGAGAGAAAATACCCGCGCTTCGATGGCCTGAATCTCTCGTGGGAAGTGCGCGAGGGCTTGCAGAAGCACCAGAAATTTTACGACGCGCCGACGCCCGGGGCGCACGAGAAGTTCACCAGCCCTTCGCTCGAAGCGCAGATCGCGAATCTCGCGGACGAGATCACCTACTACAGCCACGACCTCGATGACGGCCTCGACTTCCACCTCATCACGCCGGAGCAACTCGCGGAGCTCGAAGTCTGGCAGCACAGCTTCAAGGAAGTGCGGCGCCATTTCCCCAAGCTGCGCGGCAAGGAACTGCATGGCTACGTGATCCGCTGCATGATCGACCGGCAGGTGCAGGATGTGATTGCGACCAGCGCGGACCTCATCGCGACAGCGGGCGTGGGCTGCGTGGAGGACGTGCGCCGGCAGAAGAAACCGCTGATCCGCTACAGCCTGCCGCTGCTCAGGGCCAACCAGGCGCTGCGAAAATTCCTCTACAAAAATCTCTACCATCATCCGCGCGTGGCTGGGGCGAATCAGCGCGCGTGCTCGCTCCTGCGGAACGTCTTCCAGGCCTATCTCAAGAAGCGCTCGCTCCTCGGTGAGACCACGGCCAAACGCATTCGGCGCGATGGGCTGCACCGCACGGTCTGCGATTACCTTTCCGGGATGACGGATCGCTATTTGATCGAGGAACACGACCGGCTTTTCGCTGCGGCCAAGAACGGTTCGAGCCCCACGTCGGGTGAGGAGCGGGTGATCACCCGGCGGCACGAGTAAGCTGTCTCAGTTCCCGCTGTCCTCGGAAATCTGGACCAGTAGCAAGCGCACGAGGAGGCGGCTGCGGGCGGCGACGCTCAGCTCTTCCAGCACCGCCTGCCGTTCCTCGGGCGTGCGGAGAAAGGAGTGGGCGATGACATCGGTCAGGAGGCCGAGATCTTCCATCTGGGCAAGCTGCTGATCGAGCGCCTCCGGCACGCCAATGCCGTTCGCGCGGAGCAGCGCGCAGGTTTCGAGCAAGCGGGTCGTGAGGTCTTCGGATTCCTCGGGGTCCGCTGGCGACTCGGTGACTTCGCGCACTTCCGCGATCCGAAAGGGCGTGTCTTGCACAAAGCCGGTGAGGCGCACGCGGGCGACGCCTTGCAGCACCAAATGCGAAGTCCCGTCCTCGCGCCCCACGCAGGCGCGGACCATCCCGAGGCCGACCAGATGATGGAGGTCGTCGGTCGAGCGCGCCTCTTCCACCCCCGGCTTCACCGGCACGATGCAGAACATGCGATCCTGCTCCAGGCTCCACGAAAGCATCGCCCGATAGCGCGGCTCGAAGATGTAGAGCGGCAACAGCGCATTCGGAAATAACTGCGCGCCCGGCAGCACCATTATCGGTGCATGTTTCGGCAGATTCATTTTTTGGTGGGTGGTGCTTTTCACAGGTGTCTCCCGATTATACGCAGCCAGCTCGATTGCGGATGAAAAGTTGTGCCGCTAGCCTCCGGCGATGACCGCCCGGCCCGATTCCTCACTCTTCGAACTCGTGACCGTGCAATCCGGTGCCCGGAGCCTGCGCTCGCGGGAATTTGGCGAGACTTTTCACCCGGTGATCGGGCCGATGGCGGAAGCCGTGGCGCTTCACGTGCGGCAGCAGCGGCTGGTTGAGCGGGCGGCGGCGACCGAAGGGCCGTTTGTGATTTGGGATGTCGGGCTCGGCGCGGCGGCGAATGCCGTAGCGGTGCTGGAGGCGTTCGCGGCGGAAAGCGGCGGACGGGTCGAGTTGCACAGCTTCGATCACACGACCGCGCCGCTGGCTTTCGCGCTCGAACACGCCGAGGCCCTCGGCTACCTCGCGCCCCACGCGCCCGCCGCCGAGTATCTGCTGGCGAATGGAAACTGGCAGGCGGAGCGACTCGCGTGGCTGTTTCACGCGGGTGATTTTCGTGAGTCGATGTTCGCCGCGCCCGCGCCGCAGGCCGTGCTTTACGATCCGTATTCCCCGACGGCGAATCCCGAACTGTGGACGCTGGAGCATTTCACCTCGCTCCACGCCGCCCTCGATCCCGCTCGCCCTTGCCTGCTCTCGAACTACACCCGCTCGACCGCGGTGCGCGTGACGTTGCTGCTCGCGGGCTTCTTCGTCGGCCACGGGCATGCGACCGGCGAAAAGGACCAGACGACGATCGCGGCGAACGGCCCGGGGCTGCTGGAAGAGCCGCTCGACCTTCGTTGGCTGGAACGCGTCCGCCGCTCTACGCGCTCCGCTCCGCTGCGAACGATCACGGCGCCCGGCCCGATCAAGGAGCAGGACTGGCAGCTTCTCGCGGCCCACCCGCAGTTTGCCGGTCGTCTTTAGCCAAACAGTTCTCCGTCCCGCTTCGGGGCGGAGACGCCCAGTTTCTTGTAGGCGAGTTGAAGGGCGACGCGACCTTGCGCAGTGCGTTTGATGTAGCCCTGCATGATGAGATACGGCTCATGCACGTCCTCCAGCGTGCCCGCGTCTTCGCCGAGTGCGACGGCGAGCGAATTGAGCCCGACCGGGCCGCCGCTGAACTTGTGGATCAGCGCTTCGAGGAGGCGCTTGTCCATTTCGTCGAAGCCGTCGCGGTCGATATCGAGCATGGTCAGTGCTTGATCGGCGACCTCGCGGTTCACGCGATTGCCTGCGCGGACTTGGGCGAAGTCGCGCACCCAGCGGAGCAGGTTGTTGGCGATGCGTGGAGTGCCGCGGCTGCGGGCGGCGACTTCCATCGCGCCCGCTTCGTCGATCTGCAGGTTGATCAGACCCGAGGTGCGCAGGATGATTTTTTGCAGTTCCTCCGCGGTGTAGTAATCGAGCCGGCAGGTCATGCCAAAGCGCGTGCGCAGCGGCGCGCTGAGCATCCCGGCGCGGGTGGTCGCGCCGATCAGGGTGAAGCGCGGGAGATTCAGCGGGATGCTCCGTGCGTTCGGTCCCTGGTCGATGATGATGTCAAGTTTGTAGTCCTCCATCGCGGGGTAGAGGTATTCCTCAATCGCCGGTTGAAGGCGGTGGATTTCGTCGATGAAAAGCACATCGCCGCGCTCCAGGGTGGTGAGCAATCCGGCGAGGTCACCGGCCTTCTCGATCGTCGGCCCGCTGGTGTTCTTGATGTTCACGCCCATCGATGTGGCGAGGATGTAAGCGAGCGTCGTTTTGCCAAGGCCGGGCGGGCCGCTGAGGAGCACGTGTTCCAGCACGTCGCCGCGTTGCTGAGCGGCTTCGACCATCAGTTCCAAGCGCTCGCAAACCTTATCCTGCCCCGCGAACTCATTGAACATCGGCGGCCGCAGCGAGACGTCGAAAGCCGTCTTCGGGGCGTCGAGGGTCTGGCTGATGAAATCGTCGGGCACGCGCTAGAGAAAGCAGAACGGTGCCCGCCGGGGAAGGGGAGAAGTGGGCTACTTCTCGTCTTCTTCGTCGTCGCCCAGCGCTTCCTCGCGCCGCGAGGCGAGCATCTGCTCGTGGACGGCCTCATCCATGCCTTCGGCGATGAGTTCTTCTGCGACATTCGTCGCATCGTCTTGCGCGACATTTTCCGTATGATGCCCGACCGAGACGGCGATCATGTCGTGCTCGGAAACCATGGCCGCGATGTCGAAGTCGCCATTCGTGTCGTTCAACTCATGGCCACCGTGGAGTTCGCGTTTCGCGTCGCGCCAGTCCCCCTCATTAAACTGCTCCCGGCCATTGATGATCGCGAGTTCCTGCGCTCGTTTGCGCACCGTTTCGGCGTCCGGGGCGCCGAGCCCTTCAGAGTGTTGGATGATCTTGCCCAAAGCCGGTTTTGTCGTGCTCATGATTAACTGCTACGACCGTCCTCGGGATGAGCAAGGGCGAGTTGCGGGCGCGGAAATATTGTCCGGTTGTGCCGCTCCTCATTTGGGCCTATGAGCGTAGCACGTTCCTATGAAGCAGATTAAACTCAGCGGTCGTGAGCAGGCGGTGATTCGGGCGATCGACTACACCGCGGGTAGTACTGGCGACGAAATCTGCGAGCGGACGCAGATCGATGGGATCGATCTGGCTGACATCCTGAACGGGCTTTACGATGTCGGTTACGTCGAGTGCTTCCCGCCCATCGAGCCGGTGACCTACCTCAACTACGCGGCCACCCGCTTCGAGGTAAATCCCGCCTACGCGTTGCAGCTTCGCGAAACGCTGAAGCGCAACCACTAGCCGCTCAGTTGATGTAGCTGGCTTCGTTCGAGAGCAGGAGCGCCTGGGCGTAGGTTTCCCAAGGGGTGAGCGGCTTGCGCTCGATGAGTTCGCCTTGGTTTTGGATGGCGTTCATGCTGTCGTAGCGACCGTTGCCTTTGGCATTTTTCCGCGCTTTTTTGTCGGCCACGCGCCCATTTTTCGCCTGCTGCTCCTTCAGCTCAGCGGGAGATTGCGTGGGCTGATTCCGCGCTTCGTTGGCGACGAATTTCAGCGCGAGGTCGATCTCCACGGGTTGCGGGGTGCGTTGGAAGACCACGCGATAGAGCGCGATCAGGCGACCGAGATCGTCGCCCGCGCCGGTGATCTCAGGCCGGGCGACGACCCGGCGCGCCACGTCCACGGACATCGAGCTATTCATGAGGAAGAGCGCCTGCTGCGGCACGATCGTCGAGGTGCGTTTGCTGTTCGGCATGTCGGGATCGCTGAAGTCGAAGCTCTGCATGAGTTCCGGCAGGTTGCCGCGATCGATGTAACCATAGACCGAACGGCGATAGCTGTAGGGCTCGTCGGTCAGGTTGATTGGTTTGCCGCCCACGGTCCGGTCGAGCTTGCCGCTGAAGACGAGAAGCGAATCGCGTAGCGCCTCGAAGTCGAGTCGGCGGATGTTCGCGCGCCAGAGCAGGCGATTTTCTGGATCCATCTGCTCGAACTTCTTGTTCGTTTGCGAGCTCTCCTGGTAAGCGCGCGAGAGCATGATCGAACGGTGCAGCTTCTTCATTGACCAGTTTTGCTCCATGAACTGGCTGGCGAGGTAATCGAGCAACTCGGGATGCGTCGGTGGCTCGCTCTGCACGCCGAGATCGTCGGGCGTGCGGACGAAACCTTCGCCGAAGTGATGCATCCACACGCGATTCACGAGCACGCGCGCGGTCAGCGGATTCGACTTCGAAGCGATGCTCTGCGCGAGCTCGAGGCGACCGCTACCTTCCTTGAACGGGAGCGGCTGGCGGTTCGGCGAGAGGACTTCGAGGAAACGACGCGGGACCATTTCCCCCTTCGTCTCCTGCTGCCCGCGAATGAAGACCGAGGAGTTTTTCACCGTGGCTGAATCGTTGACCAGCATGGCCTTGGCAGGCGCGCCGGGGTGGGTGAGTTCGAGTTCGTTGATCTTAGCGAAGTAGAAGTTCGAGCGGCCTTGAAGCTGGTTGCCGAGGCGTTGTTGGAACTCGCGCAGATTTTGGGTGTTCGCTTCCGCCGCGGTCAGAATCTCGTAGGGGTGATTCATGAGTTGCGCGACTTCCGGGGTGAAGCCGGAGACCTGGCCCTGCGTCGCTTTCTGACAGGCTTCGAGGTAGGACTTCCGCTGTGGCTCGATGCTGGCGTAGAGGTTCTTGTAAACGGTCGCGACGTCCTCGATGGACTGCGGTTGCGCGGCCTTGAAGGCTTCCACCACGAGCGGGTTCAGAGGACGCTTGGAATTGGCGTTGGCGGTGATCTGGGCGAGGACCTCCGGAGCTTTCGTCGCGAAGTCTTCCTTCTTCAGATCGGCGAAAGCGCGGAACGGACCAAAGACGGCATCGTTACCCCGGGCGTTGCGGGCAAACGCGACCACCAGATCACGCTCCAGCTTGTATTTCTGTAGCGTGGCGATGCGTTCTTTTTCCTGTTCCGCGGGTCCGTTCCGCTTGCCGCTAAACCGGGCGACGAGCAGGTAGCCATCCACTTTGTTGAAGAAATCATCCTGCAAGGGGGCGACGAATTTGTAGTAACGATCGCGATTTTGCTGCTCAAGTTCGCTCATCTGGCGCTGGTAATCGGCGACCTGGTCTTGGGCGGCCATCGCGATCACCGGCTTGTCTGCGGGCTCGATCGTCGAGGCAAAGACGCCATGCAGCGCGTAGTAGTCCGTGGTCGGCACCGGATCGAACATGTGATCGTGGCAGCGCGCGCAGGACACGGTGAGGCCGAGGAAACCCTTGGTCGTGGCGTCGATGCGATCGTTGATGATGTCGTTCACATTGCGGAACCGTTCGCCGACCGTGAGGAAACCGAGCGCCGCCAGATTCTCCTGCGCGTTGTCCTTCACTTTGTCCGCCGCGAGTTGATGCACGATGAACTGGTCGTAGGGCATGTCGTCGTTCACGGCTTTGATCACCCAGTCGCGATACGTCCACGCGTAGGCGTATTTGTAATCGATCGTCCGCACGATGTTGCGGTCGCCGCCGACGGTGTCGGAATAGCGCGCTGTATCGAGCCAGTGCCGACCCCAGCGTTCGCCGTAAGCGGGCGAAGCGAGCAGCCGATCCACGACTTTGGAGAAGGCTTGCGGAGAGTTGTCGGAGGCAAAGGCTTTCACCTCTTCCGGCGAGGGAGGGAGACCGGTGAGGTCGTAGGTCGCGCGCCGGAGCAGCGCTTCTTTGGTCGCGTCTGGCGCGGGCGTCATGCCCTTTTCCTCAAGCTTCGCGAGGATGAATTGATCGATCGGCCCGCGTGGCCACGCGGTGTTCTTCACGCTCGGAGGAGTTGGTTTTGTGACCGGCTGATACGCCCAGTGCGAGCGCGCTTTTTCAGTCAAGCCGCTCAGTTTGCTGAGCTTGGCCGCGTCGTCCTTGCGCGGGTCCGGTGCGCCCATTTTCACCCACGCCGTGAGATCGGCGATTTGCCCGTTGGTCAGCTTCTCGCCTTTCGGCGGCATTTGCAGATCGGGGTCGAGGTAATTGACCGCCGAGATCATCGGGCTCTTGTCCGGCTCGCCGGGCTTCACGATCGCGCCGTTTTCGCCGCCCTTGAGCAGGCCGGTTTTGGTGTCGAGCGTGAGCCCGCCCTTGGCCTTGCTCTGTTCGAGGCTGTGGCACTTGTAGCAGTTCTCTTTCAGGATCGGGCGGATCTTGTTTTCGAAGAATTCCGCCTGCGCCTTGGTCGGCTCGGCAGAGACGGCGCCGAAGCTCGGGGCCGCGGAGGCCGCGAGCAGGGCGAGGACAAATGAACGATGCTTCATGATCGGGATGGGGAGTTAAGCGATGACGTCGCGGACGACGTTGCCGAAGTTGTCGGTGAAGCGGAAATCACGGCCGTTGTAGCGATAGGTGAGCTTGGTGTGATCGAAGCCGAGCAGCGCGAGGATCGTCGCGTGCAGGTCGTGGATGTGGACCTTGTTCTCCGCCGCGCGCGAACCGAACTCGTCGGTCGCGCCATACACGGTGCCGCCTTTCACGCCGCCGCCCGCCATCCACGTCACCATCGCGCGGCCATTGTGATCGCGGCCCGGCGTGGCGTTGCCATTGCGGTCGCGCACGACCGTCCGGCCAAATTCGCCGCCCCACACGATGAGCGTGGAGTCGAGCAGCCCGCGCTGTTTGAGGTCTTTGATGAGCGCCGCGGCTGGCCCGTCGATCGCGCCCGCCTGCTTGGGGATCGCCGTCTCAATGTTCGCATGCGTATCCCAGCCGCCGTGCTGCACCTGCACGAAGCGCACCCCGCGCTCGATAAGTCGGCGGGCGACGAGCAGCTTGGCGCCGAGATCGGTCGCGCCGTAGGCCGCGCGCGCTTCGGGCGACTCCTTGGAAATATCAAACGCGTCCGTGGCTTCGGTCTGCATCTTGAAGGCCATCTCAAACGCCTCGATACGCGCCTCGAGCTGCGCGTCCTTTTGCAGCGCCTGCGAGTGCATGTTGTTGAGCTGATGCACGAGATCGAGTTGGCGGCGCTGGCGGTCGATTCCGGTGAACTGGTTGCTGATATTGAGCAGCACCTCCTCGAGTTTCATCCCCTGCGTGTAGTTCACATTGCAGCCCTGAAAGACGCCCGGCAGGAACGACGACTGGCGCCATTCCGGCTTGCCGCTGAGCGTGATGAAGCCGGGCATGTTTTGGTTTTCCGTGCCGAGCCCATAGACGACCCATGAGCCCATCGAAGGCTTCGGCAACTGAAGCGAACCCGTATTCATGAAGCGCTGCGCGACTTCGTGCGCCGGGATGTCGGTCCAGAGCGAACGGATCACCGCCATGTCGTCCACACATTCACCGAGCTTCGGAAATACTTCGCTCACCTCGATGCCCGACTGGCCCATTTTGTTGAACTTGAACGGTGACGGGAACGCCAGGCCGTCGTGGCCCGGAATCGTCTTGTCCGCATACTTCGCCAGCTCCGGTTTCGGGTCCCAGGTATCCACGTGCGACGGCCCGCCTTCCGCGAAAATGTGGATGACCGCCTTGGCCTTGACCGGAAAATGCGGCTGCTTGGGGAGCAGCGGTGAGAGCGACTTGTTCGACGGCGCCGCGCCGGCCTGCCCGCCGAAACTCAGCCCGAGGATCGAGGCCAGGCTCATCGCGCCGAAGCCCATGCCGGTCCGCTCCAAAAACTCGCGCCGGGTGAAGATCACATCCTTCAGCGAGGGCGTGTGTTCGCGGATGTATTTGGACGGGCAGGAAAAGTCGGAGTCTGGGTTCATGGCGGGACGGGATTGGTGGAGACGATCTGCCAACCGTCGCTTCTCTGGAAAGTTGCGGCGGAATTAACCAATCCGACCGCCCGCTCAGGCGACGATGACCGCGCAGAGTTCTTCCAGCGTGAAGGTCCGGCGGCGTCCGCTCCGGCCATTCCGAAAAGCGATGGCGTTCCAGCCGATCATGCGTTCGACGTGGTAAAGGTTCGCGCCCACGCGGATCGGGCGGTGCGTGAGCACGCGGTGGATCACCTGCTCGTAGCGCGAACGTGGCAGCGTACGCTGGCTCCGGCGATTCCACTGGATGACGCGGCCGGCGTCTTCGTAGGGCGCTGGGCGTTCGGGAAAATCGAGCAGTGAGCGGGCGCGGGCGCTGAGCACTTCGAAGACGTGGGCAAACGCGGCCGGGTCGGCGACGCCGCGGATGGCATGGCGGAAGGGGCGCGCGATCTCCAGGGCGATCTGCCGCAGACTGCGGTGGCGCCCGTCGGTCAGGCGCCAGTCGGACGCGTTGATATCGGCGGCGAAGGGATTGCGCGGAAAGCAGACGTGGCGCGCGAGGAATCCTTTCCGTGAGGTGTGTTTGCACGGTCGGAAGCCGGCGATCACCGGGAAGCCGCGCCGCTTCAGCTCCGCGACGCTGTGCACCGGCCACTCGAGCACCGCGAGGATGATGCCCGTGACGAGTGCGGTCGTGGCGATCATGAGGTCCGGATCGGGGGTGAAATCGGCCGTGACTTCCAGCCGATCGCCGCGCGGTCGCACGCCGACGCCGGTGCTGAGTTTGTTCGTTGCGAGGAGCATCACCGGCGGATGCAACAGGTAGGTGAGCATGCGCGCGAGCCGGAGCATGCGCGTGGGGCTCAGCCGGCGACCGACGGGCACGGAGACGTTGTAGTGCGTGCTGAAACCTTCGAGCCGCAGATGCTGGCCGTGCGCCACTTCCCACGCATCGAGTTCGCCGCGGATGAATTCGATCTGCTCCCAGAGCGTGCGCCCGGCGCGGACGGCGCACCCGTTTTCGATCTCGATGATCGGGGTCGCGACCTCGATCACGCCCGTGTCGAAATACACCGCCCCGCCGACCGGCAACTGAAACGACCGCCCTTTGCGCGGCAGCATTTTCTGCCGGACGAATTTCTGCGCCGTGCCGAAGACCTCTTCCGGCCGCCGCTTCACGTCATCGACGTAGAGCGTGAACTCCGCCTCGAGCCCGATCACCGGCACGGGCTCGCCCTGCGGCGCGGCGCGGCGAAGAGAGAGCGTGGGTGATTTGCGCGGGGACGACATGGCGGTCGGTCATTAGCCCTCAGTGTAGCCGCGAGGGGTGGAAAGCAAATAGCCGAGGTCCATGTGCAAATGATCATCGGTTTCGCCGGGCGAGGGGCCGTATGGACGGACAAAAATATCCGGTCCCAGCGTGTCGGCGATGCGTGCGTAGCGCTCGATGGATTTCTGCGAATCGAGCCAGGTTTCGCCGATGCGGTAGATGTTCGCGGCGGTCGCCCAGAGGTGCGGACCGGGCCGGCCGGAGAGGCGATGCGCGGGCGAGCGGTAGCCGCCATTCACGGCGAGGCAGACCGGGCCATCGACGCGCTCGCGGAAGTCCTCGAGAAACCGCGCGAGCACGGCGACGGCGCACGGGACGAAGTGAGGAAACTGGTGGAGCAGCAGATCGGCTTCGCGGCAATCGACGGTGATCAATTCCGAGAGCGCGAAGTGCGGCGTTAGGCGCGTCTCTTTCGCATGCTGCCAGGAGTCGATCTCGTAGAAAAAACGCGGCAGCCGATGCCACTCGCCGGGCGCGACTTCGAGCATCTCACCGGGCCACAGCAGCGCGCGGTGTTCGGCAGAAAGAGTGAGGCCGTCGACGATCTTCATTTCAAAAAAAAGGGGTCATTCTGAGCGTAGCGAAGAACCTCTGATCTCTGTCTTTCTCCGCGAACGAGCCAGATTGAGAAATGTGGAGTTTTGATGCCGGGCATAAGTCAGAGATCCTTCGCTCCGCTCAGGATGACTGTGAGGTGATAAATTCGTAAATCGCCCGCGAGACCTTGGCCACGGTCTTCTGCGTGTCGTCGAGGCCGGCGGGATGTTCGGTGAGGATCGCGACGGCGTAGGGCCGCCGACCGGGCAGCAGCACGAGACCGGCGTCGTGCGTGCAGGTGGAAATCTCGCCGGTCTTGTGCGCGACCTGCGCCTGGTCGGGCAGGAGCGACGGGATCATGCTGTTGAATTCCTGCGCGAAAAGGATGTCGAGCATCTGCCGGCGCGCCGCTTCGGGGAAGAGACGGTCTTCGCGCAGCAGGCGGAAAAGCTGCGCCAATCCGCGCGGGGTCACGGTGTTGTTCAGCCCCTGCTCGAACGCCACGGAATCCTCGACGCCGCGCACGACCTTCACGCCTGCGATCCCTGCCGCGTCCAGCGTTTCGTGGACACCCGCAGGTGTGAGGTGATCGAGCAGGAGATTCGTCGCGAGGTTGCTGCTGCGCGTGATCATCGGCTCGGCAAGTTCGGCGAGTTTCATCGAGCGCCCGACGCGCCGGTGGACCACGGCGTCGCCATCGCGGTCGCGCTGCACGCGGAAGATCGAGCGGTCGGCGATGCTGCGGAAGCGGTTGCGGACGTGGAGGCGATCTTCGAGGCGCACGCGTCCGTTTTCCGCCGCGTGAAAAAGCGCGAGCAGCACCGCGACTTTCATCGTGCTCGCCGCATGAAACCAGCGATCGGCTTCGTGCGAAAACTCTCGATCCGTTTCGAAATCGAAGACCTGCACGCCGATCGCCTCCACGCCGCTGGCCGCGCGGAGTTCTTCGATGCGGGATTGGAGCGCGGGTTCGTCCATTAGCCAGCGAGCTTGGCCTGCGCGGCGATGAGTTTTTGGAAAAGCGCGTCGAGCGCCTCCGGCAGGATGCGCGTGTCGCTGAGCACGGGCATGAAGTTGTGATCGCCATCCCAGCGCGGGACGATGTGCAGGTGCAGATGCTCGACCACGCCCGCGCCGGCGCATTTGCCGAGATTGAGGCCGACGTTGAAACCCTGCGCGCGCACTGCTTCGCGCAGCAAGCACTGGCCGTGCTCGGCGAGATCCCACAGTTCGAGTTTTTCGGTGTCGGTCAGGTCGGCGATGGCGGCGACTTTCCGATACGGAACGGCCATGAGATGGCCGACGGCATACGGGTAGCGGTTCATGATGAGGAAGACGCTCTTGCCGCGCGTGACGACGAGATGCGCGGCGTCGTCCGTGGCGTTCGCCGCTTCTAATAGGAAGTCGGGCGAGGCGCCGCCGGCTTTGAAGTATTCGACGCGCCACGGAGCCCAGAGGGCGGAAAGTTCGTTGGTGTCCATCGCGAGGAAGATAACCGCAGAGGCGCGGAGGCGCAGAGGGGAAAGTTTGGCGGATCTTTACTCCGCGTCTCCGCGTCCTCGCGGTTCCAGTTCGTCCAGGATCGCATCAGCCGCGCGCTGAGCGGCACCGCCTTCACCGAGGCCGGCGATGACCGCGGCGAGTTCGGCCTGCACGGCTTCGCGCTGTTCCGCATTGGTCGCGAGGCGGAGTGTCTCGTCGGCGAGTGCTTGCGGGGTCGCGGCATCCTGCAGGAATTCGCGGGCGATTTCGCGGCCGGCGAGGACGTTCGGCATGCCGAGGAAAGGAACCTTCACGAGCTGTTTTCCGACGACCCAAGTGAGCCACGCGACCTTGTAAACGACGCAGAGCGGCAGGCCGAAGAATGCCGCCTCCAGCGTCGCAGTGCCGGAGCAGACCATGCCGGCGATGGCACGCTGCATCAGCTCGTGCGAGGAGCGGACAGTGACGCGGCAGAACGTCTCGTCGTGGCCAAAGAGTTGCAGCGTGGCCAGCATGCGCTCGGCGAGCGGATGCGAGGCCGCGGAGGCTTCGAAGGTCAACTCGGGGCGCTGATGTTTCATCCGGATCGCGGCCTCGACCATCGCGGGGAAAATCTTACGCACTTCCTTCTCCCGACTGCCGGGAAAGAGCCCGATGAGCCGCGGGTCGCGTGGCTGGCCGGTGCGCTTGGCCGCGAGCGAATCGAGCATCGGATGACCGACGAAAACCGCGCGCAGTCCGCTTTGCTCGTAGAGCGGTTTTTCGAACGGGAAAATGCAGAGCATCAGGTCGAGGTAGCGCGCCATCTTTGGGATGCGCCCGCGGTTCCAAGCCCAGACCTGCGGGCTGATGTAGTCGATGATCTTGAGCTTCGGGAAACGCCGGTGTGCTTCCCTCGCGAGGCGCAGGTTGAAGCCCGGATAGTCGATGAGGATGAGCGCGTCCGGCTGGACCTGCGCGAGGTCGGCGAGCATGCGGTTGAACTCGCCTTTGAAGTATCCGTATTTCTTCAGCACGTCCCACAGCCCGACGACCGCCTCATCCGCCCAGTCGGTGAAATGCGCGCCGCCAAATGCGCGCATCTCACGTCCGCCCGCACCGAAAAATTCCAGCGAAGGATCGCGCTCGCGCAGCGCCTGCATGAGCTCCAGCCCCCGCGCATCGCCACTCGCTTCGCCAGCTATGAGGTAGAGTTTTTTAGCCACGGATGTTCACGGATGAAACACGGATGGAAGTCAGACGACGCGGCGCCGGTGCTCGACACGGGTGCGACCGAAGTTGATGAGCAAGCCGACGCGGATACCTGTGGCTTTTAGCTCGTTGATTAACTGCGCTTCGTCGTTGGTGTTGAGGTCGGGAGCGACTTTGAGTTCCACGAGAACGGCGTCCTCGATGAGAAGGTCAGCGAAGTATTCGCCGACCACCGCACCCTTATAGTTCACTTTCAGCGGATGTTCGATCGCGGCGCGCAACCCTCGGCGAATCAACTCTGCTTGGAGCGCGCGCTGATAGACCTTCTCCAAAAAACCGTAGCCGAGGACGTTGTGGACTTCAAAAGCGGCGCCAATGATCGCTTCGGTAAATTTTCGGTGGAGCAACTTGTTAGGGTGCTCGTCGGCCTCGAGTTCCCTGATCCGTGTTTCATCCGTGTCCATCCGTGGCTAATCCTTTCTTCCGTTTGCCTCAAGCTGCCGCGTGATTTCGAGCGCCAGCTCCAGTGCGGCGGTGGCTTCGCGGCCACTGACTTTCGGTTGAGAACCGGCGCGGGCGCAGGCCACGAAGTCGGCGAGTTCGCGTTTCAGCGGCTCGCCTTTGTCCACCGCGACCGGCTCGCGGACGATGCGCTTACCGGCGAACTCTGTGACGATCGTTGCGTCCGCGGCGACGCCGAGGATTTTGCCGAGGAGCGAGCTTTCCTTTTCATCCTCGCGGGCGAGGCGGAGCAGGTAGCCGCTTTGGTTTTGGTAGTCGAGCGAGAGATACGCGTCGCTTTGAAAAAGCCGGATCTTGCGCAGCTTGTCCTGGCTGATGCGGCTCGCGGTGATGTTGGCCACGCAGCCGTTTTCGAAGCGGATGCGCACGTTGGCGATGTCCTCGCGTTTGCTCAGGATGGCGACGCCGACGGCATCGACCTGCACCCACGGCGAACGCACGAGATGCAGGATGATCTCGAGGTCGTGGATCATCACGTCGAGCACCACACCCACGTCGAGACTGCGGCCGGGGTACGGCGAAAGGCGCGTGGCTTCGATGAAGCGTGGATTGGCGAGGCGGGCTTCGAGCGCGGAGAGCACGGGATTGAAGCGCTCGATGTGGCCGACCTGCAGGACGAGCCCGCGCTGCTGCGCGAGGCTGCAGAGTTCGCGCGCCTGTTCGGGCGTTTCCAGGATGGGCTTTTCGACGAGCACGTGTTTGCCGCGTTCGAGGAGCTGCCGGGCGATGTCGAAGTGCGTGACCGTCGGCGTGGCGATGGTCGCGGCGTCGATCTGGTCGGCAAACTCGGCGAGCGTGGTCACGGCACGCGCGCCGTATTTCCCGGCAATCTCGGTCGCCACGTCGGCGCGCTCGTCGAGCACGGCGGTGAACTGCGCGTCGGGCAATTCACCGAAGATGCGGGCGTGGTTGCGGCCCATGCTGCCGGTGCCGATGACGCCGACGCGGATGGTGGAAGAGGAAGCGGTGGGTTGGGTCACGAGGAGGTCAGGCCGAAGATGGCGATGCGGTGTTCGGCGGCGAGGGCGGTGAGTTTTTCGCGTTCGAGCAAAAGGGTTTTACCGGCTTCGACCCCGATCGCGCGGAGTTTGGCCGCGCGGGCGGCTTCGAGGGTGAGCGGGCCGATCACCGGCACGTCGAAGCGGAAGTCCTGGTTGGGCTTCGAGACCTTCACCATGAGCGCGTCCTTGCGGCCGAGTTCGCCGCCGCGGGCGATGGCGGCGTTCGTGCCTTCGAAGGCTTCCACGGCGAGCACGGTTCCATTCTTCACGACCACGGTCTGCCCGATGTCCATGCGGCTCGATTCCTTGGCGATGTGGAAGCCGTAGTGCAGGTCCTCCTCGTCGCGCGGCTTTAGCTTCGGCCCGGCGATGAGGCCCGCGGGCGCGAGATGCTGCTCCATGTAAGTCGTCGCCGGGAGCAGCTCCACGCCGATCGTTTTCATTTCGTCAGCGATCGCGCTGAAGATCGATTCCGCATTGCGCCGCTTGAGCCGGGCGAGGACGACCAGAGCCTTCAGGTCGGGGCGCAGGTCGAAGAGGTTCTTCGGGTGGATTTGCCCGGACATCACGGCATGGGTCGCGCCGGATTTCTTGAGAATCCCGAGCAGCTTGCCGAGTTGGCCGACGCGCAGCCATTCGACTTCGTCCACGAGCGTCGCGAGCACCGGATCGGTCTCGTTTTCAAACGCCGCGACGACCAGCCGCGCTACGCCCGCGGCTCGCGCCGCCCGCGCCATGGCCTGCGGATAGACGCCGTTGCCGGCGATGATGGCGAGTGTGTGCGGGGTTTCCAAGGGCGCCGAATCTACGGGGCGCCGCGCGATCTTGTAAAGGTGGGGCGCCGCCGAAAGATTCCGTTGCGCCAAGGACCCTCGCCCGTAACCTTGCCGCCTTTATGCTCAATGAGGACGCGATCCAGTACGCGATCGAAAACACGCAGGTCATTCTCGCCCCGCAGCGCCGCATCGCCACCTTCGGCGATACGAGCTTCCGTTTCCTGCTCGTGACCGAGCTGATGGACAGCGTCGATCAGGTGCGGGTGCGCGATGGGCGGCTCCACGCCGAGCGCCCGCAGATCATCACGCCCGGCCACATCCAGCACATGCTCATGGAAGGCTTCGGCGAGCGCGCCGAGGAGTTCGCCGGCTGGCTGCGCGAGCATGCGCCGCAACTCGCCGTCCTCAAATACGGCTTCCAGTTCCGCAAGACGGACGTCTCCGATGAAGTCCTCCACGCTTCCATGGAGGAGATGACCGGTCGGCTGCGCGAGCAGGTCGAAGCCTCCAACGATCCGATGAGCGCCGTGATTCAGGGCGTGGATGAAGGCTGGGAAGTCTGCCTGCTGAAGTTCGCGACCGATCTCATCCAGGAATCATCCGGCGGCAATTTCGGCGATTTCCGCAAGCGTGGCCTCCTCTAGTTCCGTGGGCGGCGGGTGCTTCTTCGTGTTTCCCATCCGGCGCGCAATCCGGTAAGGCATTGGCCTTTCCCATTCCACTTCCTCCGCGTCCTTCGTGAAAGCCCTGATCATTCTCCTCCTCGCCATCGCGGTCTTCGGCGCGTCGGGTTATTATACGTACCAGCTCTTCATCCGGCCTGAGCAGGCGCTGCGGGAGGAAAAGCTCGCGCCGGCCACGCCCGCGCCGCCAGATCCGTCGGTGCCGGAGTTTCAGAAGTGCGTGGTCATTCGCAAGAGCGGCAAGCTCCTCCCGGCGCGCGATGCCTTCTACGCCTTCGTCGAACAGAACCCGTATTCCACCAAGCTCGACGAGGCCAGGAACATGCTCGGCGACATCAATACCGAGATCTTCCTCACGCCCGTCGCCGCCCCGGAAAAGGAAGTCTATATCGTCAAGCCGGGCGACGTCATCGATCGCGTGGCGCGGCGCATGAAAACCACGGGCGAGCTGATCATGCGCGCCAATCAACTCAGCGGCACGATGCTGCGGATCGGGCAAAAGATCACCGTCCCACCCACCGACTTCAGCGTCGTCATCAGCCGCAAACAGGAAAAAGTCGTCCTCTCCAACAAAGGCCGCTTTTTTAAGCAGTATCCCATCCTCGGCTGGCCGCCGGCCCTCGAGAAAAAATCGACGGGCGGCAAACCCGCGCCGCCGGTGCCCAAGCAGGCCGGCAAAGTCACCGACAAGATGGCCTGGCTCAATGGCGGGCGCGTCATCTTTGCCGACAAGGGCTACGCCGACTCCACGCACTGGATTCAGATCAGCATCGCCCACTGCACTTTGCACTCCGAGACCGACGAGAAATCGCAGACGCGCCCGACCGGCGGCGGCATCCTCCTTTCCGCCAAAGCTCTCGAAGAACTCGCCGTGCTCCTGAGCAAAGGCGACCCCGTCACTCTCGAATAAACTTCCGCCATGAAATTGCCTCCCCTGGATTTTGAAAAACCGATCATCGAGCTCGAGGAAAAGCTCGCCGACCTGAAGAAGCACTCCCGCGCCAACGACATCAACTTCGACCATGAAGTCCGCCGCATGGAGGGCAAGATCGAGGAAACCAAACGCGCCATCTACGAGAACCTCACCGCCTGGCAGCGCGTGCAAATTGCCCGCCACACCGCCCGGCCCTACGCCCTCGATTACCTCCAGCTTTCCTTCACCAATTTCGTCGAACTCCACGGCGACCGGCACTTCGGTGAAGACCGCGCCATGCCGGGCGGCTTCGCCACCATCAGCAGCCGTAAGTGCGTCGTCATCGGCCACCAGAAAGGCCGCGACACCAAGGAGAACCTCAAGCGCAACTTCGGCAGCGCCAATCCCGAGGGCTACCGCAAGGCCCTGCGCCTCATGAAGCTCGCCGAGAAATTCGGCCTCCCCTTTGTCTCCCTCATCGACACCCCCGGCGCCTATCCCGGCGTCGGCGCCGAAGAGCGCCACATCTCCGAGGCCATCGCCGTGAATCTGCGCGAGATGATGATCCTGCGCACCCCCACCGTCGCCGTCGTCATCGGTGAAGGCGGGAGCGGCGGCGCCCTCGGCATCGGCGTCGCCGACCGCGTGCTCATGCTGGAGAATGCCTACTACTCCGTGATCAGCCCCGAGGGTTGCGCGGCGATCCTCTGGAAGCACCGCAAACACGCCCCCGAAGCCGCCGCCGCGCTCAAGCTCACCGCGCGCGACCTGCTCGAACTCAAGCTCGTGGACCACGTCGTGCCCGAGCCCCTCGGCGGCGCGCATCAGGATCACACCGCGGCCATCGCGAATCTCCGCACCGCCATCCTCCGGCAACTCGACGAACTCAGCAAAATCCCCACCGACCAACTCCTCGCCGAGCGCTACGAAAAGTTCCGCCGCGCCGGCGAATTCGCCGGGGACTTCTGAGCCATCCGCCGCTCCTCCGTGGTGCGGTGGAGCGAGAGGTAAGTAACTGTGTAAAAAGTCGCCCGGTTCGCGCAGCTCCTCCCCCGCTAACACTGATCCACTAGCTGCGTGGCGTTTAGCTGGCGAAGAGCTGGTCGGTGCGCTCGGCGAGGAACTTTAGCCGGGTCGCGTCGCCGCCGGGGACTTCGAGGATGCCGTAGCCCTGGTAGCCGATGTCATCGACGGCTTTCATGGTCGCGGCCCAGTCGTTGTCGCCTTCGCCGAGCTCGACTTGGAAGCCTTTGTAGGGGCCTTCGGCATCGCGCTTCTTCCGGCTGTATTCCTTGATGTGGAGATTGATCACACGTGGTCCGAGGATGCGCGTCCAGTGCTCGGGCCAGCCGTAAGTGACAAGATTGCCGAAGTCGAGGTGCCAGCCGACCCACGGGCTGCCGATCTCGTCCACGAAACGCGCCGCGCTCATCGGATCGATGATGAATTGGTTCCAGACGTTCTCGATGCCGATCTTGCACTTGGCCTTTTCGGCATACGGCACAGCTTCCTTGATCTGTGTGACCGAGCGCTTCCAGCAATCGTCGTAGCTAATGTCTTTTTTCACCACGCCTGGGACGAGCAGCAGCTTCGGGCAGCCGAGTTCACCCGCTTCGGCCAGCGCGAGGCGGAGGCCTTTGACTCCGGCGGCGACGACTTCGGGTTCATTGGCGCTCAGCGGTTTGCCCCAGTGCGTGGAGCAGATGACGCCCGCGATCTCGAGCCCCGTGGCGTCGCGTGCCTTGAGGATTTCGTCGAGCGGGATGGCGTCCGGCCGATTGAGTTCCACGCCATCGAAGCCGGCGTCCTTGATCATCTTGAATCGATCCATGACCGAGGCCCCGGGCGCCTTGGCCATGCCGAGATTCACGGCCTTCTTGAGCGGGCGTTTCTTGGCTGGAGCGTTCTGCGCGGAGGCGAGGGGAGTGAGTGTGGCAGCGGCGAGCGCGGCTCCTGTGCTCTGGAGGAAGTGGCGACGATTCATGGCGCGTGGTGCGGTGTGGATCAGGAGAATTTCGTCCGGCCCGGCATCGGGATCGGAGGCGTGGGCAGTTTCATGTCCCACGTCAGTGGTTCCTTCGGTGCGAGCACCTCGGTGGAGTTCATCGCCTGTTCCCAGGTGATCGTCTTGCCGGTGTAAGCCGACATGCGGCCCATGATGCCCATGAGCGTGCTGTGCGCGAGCTTGTCGCCGTAGTTGACCGGCTGGCCCTTGCGGAGCGCGGCGAACATTTCCTCGTGCTCCGTCTGATACATGTCGTTCTTCGGGCCGTCGTATTTCCAGGTGTTCTTGCCGGTGATCGTGTGGAGCTTGCGGAAGCCGTTGATTCGCGCGGTGCCATCGGCGCCGATGATCTCGTCGGCGTTCTCGTTGTCGCAGCCGGCTTGTTGGCGGCAATAGACGAAGCCGCGCGCGCCTTCGGGATATTCATACGACACCGCGAAGTGATCGTAGATCATGCCGTACTGCTCCTCGATCCGCTGCTGGCGCCCGCCGAGCGCGGTGGCGCTGATGGGGGCCACGTCCTTGAAAGCCCACGCCATTTTATCAACGGTGTGGATGGCCTGCTCGACGAGGTGATCGCCGGAGAGCCAGGTGAAGTAGAGCCAGTTGCGGAGCTGCCATTCGAGATCGGTCCACTCGGGCTTGCGCTCCTTCACCCACGGGGAGTTTGCGAGATAGGTGCCGTAGTACGAACGCACGTCGCCGATCGCGCCGCCGTGGATTTTCTCGAACATCGCGCGCTCCGCGTAGTTGGCCCGCCAGCAAAAGCCCGACTGAATGCTCAGCCCCTTCTTCTTCGCCTCGGCGGCGGTGGCGATGACATCGCGCACGCCGGGCGAGTCCACGGCCACGGGCTTCTCGCAAAAGGTGTGTTTCCCGGCGGCGACCGCTTTCTTCAGATGCGCGGGGCGGAAGCCGGGAGGCGTGGTGAGAATGACGACATCGATGTCCGAGGACAGCACTTGGTCGATCGCGTCGAGCCCCACGAACTTCTTCCCTTCCTCGACCTTCACCTGCTCGGGCTTGGTTTTGCTGATGTTGTCGAAGCTCGTGTAGATGCGCTCGCGGACGACATCGCCCATCGCGGTGAGGACGACGTTCTTGTCGGCGGAAAGGGCGTTGCTGAGCGCGCCGGTGCCCCGACCGCCGCAGCCGACGATCCCGAGCTTGAGGATCTTTTCGTTGTCCGCGCGGACGATGGCGGGGAAGCCGACGACCGAGGTGGCGGCCAGCGCGGCGGCAGAGCGGGTGAGGAAAGTGCGGCGGTTCAGCGGGTTGTCAGATGTGTTGCTCATGATGGAGGAGTTGTCAGAAGTGGGGTCGCAGTTCGCGGACGCTAGCAGACGATGCATTGTTGTCCAGCGCTCCTCTTAAAGCGCATCCGCCGATTCAAGAAAGAGGCTCAGCGACTCGCGATATTCCTCTTTCGCCTGGCTGGCTTGGACGAGCAATTGCTGTCCCTCCGGCAGGCGCCCCGCTTGCATCGCATAGACGCCGAGCAGCCACTGGCGATCGGCGAGCGTCTCCGGCGGGAGTTCCGGGCGGAGGAATGATTTGCCCATGGCGAGGATGCTTTCCGGCGGCAGTTCCGTCCACGCGGTCGGCAGCGAACCGAAGGGCGTGACGGTTTCGATCTGTGTCTCGTTCGCCTTGCGAATCGGCCCTGGCACCTGCGTGCCGGACTTCTTCGTCACGGCCGAGGGATAGCCCGCCGCATTGAGGTCGCCGATGAGCGTGGCTTTGAATTTCGCCAGCCACTCAAAGCGCTTCACCAGCGCGGCCTGCTCGCGCTGACCTTTTTCGCCGGCAACCTGCACCGCGCGAACCATCGCGAGCGCTTCGGTAGGGCGAAACTGCGAACGCAGCGGCGCGATCTTCGTGCGAGCCTCGGCGAGCGCTTTGGCGTCGGCGGCGTCGGTCGCGGACATCTGCCGCGCGGCTTCTTCTTCCTCAGCGGTGATCTTTTGCTGCAGCTTTTTCGCGACCTCATCGAGTTCTGCGGGAAAGCTGCTCGCGAGCCGCAACTGTGCGCGCGTGTCCTGCACGATTTGCAGCGCGCGGCGCCGCGCCTCCAGCGTGGTCGCCGCGCGGGCGGTGCCGCTCGCGCCGCGGAAAGCATTGATCTCCACGAGATAGGGCGAGGCCAGCGGCTTGTATTCGGAAACCCACGCATGCCGTTCCTGCGGCGTGCAGAGGGAAAACTGGCGGAAGAGTTGCCACGCTTCGTCATGCTCGCCGAGCGACCAGTTCCGCACCGCGCCCACGAACAGCACGATGGCCTCATAACTCTCGCGGTCGACGTCCTCGAGCGCGTCCGCTTCGATCGGTTTGGTGGCACTGGCTTGTTTCGCGGTCCGTACGAAAAAGCGCGCGAGGTCTTGCTCCGCCGGATCGGGCGAGTAGATGCCGCGTTTTTCGATCGCGGCAAAATGAGCCAGCGCAGGCTCAGGCCGATTCGCGAGCAATTCCGCGAGGCCGGCGTGGAGCGTGATCCAGTTGCGCAGCGGTTGCGGCGCTTCGGTCTTCGCATCGAGATCGGCAAAGGCCTGCGCCGCTTTCGCCGCGTCGCCGGCGATCAGGAGCTTGCGCGCCGCTTCGTATTTCGCGTCGATGCGCTCGGCAGTGGGCGGCGGTTCCTCGACGATCTCCACCGGAGGCGGTGGGAAAAGCAGATGGCGATACTGGAAGCCGCCGATCCCGAGCGCGACGACAACGAGAGCGACGACCGGGGTGAGCCAGCCCCAATCCCGCCGGCCGGCTTCTTCTTTTGCCGCTTCGGCTTTCTCCCTCGCGGCCAGCGCGGTCAGTAATTCCGTCCGAGCGAACTCCATGCTCTCGATAAATTCCGCGTACGATGTTGGACGCTGTTCCGGGTTGTAGCTGAGCACCCGGTTGATCACGACCGCTGTTGTGCTGGAGACATCCGGAGCCACCTTGAGCAGATCCACGGGGACCTTCTTGGCCTCGGCGAGCACGCTCATCGAGTTGGATTCCACGTCGTGCGGCGGCTGGCCGGCGATGGCGTGGTAAAGTGTCGCGCCGAGCGAATACATGTCGCTCCGGAGGTTCTCCGTCTTCCCCTCCACGACTTCCGGCGCCACGTAATACGGCGTGGCCCACACCTCGCCTGCGACGGTGCCCGCGTGCTCGGCGAGCACCGCGAGGCCGAAGTCCACCATCTTGGCCGTCGCCGCATTGGCGAAGAGAATGTTGCCCGGCTTGATGTCGCGATGGATCAGCCCCTTATCCAGCGCCGCCTGCAGCCCCTGCGCGATCTGCACGCCGATCGTCAGCACTTGCAGTTCCGCGACCTTGCCCTGCGCGTTCATCAGGCTCTCGAGCGAGCCTTTGTCCACGAGCTCCATGGCGATGTAGACGCGCCCGTTGTCCTGCCCGGTGCTGTAGACTTTCACCACGTGCGGGTGATTGATCGACGCGGTGATCGCCGCCTCCTTTTGAAATTGCGTGACGAACTCCGGGTTCTGGCTGTGCCCGCTCTGGAGAAGTTTCAGCGCGACCTGGCGATGCAGGTTCACATCCAGCGCCCGATAGACGGTGCCCATGCCGCCGGCGCCGAGTTGCTCCTGGATTTCAAAATGATCGAACTTCTGCCGCACGCGCATCGCCGCGCCGCAGGTCGGGCAATGCATGAGCGCAAAGGGCTCCTCGCCCGAGACGTCCAGCAGGGAGCCGCAGGTGGAGCATTCCTGAAGAAGGGGAGCGTTTTTCGGGGATGGCATCGGAGAGTGGAGAAAGTAGCACCCGCAAAAACCGTCGGCCAAGCACTTCCCTTTGATCTTATTCCGCATCCGCGGCTCCGGGCCGGGCCGATGGGCAAAAACCGCTAACGCGGACCCCTGAATCGGGTTACTTATCCCCGAACTCATGCGTCATCCTTTTTCCAGTGTCCTGCTCTTCTGTCTCGCGGTCGCGCCGCTCCGGGCGATCACGCCGCAGGAGACGGAATTTTTTGAGAAGCAGATCCGCCCGATTCTGGCGGAGCAATGCTACAAGTGTCATGGCGCCGACAAGCAGAAGGCGGCGTTGCGCGTGGATTCGCGGGCGGCGATTTTGAAGGGCACGGATGAAGGGCCGGTTGTCGTGCCGGGCAAGCCGGAGGAGAGCGAGTTCATCAAGTCGCTCCGCCACACCGGTATCTCGAAGATGCCCGAGAAAGCGGACAAGCTGGCCGACGCGCAGATCGAGGCGATGGCGCAGTGGATTCGCATGGGCATGCCGTGGCCGGAAAACGATAAGCCGACCACGCCCGGCGCGCAGGAGTTGGCGAAGAAACATTGGTCGTATCAGCCGATCAAAAAGCCCGCCGTGCCCGCGGTCGAGGATCCGACGAAATGGGCGCAGGCTCCGCTGGATGCCTTCATCCTGACCAAGCTCTCCGAGAAAAAAATCGCGCCATCTCCGCGCACCGATAAACGCACGCTCCTCCGGCGCGTGACCTACGATTTGATCGGACTGCCTCCGACGACCGCGGAGACCTCGGCGTTTGAGCAGGATGCTTCGCCGGATGCGTTTGCGAAAGTCGTGGATCGGCTGCTCTCTTCTCCACGCTACGGCGAACGCTGGGGCCGCTACTGGCTCGACGTCGCCCGCTACGCCGATACCAAGGGCTACCTCGCCGGTGATGAAAACCGCCGCTTCGCCTACAGCTACACGTATCGCGACTGGGTCATTCGCTCGCTGAACGACGACCTGCCGTACGATCAGTTCATCATTCAGCAGCTCGCGGGCGATCGCATTGCCACACCGGAAAACCCGCAGCCGCTCGCTGCGCTCGGTTTCATCACGCTCGGGCGCCGTTTTCTCAACAACCAGGCCGACATCATGGACGACCGGATCGACACGGTAACGCGCGGCCTGATGGGCATCACCGTCGCCTGTGCGCGCTGCCACGACCACAAGTTCGACCCGATCACGGCCAAGGATTATTACGCGTTGTATGGCGTCTTCGCGTCGTCTGTCGAACCACCGAGCAAAGACCTGCCGGTGCTCGCGAAGTCCCAGGATGCGGCAACCGAAGCCGAGTATCGCAAGCAACTCGCCGAGCGCGATGGCGAGATCGCGAAGTTCCTCCAGCAATTCGGCGAACTCTACGGAATGCGGACTTTGCCCGCTCTGGGAGTGCCCTCTTTCATCCCGCTGGAAGTGACCGAGCGCCTCGTCGACAAAAGCGCCAAGATCGAACTCAATAAGCTGCGCAAGAAAGTGGAGGAGTTAAACGCTGGCCCGCTCTCGCCGCCGCGTCCGATGGCCCTCGTCGATAGCCCGCAACCTCACAATCCGCGCGTCTTCATTCGTGGAAATCCCGGACGCCCCGGCGAAGCGGTTCCGCGGCGCTTCATCGAGGTGCTGAGCGGCGGTAAACCGGAGCCTTTCCAAAATGGCAGCGGTCGTCTGGATCTGGCGCGCGCCATTGCCAGCAAGGACAATCCCCTGACCGCCCGCGTGATCGTGAACCGGGTGTGGACTTACCATTTCGGTGGACTGGGATTGGTCCGCACGCCGGGCGACTTCGGCGTGAAAGGCGAGGCGCCTACGCATCCTGAATTGCTCGATTACCTTGCGACGCGCTTCATGGAAGAAGGCTGGTCGCTGAAGAAGCTGCACCGCACCATTCTGCTCTCGAGCACCTATCAGCAAACCAGCAACGCGCGCCCCGATGCTGCGCAGGCAGATCCCGAAAATCGGCTCGTGCATCGTATGAACCGCCGGCGCCTCGACTTCGAAGCGATGCGCGACTCGTTGCTCGCGGTCGCCGGGCAGCTCGATGGTTCGATGGGTGGCCGCCCCGTGGAACTCACGACCCCTCCTTTCGCGAAGCGCCGCGCCGTTTACGGCTACATCGATCGCCAGAATCTTCCCGGCGTTTTCCGCACCTTCGATTTCGCTTCGCCCGACACGACCAGTCCGCAGCGCTATCATACGACCGTGCCGCAGCAGGCGTTGTTCATGATGAACAATCCATTCGTTCTCGAGCAGGCGCGCGCTCTCGTGACCAAACCGGAGTTTCAGCAGCCGCAAGCCTACGAGGCGCAGATCCACGAACTCTACGGCTATGTGCTCGCCCGGAAAGCCGAGTCCACGGAAGTCGACGCCGGGCTGCGCTTCGTGATGAACGGGATCACCAACCCCGCGCCGCGCGAACAGCCGAAGCCGCTCTGGCAATACGGTTACGGGTCCTACGACGAAGCGGCGAAGCGTGTGGAGTTCACCAAAATGGCGGCGTTTGTGAAGGACGTCTGGCAGGTCGGCGCGAAGCTGCCCGATGGGAAGCTGGGCTACGTGAGTCTGGGCGCCGACAGTGGTCACGCAGGCAACGACGCCAAGCACGACGCGATTCGCCGCTGGACCGCGCCGCGCGATGGGGTGGTCACGATTTCCGGGAAACTGAGCAGGCCAGCCGAAGCCGGGGACGGGGTGATCGGGCGCATCGTTTCGAGCCGCCGCGGAGAGCTTTGGAAAGCGGAAGTTTTGAGCAAACAGACCGCTGATTCGCGAGTGGACCGTGTGGACGTAAAGGCGGGCGACACAATCGATTTCCTCGTCGGCTGCCGCGGCGATTCCAACTCGGACACGTTCCTCTGGGCGCCGGTCATCCGCGATGCCGCAGGCGAGTGGTCGGCCAAGGGGCAGTTCGCGGGTCCGCCCGCGCCGCTGCCTCCGCAGCTCAAGCCGTGGGAGCAATACGCGCAGGTGCTGCTCGAGACGAACGAGTTCGTCTTCGTCGATTGAGCCGCTGCTAGCTCTCGAAGCTGGCGAGCAGTTCTGCCGGCGTCACCGTCGCCGTGCCGAGTTTGCCCACGACCACGCCGCTGGCGTGATTGGCAATCTCGGAGGCTTCCGCCGGAGTCGCACCGGCGCTGAGCGCCAGCGTGAAGAGCGCGATGACGGTATCGCCCGCGCCGCTGACGTCGAAGACTTCGCGCGCGCGAGTCGGAGCGTGGTAAGGCGGCGCGTCGTGGCGGAAAAGGAGCACGCCCTGTTCGCCGAGTGTGATCAGCAAATTGTCGGCGTCCCATTTCTCGGACAGGACGCGCCCGACTTCGAGCAAGGCGGGATCACGTTCCGGCGGATCGACGGGGTCGGTCGTCGGTAAACCGGCACTGGCAAAGGCTTCGACGCGGTTCGGCTTGATCACCGAGACGTGTCGCCAGGCGAGGAGATTGTGCGGGTTGGGATCGACTGCGAGGATCTTGCCGGCGCGATTGGCCAGTTCGCAAATGGCCGCCGCGAATTCCTGCGAGAGCATGCCTTTCCCGTAATCCTCGACGATGACGGCGTCGATCTCCGGCAGCAGTTCTTCGATTTGCGCGAGGGCCGCGGCGGCGTGTTCGGGCTGGAGGTTCAGCCGCTTCTCGCGGTCGATGCGGACAACGTGCTGCTGCCGCGCGACGATGCGCGTCTTCACGATCGTCTGGTAACAGGCGTGCGATTGCACCGAGTCCACGTTGATCCCTTCGCTCGTCAGCAGGCGCTTGAGATGCTCGGCGTGCGTGCATTGTCCCGTCACGCCCATGATCCGCACGTTCTTGGAAAATTCCGCGAGGTTACGCGCGACGTTGGCCGCCCCGCCGGGAAACCATTCTTCCTTCACCACCTCGACCACGGGCACCGGCGCCTCCGGCGAAATGCGCGAGACTTTGCCCCAGAGAAATTCGTCGAGCATCAGGTCGCCGATCACGAGGATGCGCTTGCTGGCAAAATCGCGCAGCAGCGCGGCGACGCGGTCGCGATTCATCGGGCGAGTTCCTCGGTGATCGCGGCGAAGAGCAATGGAATCATGATTTCGTGATGGCCGACGAGGTAGAATCCCTGGCCACCGAGTTTGGTTGGGCGGCGCTGGACGTTTTCCGTCGGGCGATAGTGGCGCGTCATGTCGAAGGTCGCGGTGGTGAAGCGCTCGACCTTGTGGCCGAGGTTGCGCGCGATGGTCAGAGCCTTGAGGAACACCTCGGGCATGATGACCGCGCTGCCGATATTCAGCACCACGCCGCCTTCGAGCTGCGCGCAGACGGCGGCGAAGGTCTGAAAGTCGCGGTAGGTCGCTTCGCCGAGGACCGCGCCGTCCGTGGTCGGGTGTTGGTGAATGATGTCGGTCCCGATGGCGATGTGGACGGTGACCGGGATGTCGAGTTCCGCGGCGGTCGCGAGAATGGAAAGCGACAGGTTGGGAAAGTTGGCCGCGCGGGCTGCTTCGCCGAGCGCCCGGCCGGCGCCGAGTCCGCGCTCCACGCCGGCGGCCAGTGCGGCATTCATCTGGCGGCCTGTTTCTTCGACCATCCCGAAAGAGCCGTCATCCAGCCCGCGCTGCACGTCCTCGCTCGTCTCGCCCTGATAGCACAATTCAAAATCGTGAATCGCCCCGGCACCGTTGAAAGCCACGGCATTGAGAATGCCGCGGCGCATCGCATCCACGAAGAGCGGATTGAGGCCGACCTTGATCGAATGCGCGCCCATCATCAGCACGACCGGACGTTTTTGCCGCACCGCGGCGACCACTGCTGTGACGATCTTTTTCAAATCTTGCGCGGCGAGGAAGTCGGGCAGTCCATCGAGAAAGCCACGCAGCGAGCCGCCGGCTTGGTGAGGCGTCGCGAAGGCCGCGGCGTTCACTTTGTTGGCGCGCTCCGCGACGGGGTAGGTGCGGATTTTCGAGAAATCGAGGGGCTCGAATTTCATCCGCGGATGGCAAGGGAAGCCATGGGCGGTGTCAATGCTTTCTCCAGCCGGATGCCGGAGAATAGCCTGACTACAAGCCGAGCGAGCGGAGGAGGTAGGTGTCGATGCGCCCCGTCACCGGGAGCCGCCGGTCGATCTGGTAATCGCGAATTGCAGCGCGAGTGCCGGGGCCGATGTCGCCATCGATCGGCCCGTAGTAGTAGCCGCGGCGGCGTAGTTCGGATTGCACGTCGACTTCCAGCGAACGGGCATTGTAGTAGCGGGGCGCGGGCTCGTAACGATTCTCGTAGTAAGGGCGCGGCGCCGGTTCGACGTAGACACGCCGCTCCACGATCACGGGGTCCTGCCGGTAGGAGCGGCCGTTGTCATAGCGCCGATCATCGTAGCGACGGTCGTCATGGCGGTGATCGTCGTGGTCGTATTTCCGATCCTTGTCCTTCTTTTTGTCATCCTTCTTCCGATCGTCATCGCCGAAGATTTTTTTGTGCAGTTTCTCGAGGGGATTTTCGGCGCGGGCCATGGAGGGCTGCGCGAGCGTCAGACCGAGGGTGAGGCAGGGGAGGAGCAGGGCGAGGCGCGAAGGGAGCATGGCGGAGTTTCGGATTACCGGTGGTTTCTGGCCAGCGGTTTTTGTTGGGGAAGAGAGGTTGACGAGTCTCGCCTGGCGAGCTTACGTGCGGCTCCTTCATGCTTCTTCCTGCCACCATCATGAGCAAACGACCACACGCGAGCGCCCGCTCGAAGTGGGTGCGAGTTGCTGCCTGGGCGATTCGCCCTCGCGGTGGGGAAAGAAGCTGAATCCCGAACTGGATCGATTCTCTTTCATACAACCCACCGCTGGCCAACGGCGGTGGGCTTTTTGTTTCCCGCCCTTGGCTCGCGACCAACCCAACCGAGCCCATGACTACCTGTGAAATCCAACGCCCCACGCCCCGGCCTGCGCGAGTCGCACCACCGGAGGAGGTGATCGCCATCCTCGCGCACTACTACTGCGCGATCGGCCTCACGCCGACGCTGGCGTGGCGCTCGGCGCTGGCGGATTACCGCTGCTGTTTTCCAGACCTCGATTTTTCCGACAGATGAAGACGCAGGAATTACCGCTGAGTTCTTCATCGGAATCGACCGAGCGAGTCGCCCCGGTGGCGCCGTCGATGTGGCTGGTCGCAGCCGCGTTCGCCGCCGTCTACCTGATCTGGGGATCGACCTATCTCGGAATCCGGATCGCGATCGAATCCATCCCGCCGTTCCTGATGGCGGGCGCGCGTTTCCTGCTCGCCGGGACGATCCTTTACGTCGTCATGCGCGCTTCGGGAACGCCGCGCCCACAGCCCGCGCATTGGAAACACGCGACGATCCTGGGCGGCCTGCTCTTGCTGGTGGGCAATGGCTTCGTGAGTTTCGCGGAACTTAAGGTTCCGACGAATATCGCCGCGCTCATGGTCGCGGGCACGCCGATGTGGATGATCGTCATCGACTGGCTGCGACCGAGTGGTCGGCGTCCACACGTGCTCGTCTTCGTCGGTCTTGCGCTGGGTTTTGCCGGGGTTGTGCTGATTGTTTTCAGCCGCGATGCGCACGGGCGCGGTGCGGTCGATCCTGTCGGCGCGGCGATGCTCCTCGTCGCTTCGCTGAGCTGGGCCGCGGGTTCGGTTTTCTCGCGCCACGCGCGGCAACCCACGTCGGCCCTGCTCGCCATCGCCATGCAGATGATCGCGGGTGGAGGGCTGATGCTGCTGACCAGCGCGGCGTTGGGCGAGACGCGCCATTTTCAGTGGCAAGAGATCACCGCGCGATCTGCGGCCGCGTTTTTCTACCTGACGATCCTCGGCTCGCTCGTGGGTTTCACCTGCTACGTCTGGCTCCTCCGCGTGAGCACGCCGGCGCGCGTCTCCACCTACGCGTATGTGAATCCGCTCATCGCCGTCTTCCTCGGCGGCCTGGTGCTGCACGAACCGCTGCCCGCGGGAGTGCTCGTCGCGGGTGCGCTGGTCCTGGCCGCGGTAGCGCTGATCACGCTGAACAGCCAGCGACGATGAGCCATCGCCGATCAGACCTGTAACCGTCGCC
>ENA-ORBV01003196-ORBV01003196.1-microbial-mat-metagenome-genome-assembly--contig:-NODE-3196-length-33262-cov-14.727618_pt1 | contig 33262 bp, 33 predicted proteins | sample MGYA00237777_ERZ505514 | MGnify/ENA primary metagenome ERZ505514 (study PRJEB26160, sample SAMN06269048) | microbial mat metagenome | isolation source: Oligotrophic lake microbial mat | place... | reverse complement strand
TATCGTCAATTCCATAAGTGGCATCATCGTTACGCTCAGATTCCTGACAAAGATCCTGAACTGATCGATCGAAAGCCGACAAACATACAGGAATATCTCTTGGAAATTAGTGGGATACCTTGGTGGATTGGCAAAGTGCAGAATCATCTGCGGGTGGCTTTAGGGCAATTAGAAGACTATCCATTTATTCCTGAAGCACAGCGCGATCGAGTGATTCGATCGACTCGATTACAATTATTGGTTTATGTCGTGTCGATCGAATTTTTGATCGAATCTAGCAGTTCTTACTCACTAGGAAAGCTAACTGATTGGAAACTATTTACGTTCAGTTAAGGCGCAAGTCTGTGAATTTGCCATGATTTATCTTCTTGAAGCGTATATAGGAATCGATCGTGCAAGCGATTGGTACATCCTTGCCAAAACTCAAAACTATCAGGAACGATCCGATATCCACCCCAAAAATCTGGCAAAGGTATCTCTCCATCCAAAAATTTTTGCTTGATCTTTTCAAATTGCATCAGTAAAAGCTGGCGTGAAGAAATTATCGAACTTTGTTGAGAAGTCCAAGCTCCTAACTGGCTGCCTCTGGGACGCGAAGTAAAATATTGCCAAGACTCTTCTGTGGTTACTTTTTCGGCAGTACCTGTAATGTGGACTTGACGCTGTAGAGGCAACCAAGTAAATAAGATTGAAACACGAGGATTTGCTTCAATCTGATCGGCCTTACGACTTTCATAATTGGTAAAGAAGACAAATCCACTATTGTCAAAATATTTCAGCAAGACTGTCCGCATAAACGGTTGTCCTCGATCGGAGACAGTAGCTAAGGTCATCGCATTTGGCTCCAGCAATTCAGCATTACAAGCTTGCTGAAACCATATCTCAAATTGCTGAAAGGGATCATCTTGGAGATCTTTGCGTCTAAGTTCTCCTATTTTATATTCTTCCCTTAATGCATGAATATCCATCAAAATTTTCACTCAGTGTTTGCTAATACAATTTTAATGTAAAACCCAAAACGCAAATCCCAGCAAACCAGTTGGAAATTCGATCACCCTGTAAAGTCGATCGAAATCGTAGTGAATCCAAACCATAAGACTCAGCCAAAACTTTTGCCCCTTCCTGAGTCATAATAGCAATCTAGACTAATCAAGACCTGTCAAGAGCTATTATGACTTCCGAGCCAAATTCTGTTCCTGCCGAAACATCAGCCACCCAAGTTGACTCACAAGTTGACTACAAAGACACAGTTAACTTGCCGCAAACTAACTTTTCGATGCGGGCAAATGCCGCCGAGAGAGAGCCGCAGATTCAGCAGTTTTGGAACGAGCAGAATATTTACCAACAACTCGCAGAGCATAATCCAGGCGAGAAATTTATATTGCATGATGGGCCGCCCTACGCCAACGGCAGTCTGCATATGGGTCATGCCCTGAATAAAATCCTCAAAGATACGATCAACCGCTACCAACTTCTACGCGGTCGCAAAGCCCGATTTGTGCTGGGCTGGGATTGCCACGGTTTACCGATCGAACTCAAAGTTATCCAAAACCTCAAGCCCGAAGAACGTAAAGCCCTATCCCCGATCGAACTCCGCCACAAAGCCAGAGATTTCGCCCACGCCACGATCGACGAACAAGCCATAGGTTTCAAACGTTGGGGGATCTGGGGTGACTACACAAACGCTTACTACACGCTCAAACCCGAATACGAAGCGGCTCAGATCGATGTATTCGCTAAAATGGTACTCAACGGCTATATCTACCGAGGTCTCAAGCCCGTTTACTGGTCGCCGAGTTCCCAAACCGCATTAGCCGAAGCCGAACTGGAATATCCCGAAGATCATACTTCTCGCAGCATCTATGTCGCTTTTCCAGTCGTGCAACTGAGCGAGTCCGCAACCCAAGTTTTAGGTGATAACTTTACTAACCTCCATGCCCTGATCTGGACAACTACCCCTTGGACGATTCCTGCAAACTTAGCGATCAGTGCCAATCCCGATTTGAGTTATAGCGTGGTCAAAAATGTTGAGGCAGATCGTCACTACATCGTCGCCACAGATTTAGTCGAGAAACTTGCTGCCACGTTTGGACAGTCACTTACAGTTCTCACTAGCTTCTCTGGCAAGGTTTTAGAGCATACGGTCTGCACACATCCGATCTTCGATCGAGAGAGTCCAATCCTGCTCGGTAGCCACGTCACCGCAGAATCTGGCACAGGATTAGTCCACACTGCACCAGGACATGGACAAGATGACTTTGCAATCGGGAATAAGTACGGCTTGGCGGTTCTCTCTCCTGTTGACGATCGAGGCATCTTCACCGCCGAAGCTGGTCAATTTGCAGGACTAAACGTTCTCAAAGAAGGCAACACAGCCGTAATTGACGCACTCACCGCTCAAGGATTTTTGGTCAAAGAAGAAGCATACGCCCACAAATATCCCTATGACTGGCGCACGAAGAAACCTGTAATCGTCAGAGCGACAGAGCAATGGTTTGCCTCGGTGGATGGATTCCGCGATCAAGCCCTCAAAGCGATTAAATCAGTCAAATGGATTCCCGCCTCAGGTGAGAATCGAATCACAGCCATGGTGCAAGAGCGATCGGACTGGTGCATTTCACGTCAGCGTAATTGGGGCGTTCCCATTCCCGTGTTTTACGACACTGAGACAGGTGAGGTTTTACTAACCGAGGAAACAGTCGCACATATCCGCGAAATCTTTAGAGAGCAAGGCTCTGATGCTTGGTGGGAATTGTCGATCGAACAGTTGTTACCCGCCGCCTATCGTGATAATGGCAAGACTTACCGTAAAGGCACAGATACGATGGATGTCTGGTTTGACTCTGGTTCTTCTTGGGCGGCAGTGTTACAGGCGAGGACTGGCTTAGACTCCGCTCAATCGACAGGTGCATCCCATACGGCTCCACTATCTTTAGCATATCCCGCCGACTTATATCTCGAAGGCTCAGATCAACATCGGGGCTGGTTCCAATCTTCTCTACTCACCAGTGTCGCCACGAATGGACATGCTCCCTATCGCACAGTCCTCACACATGGGTTTGCAGTGGATGAGAACGGTCGCAAGATGAGCAAATCAGTGGGAAATGGAGTCGATCCAAAGACGATCATCAATGGCGGCAAAAATATCAAACAAGAACCTGCTTATGGCGCGGATGTGTTGCGCTTGTGGGTTGCCAGTGTAGATTACACTGCTGATGTGCCGATTGGCAAGACAATTCTCAACCAGATGAGTGATGTCTCGCGCAAGATTCGGAATACGGCGAGATTCTTGCTCAGCAACCTTTATGACTTCGATCCTGCTAAAGATGCTGTGCCATACGAGCAATTACCAGAGATCGATCGATACCTCCTGCATCTACTCAGACAAGTCTCGTTGGATGTGACTGATGCTTTCGACAACTTCCAATTCTCGCGCTTTTTTCAGGCGATTCAGAATTTCTGTACGGTTGATCTATCGAACTTCTATCTAGATGTGGCGAAAGATCGTCTCTATATTAGTGCGGCAAATTCACCACGTCGCCGTAGTTGCCAGACAATTCTGATGTATTGCTTGGAAGCGATTACTAAAATGATCGCCCCTGTCCTTTGCCACACTGCTGAGGATATATGGCAACATCTGCCTTACCCCACACCACAAAAATCTGTATTTCAGTCTGGTTGGCTAGTTACACATCCAGAATGGAATGACCCAGAACTTGCAACTAAGTGGAAGCGTTTACTCATTTTTCGTTCTGAGGTGAACAAAAAAATGGAGGAGAAACGTAAGGAAAAGCTAATTGGTTCTTCACTTGAAGCCAAAGTTAAGATTGAGGTTACATCGGGGATAGTTAAGCAAGATTTGAAGTCTTTGGAAAAAGATCATCAGTTAGAAGACCTTTTCATCTGTTCACAAGTTGAATTTCTTACTGGGTTACCCGAAGATCCTCATGACTACGTGGTTTTTGTTAATGGAAATGGAGAAATTCGTGGGTTTGATATTGATTTTAATGGTCAAGAGTATAACTATGTAGTTTATCGCGGTGATTTGAATTCCAGACGTGATTTTTGGGAATCCCTTTTTAATTCATCGAATGATTTGTCAGGAAAAGAATATAAAGGTTCAGACAACATAACATACCGAGCTGAAGGAGTAAAGATTGTTTTGGAAAGGGCTGATGGTGAAAAATGTCCACGTTGTTATAACTATTCCACTCACATTGGCGAGTCTGTGGAACATCCTCATCTCTGCGATCGATGCGTTGGTGCTCTTGCTGGAAATTTTTAATCTTATGTCTCTTATGTCTACCGAAAAATCAACTCTGACAGTTATCGAGGCGCGTGAGCTTCTAGGTTCATTTAGCTGTATCGATCTCAAGCTAGTCGAATCAGCCGATGAGAAGGCAATGCTCCAGCAGGCTTTAGTATTATTCAAAGATGAATCCGATCATCAGAATTTGGGGATTTGTGCTGATAACTCTGGACAGGGATTTTCAGCATTGACCACATATCTCACAGGTTTAGGATTCGAGATTCCTTTAGAACGAGATCGACTCCCTGAACTCAATGAGCCTGTGTATATCAAATTCAATAGCCAAAGCCAGAAGTTTTACCAAGATGTCTATACAGGTGAGTTTCGTGGCGTGTTGATATCTTTTCTCTCATATGTAAACGATCGGATTTCTGGCACATATGGTTATTTACCCCTAGATTTATTTGCTTAGGAGCAGGCAAAGTGTCATGGATGTTAATTTAGATCGAATTGCGAAGCAGTTGATCTCAGATCCAAGTTTTGAGATCGATGCGGCGGTGCTATTGGTAGCTTTAAGAGCGATCTTGAAGCTTGATTCTGACCAAGCTGAATCGATCGATGCGTTCAGTCAAGCCTGTATTACGCACTATCTAGACTCGATCGACCAAAATCCCAATCACCATGAAAACTACTATAACCTCGCAAATATCTATACTGAGCTAAATCGAGACGCTGAAGCTCTGAGCTATTATCACAAAGCCTTAGAACTCAATCCCAACTATGCCCAAGTGTATTTTAGTTTGGGAAATTTAGATCTAGAACAAGGGAAAGATCCTGAAGCGATCGCCAACTTTAAAACGGCAATTGCCCTAGATCCAAGTTTTGCCAAATCCTATGTAAATCTGGCATATCTCTTAGATCAATCTGCCTGAGCAGTCAGTTGTGTATCTCTGTTGCCAGCTTTTGTTTAAATACTTGCCTCAGCATGACTACATCTTTGCCGCGATTGCCAAACAAGTGCCTCAAGCTCGTTTTATCTTTGTCGATCGACCGCGCCGAAATTATGTGGCAGCACAGTTTCGATCGCGCCTGCAAACAGCTTTTGCCAAATTTGATTTAGACTACCAGCGTTATTGCATAGTCATGCCGACACTGCCAATGGATGATTATTTAAGTCTCAGTCTTGTTGCCGATGTGTTTTTGGATACGATTGGATTTTCGGGTGGTTGCACATCTTTTGATTCGATCGCCTGTAATTTACCGATTGTGACACTTCCTAGTGAATTTATGCGCGGTCGTCATTCCTACGGAATCTTGCAAGTTTTGGGTGTTACAGATACAATCGCCCAAACTGAAGCAGATTATATCGAAATTGCCGTAAGACTGGGTTTAGATCCCGAATGGCGTAAAGATATAAAAGCGAGAATGCGATTACGAGAAGATGATCTATTTGATGACCTTACTTGTGTGAGAGCACTCGAAGATTTCTTCAAGGAAAAAGTAAATGCGGGATTCTCCTAATCAAGTCCCTTGAACCGCCAAGGAGTTGGATCGATCGACATTCCACTGACATAGAGACCCCAGTGCAAATGTGGGCCAGTTGACGCACCAGTAGAGCCAACACCTCCCACGACTTGCCCCGCTTGGACAAAATCGCCTTCTTTGACATTAATCCGACTGAGATGGAGAAAAATGCTAGCAACGCCTTGTCCGTGATCGATGCCAATGCAATTGCCATGAATGCGGAAACCTTGCTTAACCGTACCAACTAAGCGCACCTGTCCTGCGGCGGGTGCAACTACAGCCGAGCCAACCTCTCCCGCATAGTCAACACCACGATGGTAATAGTCATTCGCAAACACGCCATTGTAGTAACGCCTAATCCCAAATCCTGCACTGATTGGGCCGTTATTTGGTTTGACAAAGGCTCCTTGCCAGAACTTTTGTGGCGTAACCAATTGTTTGAACTGAGCCACGCGGGATAGCTCATAATCACTGGCTTCGATCGAATTTGTCTTGGTATCAAACCAGATGTTTTGGGTGGGAAACTTCCGATTCGCCACTTTTACAGGCAATAACTGGATCTGACGATCGATCGACACCTGAATTTTTCGATCGCCAGGACGATCTAATGGTGTAGTGGGAATTAGCGATCGCCATAAATTTGGGGCAATTTGAAAAGCAGGATACTGTTTCCGATCCATGACCACAGCAGGAGCAGTAACAGCAGCTTCGGTTCGGATCAGCACAGATAAAGTATCTCCCAACTGCGGTTTAGCGGGCAACACTCCCATCTGGACTCCCTGGGCCGCAGAAGGCGAGACATTAATTGTCGTCAGCGCGATTGCCACAACACTAAGCAGCACCCCAATCACAAATAGCAATCCAAATTTAAGGCGACGTTTAATCATTAGATCGGTTAACTTGCTTAAGGAACTAGAGGAATCAACGAACTGCGGCTGAACTGCTCGTAGGCAGTTTCTAGATTATTGGGCAGTCTTGGCACGGCGGAAGCATACAGAGGTTTGAATTTATAGTCTTTGTAAGGATCGGGAATAGTGCTGGATTTGGCGATTGCTTGTTCTTTGGTCAGTCCTTGAGCTTTCCAACTGAGTGCGAGTTTTTCGAGATCGCTAAAAAATGCTTGTTGTTCCTGCAAACCTTTAACATCAGTTGTGCCGCCGTGACCAGGTACGACCTGCGCATCAGGATATGTCGTAATTAAACGATAGAGACTACCCTGCCATTGCCGAATATCGCCATCGCCGACAAATGGAATGGTTTTGCTAAATACAATATCGCCTGTAAATAACACCTTGGCATCGGGCACATATGCCACAACATCCGTACCGCTAGAGTGACCTTCTGCCCGTTTTAGCTGCACAAGTCGATCGCCTAAGTAAATTTCGGTATCGGCATTGATCACAAGATCTGGGGCGGCAAGTTCCCCCGCACCACTCAAACTACCTCTACGGCTAGCAAAGTATTCACGAATCAAACCACGTCCGATAATCGGAATGCCAAGCTTTCTCGCAGCAGGATTACCGCCTGTATGGTCGAGATGATAGTGAGTATTGAGTACATATTTGATTGGTTTGTCGGTCAGAGTTTTGACCGTAGCAAAGGCTAGATCGGCTAAAGCTGGTGTTTGGAAGGGGTCGATCACCAAAACGCCTTCACTGCCGATGATAATTCCAGCATTACAGATCGCGTAGTTGGAGTCGCCACCAAAATCATATGAGGAGACGAGCGCGTAGACTCCTTTGCCAAGTTCTTGGAGCTTTAGTCCTGCGGCTTGCAAGTTAACATTGCCTTCAGGTTTCGCTGGAGCTTGGGCAATTGTCTGTAATTCTGTGGCAGTCGATGTTTGGGCAACAGCGTCCGCGATCGAATTATTCTGCCAACCTGTCACACCCACAAACGTGACCAGGGCGATCGATAATGCCACTATCCATTGCTTGGCTTTGAATTTAGCTTTAGCTCCAAACATAATCACTCCAAAAAAATTAGGAAGAGTTTTAACGATTCTACCGCAAAGGTAGAAATCTAACCTACCCCTCCCACTCTCGCTCAATCCCGATCTCGTCTAGCTAAACCCGTGGTGAATATGGGCTTTGTCAATATAAATCAAGATACGGTCATTGCCCAAGACATCCTGCATTAAGCCTTTGAGCATATGCAAGATATGCCGTACGCTCTCAGTTACCTAAGTTGCTGGCTTAATTAGCCAAATGAATTAAGCCGAAAGTTCTAACATGCGTTGAATTGGATAGAGAGCAGCTTGGCGAAGAGATTCATCCATTGTGACTTCGGGTGAACGATTTTTCATCGAGAGATAAAGCTTTTCTAGGGTATTGAGGCGCATGTGCGGACATTGATTACAGGCACAATCATGTTCAGGCGGTGCAGGGATCAGTTTTTTCTCAGGGGCAAGCTTCCGCATCTGGTGCATAATCCCTTCTTCTGTAACCACGATAAAGGTAGGGCAAGGGTTGGACTGGACATATTTGAGCAGTGCTGTGGTCGAACCAATGTAATCGGCGTGTCTGAGTACTGGTGGTTCGCATTCAGGATGGGCGATGATTTGGGCTTCGGGATATCTTTGCTTGAGTTCAACTAGTTTGCGCTCCGAGAAAATTTCATGCACCATGCAACTTCCCTGCCATAGCAGCATATCCCGTCCAGTTTGTTCGCTGACGTAACGTCCTAAATTTCGATCGGGCGCGAAAATAATCGATCGATCGATCGGAATTTGATTCACAATCTTTACGGCATTTGCGCTGGTGCAGATAATATCGCTCATGGCTTTGATCGCGGCAGAGCAGTTGATGTAAGAGACCACAACGTGATCGGGATGAGCCGCCTTGAAAGCAGCAAACTCTGCGGGTGGACAGCTATCTGCAAGCGAACAGCCAGCATTGAGGTCAGGAAGGAGGACTTGCTTGTGCGGGTTAAGAATTTTGGCAGTTTCCGCCATAAAGTGAACACCCAAAAACACAATTACATCAGCATCGGTCTTAGCAGCAGCTTGAGCTAAGCCCAAGGAATCCCCTAAATAGTCGGCAACATCTTGCAAGTCTGGCTCTTGGTAATAATGCGCCAGAATCACGGCATTGAGGTCTTTTTTGAGCTGTTCGATCGAACTAACTAGGTCATAAGGAAGTTTTTGCGACTGAATTTCAGTTCTTGGTAGGGTAGTAAACACTGCTAGCCTCAGGTGAGATTTTGTTAGGTTTTGTTTTAAGTTACGGTTTAACTTGAATACTATTATAGTAGTTTTTACTATAATATTTAGATCGAGTCCTCAAATTCAAACTTTCAAAATAATTTTTACTTGTGTTAGATTTCTTGTATCTTTTTACTGGATCTTAAATTTCCTTCTCTTACTATGGATAGTCGAACACCTGCAAAAAACAAGTCGATCGAATCCAGCGTGAGAGAACAATACGATCATCTAGCTGAGATCTACGATCGACGGTGGCATTCTTATATTTCAGATTCACTGGCTTTCCTTAATTCTCATCTCAATCTAAGTGATGATCAAAAGGTTTTAGATGTTGCCTGCGGTACGGGTGAATTAGAGCGATCTCTATTGGAGCGATATCCCAATCTCAAAATTACTGGTGTCGATCTGTCGCAATCAATGCTGGACATGGCTCGATCAAAGTTTCTCGATCGAAATAATGTTGAATTTTTGCAAGCTAGCGCGATCGAGTTGCCATTTGCCGATGCTAGTTTTGATTCGATCGTCACAGCGAGTGCTTTCCATTACTTCGAGCAACCTTCGATCGCTTTGCAGGAAATGCGCCGTGTACTCAAACCTAGCGGAAGAATAATTGTAATGGATTGGTGTCGGGATTTCTGGTTCTGCCAGATTTTCGATCTTTGGCTCAAGTTTACCGATCCCGCCCATAAAGGTTGTTACAGCCAAAGAGAGTTACGCAGTTTCCTGAATGACGCTGGTTTCGATCTCTGTGCCGAACACCGCGCTAGACTCCCACCACTTTGGGGCATGATGATTTCGATCGCAACTCGTGGTTAATCATCTCTCTTTGTTCCGATCTGTCTGGCTTCGATTTCAGTCCATTGCCGCATGGGAACTAGATCATCAACTTCATTGAATTTTAGCAATAGATCGAGATCACCCGTGAGGTCATAGATCAACTTAGCGATCGACTTGCAGCAAGATTGTGGTGTTTGACTAGCTTGGACTAGACTGAACCGCACCACCAGCCAACCTAGATTCAGAAGAGACTGATTATCCCTTTGATCGTCAAGAGAATTTCGATAATGAGTAGGTTCGCCTCGATCGTTGGAAGGAGAATCGACTTCGATCGATATGTAGAGATTAATCGAAGCATCAAAGTAAGTGAATAGAGGAGAATACGGATTGGGAGAGATATCCAATTTCATCCCCGTATGAATTTTAGTCGGGAAAGATCGATCGAGCGCGTGATAGAAATCCTTTTGTGCCGATTGGGCTGATTTATCTTGTGGGATGTCTGGTGTGATCTCAGGTGCAGATATTCGACTTAATACTGCCAGCAGTAAAGGGCGACGAAATTCTGCCAGCTTTTCAGGCATGTGGGATATGGCGATCGACTGTTGATGCTGACCTTCTTTTTGGGAGTAAGCGGCAAGAGTTTTGAAATACGACTCAACTCTGGCATTGTATTCGGTCAAACGTCCCTTGTAAGTGGCAATCTGGAGGTGCATCCGCAAAAAGATCGTGACCAATCCCACCAGCAAAATCACCGTGCCAAAGATCCGATTTAGCCCAGAGATCGCTCCCGCCACAAATATGAGGATTAACCCTTCTAGCAAGACACGTCCACTATTAATTGGCTGCGGTTCGACTCCAGGTGGTCTTGGCAGCTTTTCTTGAAGTGCTTTTCGATCGGGAAGTTGGCGCAGCACACGCTGAATTTCAACAGGGATCAGAATAATTGGGAAATGAGTCATTGGTATGTAACTTGATCTGATTGATGGGAAGGTGGTTCGACATGGATTGTAATTCGCACAGGATCGAATCGTTCGTGTAAGAGATCTTCGACCGTTTCGGTGATTTGATGGGCGGACTCGACATCGCCAGGCGCAACAATCAGATGCATTTCAATAAAGGCTTGACGACCAACCACCCCTCTAGAAGCAATGTCGTGGCAGTTAATCACACCTGTTACTGATAAGGTGATTTCTAGGATCGCTTCGGGCGCGATCGCCATTTCATCGACCAAAATCGGCAGATTATTTCGCAGCACTTTCCAGCCACTCCAAAATACCAAGATGGCGACAGGACAAGCTAGCAGCAGATCCAACCACGCTAGCCAGCCAATTCCACTTAATTGACCGATCCAGATCCCAATTAGTCCCGCAATTACCGTAATCGTAATCCAGACATCGCTCATTGTATGTTGGGCATCTGCCACCAAAATCGGGCTACCAATTCGCAGTCCGACACGACGCTCATAGAAAGTGACAAAGATATTGATCCCCATCACAATTAGCATGATCCACAAACTGGGCGCAGAGATCGTTAACTCACGCCCGCCGCTCATGATTCGATCGACTACACCTTTAAAAATTTCAAAACAGGCAACCCCCAAAAAAGCAGCAATTCCAATCGCTGCCACGGCTTCAAACTTTTGATGTCCATACGGATGTTCTCGATCGGGATAGGGGGAGGCAAACTGGACAGCAACCAAGCCCAACACATTACTGGCACTATCTGTGACGCTATGTAAAGCATCGGCAAGCAAACTCAGCGAACCTGTCCACAATCCCACTACAAGCTTGAGCACCAAGACGACAAGGTTCAGGATCAGTGTGATCCATAAGACTTTTTGGACTTCAGGACGAGTATCTTCCACAGTCAATCACCACAATTTATTCCTCACCTTATGTTATTAGAGATAATGATTTGTCGCAAATTTTGTGATCGCTATATTACGAATCAATTCCTCTACTTCTTTTTCTCTGCTCGAAGTTGTTTAATCTCAATTCAAGTCTTTGCTCGCTGACAAACACAAATAGCAATGATCCTGAGACCTTAACAGACTTATGAGCCAACTTTGATAACGTACTATTAATTAATGAGAATAACATTGCCTAAAATGCCATGACGATAGTTGCGATTAAGCCTTCTTCATTACTGGTTAGCGGAATTCGAGTTGAGCGTTTTCACGATCTAAATTTGTTTAAATTTACGCCAGAACTCAGCGATCGAATGAATGAATTACTCAATAAGAAAAAAGCTGACACGCTCAGCCTACAGGAATCCGCAGAACTAGAAACCATTGATGAACTAGATACGATCTTCAGCTACATCAATGCGATTACTGCCTCACAGTTGTGACCATTTCGACTACTACACAAGAATTTGTTAGACAACGGGCAAACTATCGTTGTGAATATTGCCGCTATCCCGAATTTCTCAGTACATCACCTTTGACCATTGACCATATCCAGCCTCAATCTTTAGGGGGCATTGATGATCCTAATAATCTGGCTCTAGCTTGCCGACGTTGCAACGAGCGTCATTACAATTTTGTTGTTGGCATCGATCCAGAAACTCAACAAGAAGTAGAGCTATTTAATCCCAGACGACAATTTTGGGCTGAACATTTCATTTGGTCGGTAGACGGATCGAAAATTATTGGCACGTCACCGACAGGAAGGTCTACTTGTAATCGTCTCGATCTGAATGACGAACGACGAAGCGATCGCTTTATCCAGCAATCTCGCAAACTATGGATTAAAGGTAACTGGCATCCTCCTGAGGAAGATCCACGCGAGAGAGACATTTGATAACTCAATGATCGCTAGATTGCCGATAAACTGATGACAGGATTCTCAGGACAGGTGGTGATGGGTTTACGTTATTTATGTTTATTGATTCTGCCAATTTTCGGTGTTGTTTTATCGACAATTCTGGGAAATTATCGAGGCGCGTACTGGTGGGGACTTAACTTTGACCCTGAATATCAATACTTACTAAATTCTGCTAGTATTGCGCTCCAAAAAGCCCCTGCTTATACCGATCACCCTGGCACAACGTTGCAGATCCTCGGCAGCATTGTGTTAAAGGCTAGTCATTTCTGGCAAGCATCTATCGATAGTTCGATCGAACCTTTAGCACAGGATGTTTTGCTCAGACCCGAAACCTATCTCAATCATATTCACATTGTAATTTTGGGTTTTGTCGCTGCCAGCATTTTGGCGGTAGGGCTAATTAGTTTTCGCCTGTCTAAAAATCTGGCGTTGAGTTTGATTTTACAAGTTGCCCCTTTTTTGAGCGACACAACGATCAGAACCCTTAACCGTGTCTCACCTGAGCCTTTACTCCTGTGTTTGAGCCAGATGCTTGTCTTGCTCTGTCTGCTCTATCTGCACGATCGACTGTCCGATCGATCGAGGTGGTTGTGGATTGGCTTGGGGATCTGCTTTGGCGTGGGCATGGCAACAAAAGTAACTTTTCTGCCGATAATTCTCAGTTTTTTGCCGATCGCTGGGTTCAAACTCAAATTTTTGGCACTTTTAGTGGCAATGCTCAGTTTCGCGATTGCGACTTTGCCGATTGTGAACCAATATCCACGCATGTTTGGCTGGTTGACTTCGATCGCTACCCACACTGGGCAATATGGCTCTGGGAATGAGGGAGTGATTGATGTTGCCAACATTCCTCAAACGCTCAACCGCTTAGTTACTGGCAATCCGTTCTACTTTAGTCTGATTGTCTTATCAACTGGCGGATGGCTATGGTTTCGCTTCCAAAGTCGGCAAGAGCGTGAACAGATCGATCGCGAGACGATGATCGCATCCCAGAAATTGCTCAAGGTGCTGGGTATAATTCTGGCGATCGCTTGGGTTCAGATTGCAATCACGATCAAACATCCTGCGGCTCATTACCTCATGCCATCGTTGGGACTGAGCGGACTGCTGATTTTCGTCCAAGTTCGTCTGTGGCAAATTACCGCCGCTCACCGCCACTTATTAACGATCGAAAGATGGCTGAGTGTTGCCGTTTTGACAATTTGTCTATCGATCGCTAGCAGTCAGATTTGGAGCACAGTGAGTACAACGATCTCCTTTGCGAATGACTATACTCAAGAACTCACCAAGACCCAAACTTCGATCGATCGAAATTACCCCACTTGTCTACGGGTACGCTACTATATCTCACCTTCCCAAGCTTATGCTCTAGCCGTTGGAGATGAATATTCGGGGGGGTGAATTTTCGGCTCAACTTTACCAGATCGATCCCGAAGCAGTCTTCTATCATCAGTGGGGACGCATCTATCACTCTTTCGATCGACGCTTGGAGGTAAATGATCTCCTAGCGCGGGGTAAAGGCTGCGTGATTTTGGACGGTTCTCCATTCGCATTCAAAACGCCGTACTTACCAGACGAAAAGTTGCAGCAGGTTTATTTAGGGAAATACGAAGCTCTCTACCGGATCGTGACTAATTAGCTCAATCTTTCTAATTAGTTAATCTGAGCTTAGTAAAACCTTAATCGCCATCCGACAAACTTAACTCTAGGTTTAGATCAAGCCGTAGTTAAGATTTAGAAAATTAATGAGCAAGTACTTTCATTTCCAGTGGAAGAGTACACCGTGTATCCTGTTATTGAGCATGACTGTAAGTCTGATTCCAATCCTTACTCCAGTTCAGGCTGAGACAAAGCAGGTCAGGCTAACTCTAGATTCCAACAATGGTCAAAGCTTTGAATTATTGATCGATCAGGCTGAATCTATCGCCAAATCAGCTTTAGAACAGGAATTTGGGAGTAAAGATACGACAGCCGTCTCAATCATAGTTTCAGGAGATCGAAATGGACAGATCGCACCAATTTTGTCCTTAAATGTATCTCGATCGCAATGGCAATCCACCCCAAAAATTCGACATTGGACCCGATATCTCAATGGAGCTCCAGAGATCTTGTTAGGCTTTGTTGCGCCTCGCGTATCAAGATCGTCAGATTTGGCGACAAGTCGGACAAATGCAATTGTTTCTCTTGCCTCTCCAGAGACTGCTCCATCCTTTATCCCATCACCAAATTTATCTCAAACAGAAGTTGCCGCAATTCAAGCAGACATGGCTAGAAAAGAAATCCGCGAATCTCAGCCAGGATTTAGAGATGATTGAGTCGATCGACACAAGTTTGCCTGAACGGCTGTTCAGGGGTTACGAAATTTCAGAGGCTTTCCCAAGTAAAAAGTTGGACTGTTAACCAATACTTCAACTCAGCTTAACTTTGTGGCGATAGATTGAATTTGGGGGATTTTGCGATCGAGGCAACCTTCCTCCTCAAATGTCTCAAAGCGAAATTACAAATAGAGCGATCTAATTTATATTTGCTAACGAATAAATTTCCCTAGTAGAGAAGGAGTTATATGTCTAGTCTTAGCCGTAGGCAACTGCTTACATTTTTTGGTGCTAGTGCTGGTGCCGCAGTATTTTCTGATACGTTTGGCAGTAGTGTTCTGGGAATCTTTGGTGGGGATTCTGGTATTGCCTCAGCGCAATTACCCACATCATTCACGCCAGTTCGCCTTCCTCATCCTCTGCCAATCTATGCAGAGAAAAGAAGCTTCATGGCAACAGGACTGAATAGTGGGGCTTTCATGCAACCCACTGGAGTTCAGAATCTTACTAGCTTCACTGCCCAAGATACTGTTGTAGTTCCACCAGAGTATGAATCCTATGTGATCGTTAGCTGGGGCGACAAAGTATTCTCCAACACTGAAGAGTACTTCGGTTACAACTGCGACTGGACTGGGTTCACGCCCATTGGCGGCAACCTAAATGATGGCTACCTTTTCGTTAACCACGAGTACAATAGCTTCCCAATTTCTAGATTAGCTCCTGAGGCACCTGCTGACCTAGCTGGCTTTGCTGAATCTGGCCCTATAGTTATTCCAGGCTTTCCTAATGTGGCTGGCAGTCAGGCACTTTATGGCGAATTCTTCTATAACATGGGTGGTTCAGTTGTTCGTATCACTAAGAGCAACGGACGTTTCCGCGTAGTTAGCGATCCTAATAATCGCCGTTATCATGGTTTGTCAGGTCTCGGTATTAACAGCACTCGCGCCGATGGCTTCCAGACCATTACCTCCTGGGGAACCAAGAGCTATCAGATCGGTGACCAAAAATGGCTAGAAGGTACAGGTCCTGCTGCAACTGACGTATTCACTAATGTCAATGCCGATGGACTAGGTAACAAAATCATCGGTACAGCCTACAACTGCTCAGGTGGTTATACTCCCTGGGGTAATGCGCTCTCCTGTGAAGAAAACTTTCAGGCTTCGGCTGGTCTTTTCTTTGTCGGTGTAACAGAAGCTGTTTTGCCAAACGGTAGTCAGACCAGTTATTCGGCTGGTACTACTGGCGCTACTTTCGGTCTGGTTGGGGAGAAATACGGCTGGGTAGTTGAAGTCGATCCTACTAACCCTACCTTCCGTGCCAAGAAGCACACTGCATTGGGTCGTTTTCGCCATGAGAACGTAGCTCTGCGAGTCGAAGCTGGTAAAAAGCTAATTGCCTACCAGGGAGATGATCGCCGTGGCGGTCATACCTGGAAATATGTCAGCAGTGGCACAGTTACAACGCCAACTGACAAAAATAACAGCAACCTATTTGCATCAGGAACTCTCTACGTTGCTAAGTTCAACGCCAACGGTACTGGAACTTGGATTCCTCTCGTGCTGAGTACTGCCGTAGATCCTGCTACTCCATCTGTACTGGGTTCGGCTGAAGCGGCGGCGCGGGGCGGTATTGTTAGCAACAACGGTAACACCAACCTGCCTCGCCGTGCAGGTATTGCAGGACAAGCTACTAATGGCGGCGCACTGAGAGTTCTCACTACTGGTATTCCTTCAGCGGGTTTAACCGAAACTCAAGCGATCGACAGCTACAAAACCAAGGGCGCTACTAAGGCAGTAGGCAATGTGTTCCTATCTGACTACTACACTTCCCAAGGTGCAATTCTATCTGATGCTTTCCTAGCTGCAAATCTGGCTGGTGGAACGCCCACTGCCCGTCCTGAAGATTTGGAAGTGAACCCACTTAATGCGAGAGAAATCTTTATCGCCTACACTGACGGCGCACCAGGTGGCGATGGCTATCCTGATTCCCGTGTGTTTCAGGTATCCAAGTACACTACCAGTGTTAACGATACTCAGCAGTCAGGTGGTCTTTACAAGATTGTTGAAGATAGCACCGATGGTACTGGCTTAACTTTCACTTGGTCAAAATTCAAGCAAGGTGGTGAAGCTGGTTCAATTGCGGGTGTTGGCTTTGCTAACGTTGACAACCTGGCATTCGATCCTCAAGGTAACATCTGGGGCGTAACCGATATGTCTACGGGCTTGCACAATGGTTTTAACACGGGTGCTGCTGGCACTCAGACTGCAATTAACCATGCGATCGCTGGTAATGTTTCTAGTTTAGTTGGCTGTTTTGGTAACAACTGGCTATTCTTTATTCCTACCACTGGTCCTGACGCAGGCAAACTAGCTCCCTTTGCCTATGGCCCAACTCGTTGCGAAATGACTGGACCAACATTTGTTGGCGACAGTTTAATTCTTGCGGTTCAACACCCTGGCGAAGATTGCCCATATGATCCTCCATCCAATCTCAGCCGTACGGTCGAGATGCTGGCGCTGAATGGCACTCTATTTAATCAAACCCGAACAGTTCCTCGTGGCAGTAACTGGCCGAGCAACTTACAGGGTAAAACTGGAGTTAATGCGGTTCCTAAACCTTCTGTAATTGGTATTCGACGTAAGCAACCTCTGCCTGGTGGAACTTTCGTCTAAGTAACTTGACTTCAATTAAAACCTAGAACAGAAAACCCTGCCCATATGAAATATGAGCAGGGTTTTTATTACGCAGATCTCGAAAAATTAAAGTGATGTTCAGAAATCTAAATCAAAGTAATAGCAGTATTGGTTATAGCAGTGTTTAAAGTGGCGATCGCCACCGAAGCAGACCCACCTACACCATCAACATCAAAGAAAAGTCCTCGAGTTGTGGTGTTAAAGATAAATCTCTGATCGGCAGTAGTCGCTGAGGTAACGCCTGCACCAGAACCAAACCGAGAGGCTGCCAGTGTGCCAAATTCAAATAATCCAAAATTGAAAGCATCGAACTGAATTGCGTCAGTGCCGACCACAAAATCAGTGATTGTATCTATACCTTCGGCTGGAAAGTTAAATCGGAAGGCATCGGCTCCAGTTCCACCTGTTAAGGTGTCATTGCCAGTGCCACCAACTAAAGTGTCGGCTCCGTCTTCACCAGACAGACTGTCATTACCACCGCCAAAGGATTCATCAAGGAAGTCGCTACCAGTACCACCAATCAGGGTATCGCTGCCAGTGCCAAAAGTCTGAATCAGGTCATCGCCACCGCCACCAATCAGCAGATTGTTGCCGCCATCGTCCTGTATGGTGTCTGAAGTAGAACCTCCGATGATTGTGTCATTGCCAGTACCACCAAATAACGCAGCAGGTAAAATCTGTGTGAAGACTTCGATGCTGCTGAAGGTATTGCCACTACCTGGCAAAGTCTCGGCAGGGTCAAAGAAGAAATATGTATCAATTCCATCACCGCCGAAAACGGCATTAAATCCGCCGCCGCCGATTATGGCATCATTACCAGCCCCACCAACAAGTGTATCGTTACCTTCTCCACCATTGAGTGAGTCATTGCCTAAGCCACCATCGACATAGTCGTTGCCATTCCCAGAGAACACTGTGTCCAATCCTGCATAGCCGTATATGGTGTCGTTAAAATTGTCAAGTTGGATGATGGTTTCAGTCAGGTTATTACCTAGCACCAGCCTACCGTTACCTGAAGGAATAGTTGTAGCCATTGATGATTGACCTCCTCAACGTTGTTTATCTTAATTTCTAATGACTTCACTTTTGTGAGAGCCTAAGCTTACGATACCGATATTTTTTGGGTTTATGGCTTTGGTTAAGCCCATTTAAGTAAAATTTATTCTGTTTTTAACCTTTATGACCTTTATGATTAAGTTCTGAAATTTGAGTCCTAACTCACTTAGCCAGCCAATCGCTAATCGGTTTAAACATCGCGAACTATGCTGCTGTCGAATTGAACATGTATGGATATAACCAAGCAAAAAGTTTTTGAGATCGTAGTTCCCAATGTGGCAATTACCAGATCGATCGCACTGACCTTAGCGAATCTCTTAGAAACTGGAATTATCCTCTTGCTAGAAGGAAACTTAGGCAGTGGCAAGACAACTTTTGTGCAAGCTTTAGGCGAAGGATTGGGGATCTCAACCTCGATTACCAGCCCGACATTCACGCTGATCGATGAGTATACGGATGGTCGGATACCGCTCTACCACATGGATCTGTATCGTCTCGATCCTGCTCAGGTAAAGCATTTACATCTGCAAGAATACTGGCGGGGGATCGATTTTCCCTTGGGGATTGTGGCGATCGAATGGTCAGAAAGGCTGGGTATGGAGTTGGCAGATTATCTCAAAATCGAACTGAGCTTACAAAAAAGCGATCGAGAAGAAGACCTCGATCGCCGTCTGATTAAATTTAAAGCTCAAGGAGATCGATCGATCTCGATCCTGACAAGCCTAGAGCGAGGGATTATCCTTACTTCTTGATATCCTTAGCCATTTTACGAAACATATCCATGTTGGTGTCGTTATTTGCTTTGCTAGTCTGTTGTTTGGGTTCGGGTTGACTAAAGGTTTCTGATTTTATAACTTCTGGATTGAAAACTGCCCGATCGGAACTGAGCTTTTCCATTGATGAAATCACTTCTATTCCCTCTAGATCGTTATTACTAAGCGTCTTTGGGTAAGACTTTCTCACAGCTTTAGCAGTTCGCATATAATCAATATCACCATAGGTCTTGGATGAGTCAGCATCAAGAAAAAATTCTCTCGAATCTTTTTTCGCTTCGGCATTTTCATCTGCTACTTTTTTGGATTTCGAGCCAAATAAGCCTCTAATAAAACCAGTCATAAGTTTTTAGTATTGTTTTTGTTACTTTACTTAATATATTTACACAAATCAGTCTAGCTTTCTTGCTTCTTCCCAGATTTCTAGTGGACATAACCATCACTTAAGGTATTCAGGCGTGATAGCATAGCTTGGCGGGAAGCTAGGAAGGTTTTAGGAGAAAGATGGTGTCAGATTTAGATTTGTTGGCGAAAGTAGACCCCACGATCGCACTGCTTATTAACAAAGAATTGGGCAGACAGCGCAGCAATATCGAATTAATTGCCAGCGAAAATTTTGCCTCGCGTGCAGTGATGGCAGCGCAGGGATCGGTACTGACAAACAAATATGCCGAAGGTCTACCAAGCAAGCGTTATTACGGCGGTTGTGAGTTTGTTGATGAAATCGAGTCGATCGCGATCGACCGTGCCAAACAATTATTTGGCGCAGCCCATGCCAATGTCCAGCCCCACTCAGGCGCACAGGCAAACTTTGCGGTATTTCTGTCGTTGCTCGAACCAGGCGACACGATCATGGGGATGGATTTGTCGCACGGTGGACACCTCACCCACGGATCACCCGTCAACGTTTCGGGGAAATGGTTTAAGGTCGTGCAATATGGCGTAAGTCCGACCACCGAGCAGCTAGATTACGACCTGATTCGCGAGCTAGCTCTAAAACACAAGCCCAAATTGCTGATCTGTGGCTATTCAGCCTACCCACGAGCGATCGAGTTCGATAAATTCAGATCGATCGCTGATGAAATTGGGGCTTATTTGCTGGCAGACATTGCTCACATTGCGGGATTAGTAGCTTCAGGACATCATCTCAACCCGATTCCTTACTGTGATGTCGTGACCACAACCACGCACAAAACTTTGCGTGGTCCTCGCGGTGGCTTGATCTTGACTCGCGATCCTGAGTTGGGCAAAAAATTTGATAAGGCTGTATTTCCTGGCACACAAGGCGGCCCCCTAGAGCATGTGATCGCGGCGAAAGCTGTCGCTTTTGGTGAAGCTCTCCAACCAGAATTTAAAACCTACTCTGGTCAGGTGATTGCGAACGCTCAGGCTATGGCAGACCAACTGCAAAAACGCAGTTTCAAGCTTGTTTCTAACGGTACAGACAATCATCTGCTACTAGTGGACTTGCGATCGATTGGCATGACAGGCAAGCGTGCCGATCAGCTAGTTAGTGAGATCGACATCACCGCGAATAAAAATACAGTGCCATTCGATCCCGAATCGCCTTTTGTCACCAGTGGATTGCGCCTCGGCTCGCCTGCAATGACGACACGCGGGTTAGGAACTTCTGAGTTTAGAGAAATTGCCGATATCATCGCCGATTATCTGCTTAGCCCTGAAGACACATCAATCCAAACTAGCTGCCAACAAAGAGTCGCTAGTCTGTGCGATCGATTTCCTTTGTATGAAGGTTTGGCAAAGGTATCCAGCCTGAAAGTTCCTGCTTTTGCTTAGGAGATAGGATTCTATTTCGATCGACTTGCTACTAAAACGCCATAGAACCGAGATCCCATGCTGCATGAGAATGCTACTCCCTATCTAGTTGCCTTTGGGACATCTGCGCTGATCGTGTTGTGCTTTACGCCCGTGATTCGGAGTATAGGACTGAAAGCAGGCATCATTGATAATCCTGGCGATCGAAAGATGCATACAACTCCAGTTGTGAGAGTTGGTGGCGTTTCGATTTTTTTGGGAACGCTGATCGCGCTGCTGGTTGTTTGGGGAATGGGTGGGTTTGTTGGTGCTACAGGACAGGTCTTACCAACTTTTAAAGAGTATGAAATCTGGGGCGTGACGATCGGTGGTGCAGCTTTCTTTCTCTTGGGCTTGGCAGATGACTTATTCGACCTCTCTCCGTTTTTACGGCTGGGATTGCAGTTAGCGATCGCGGCTGGAGCTTGGCAAGTCGGAGTACGGATGGATTTTATCTCGATCCCGTTTATTGGCATCATCAAATTCGGCTGGTTCAGTTTACCGATCACGATGATCTGGCTAGCGGGAATGGCAAATGCGATTAACTGGATCGATGGGCTGGATGGTTTAGCGGCAGGAGTAAGTGCGATCGCGGCTGCCGTGCTGTTGATTACCAGTTTGTTTATGCAACAACCCGCCGCAGCTTTGATTGCCGCAGCTTTAGCAGGTGGATGTTTAGGCTTTTTACGCTATAACTTTAAGCTCTCTAGTTCAGCCGAAATCTTTATGGGGGATGGAGGAGCTTATTTCCTCGGCTTTACCCTCGCTGGGATCAGTGTGGTTGGCTTGGTAAAAAGTACGGCTGTAGTGGCGGTGGCTTTACCCTACATTATTCTGGCGGTTCCGATCATCGATGCTTCGGCGGTAATTTTCCAACGTTTACGCAAAGGACAATCCCCGTTCTCTGGTGGTAAACATCATTTGCATCACCGCTTGGTCAGAGCGGGTGTATCGAAACGTTGGGCGGTTTTGTTTATCTATGCCCTGACGCTGTGGGTGGGAAGTTTAGCTCTGGCAATTTCTGGGATTCCTGCGGGTGGGACTTATGCGGCGGTCAGTACTTTATTGATGCTGTATGCTTGCTGGCAATTATGGATACGCACTCGCAAAGGTTTCGATCGAGATCCTAAAGACACACCAGACTGAATCTTACTACGATGATCTGCGCGATCAAAATTCCTTAACTGAATTCAGAATAATCCTTATGCCTGCTAAAGACATCTATCACGATAATGTCTGTAACGCTCTTGTCAAAGATGGGTGGAAGATTACTGATGATCCTCTTGTTATAACCATAGGGACACGCTCTGCTTTTGTCGATTTAGGTGCTGAGAAACTGATTGCAGCCGAACGAGATAGTCAAAAGATTGCGGTTGAAATCAAGAGTTTTTTGAGTCCTTCTCCTATACGCGATCTTGAAAATGCATGGGGACAATTCTTTTTATATGCCAGAGTGCTCAGAAAAAGAGATCCAAACCGTCTTTTGTACTTGGCGATTAGTCGCAGTACCTTTGAGTCTATATTCCAAGAAGAAGCTGGACAGCTTATATTAGAAGAACCTGATTTTCGTCTTATTGTTTTTGACCCAAATTGTGAGGACATACTTCAATGGCAGCCCCAAATAATATCCTAGACGAATGGCGAAAGATTCTAGAGAATTTGCTCCAATATTATGCCGATCTACCCTATCGCTATGGTGAGGTGATTACTTACGTTGTTGTTAGCCGCGATCGAAATCACTTTATGCTGATGCGTGAAGGCTGGGAAAGTAGTCGGCGAGTTCATGGTTGCGTTGTTCATGCTGAAATTCGCAATGACAAAATCTGGATTCACTATGATGGGATTGAAGATGGCATTACTGATGAACTCGTTGCTGCTGGGGTTCCTAAAGATCGTATTGTTCTAGCTTTTCATCCGCCTCAAGTAAGGGAATATACTGGATATGCTTTGGCGTAACAGGCATGTAAGTTATCAACAAGAGATCGAAACTTCCCCTCCAAACGGCGTATCTTCTGACTACCAACATTATTTTCTATTTAAAGTGACAGGCTATTGTGGATAAAAAACCCGCTCAAAGGGTTGATTTCGATAACGACGATAAACATTAAAGTCCTTATCTAGTGTTGCGATCGATGAAATATTTAAGCGTTCAGAAATGACGATTAATGCCAAATCTGCAAAGTCGGCAGGCAAATCGGAATATTGAATATTTAACTCAGCAATCCGAATAAAGTCTTTAGACTGAAGGGGTTCACAGTCATAAACCTGATTCGACAAATGGTGCAAAAATTCATTCTGGACTTGATGATCTGGTGCTAATAACCACATCACCTCAGTTACGCATCCCAACGTCGTAACCAATCGTCCTCGATAATTGCTTAAAAACTCAATTACTTGGCTGTGATATCGATCTCCACTATCATAAAGCGCAACCAAGATCCCTGTATCTACTAAGGTCTGAGAAACGGTCATGAATCTTGCCGATATTTTTTCTGCAAATGTTCTGTAATCAAATCTCGGCGATGATCGCGATCGGATAAGCCACCAATATTCAGTAAGTGTTTAGGAATACCACCCATGCGTTCTAAAACTGATTTCTGTCTTGCAGGTTCGGCTGTGACTTTCTCAGGCTCAAGTTGCTGGTGTAATGCTTGTAGTATTTCTAAAAGTTCTTGTACGATGCTGTCAGGCGATCGTTGAATTGCTTGAATGAGTTGTTCTTTTGGTGTCATATGAGAACTCCTTTCGGTGAGAACATTTCTTACTTCAAAGATTGGGGCTTAGACTGTGATTATATTACAGAATATAGATCTCGGTGTATTGGCGGCAAGTTAATAAGCATTATTTCAATCTCCTACTAATTACTCAGTAGTTTTGGTTTTAGATTCGATCGACAGCAAGTTTGGAAGAAATTTTAACTCAGCTAGTTCTTCGGACTAAAATTGTATTATAGTCCCGCAGCCAAATAGATTTATGACAATAACCACCAGCACCGATAATCCCTTACTGATTGGCAAAGGATTGCCACCATTTGGGTCAATTAAGCCCGAACATGTGCTCGAAATACCTAACCTGCTGGCAGAATTGTCAGGAGATCTGGAGAAGTTAGAGGGTGAAGTCAAGCCAACTTGGGCAGGTTTGGTGGAGCCTTTAGATCGGTTGAGCGATCGAATTGTCTGGGGATGGGGGATTGTCGGTCATCTCATGGGCGTGAAAAACAGTCCCGAATTGCGCCAAGCTTACGAAACGATCCAGCCGCAGGTGGTGCAGTTTTTTAATCGTTTTAGCCAAAGTCAGCCGATCTACAAAGCATTCAAAGCACTACATACCAGCACAATTTGGGCTAGCTTAGAACCTGCCCAGCACAGGATTGTCGAAGCCGCAATTCGAGATGCTGAACTAGCGGGTGTGGGATTAGTCGGTGAACAAAAAGAACGATTCAATCAAATTCAAATGGAACTTGCCGAACTCTCGACTAAGTTCTCTAATCACGTCCTCGATGCTACCAAAGCTTTTAGCATGACTTTAACTGACAAAGCAGAGGTCGATGGTTTACCGCCGAGTCTGTTGAGTTTGTCGGCGCAAGCAGCACGAGCCGCAGGAGCAGAGACAGCTACGGCTGAAACTGGGCCTTGGCGGATCACGCTTGACTTCCCCAGCTATGGGCCATTTATGCAACACAGCACCAGTAGCGATTTGCGCGAAAAATTATACAAAGCCTTCGTCAGTCGGGCTTCGGCGGGAGAACTCGATAATAATCCCCTGATCGATCGAATTTTGACTCTGCGCCAAGAGAAAGCGAAATTGCTGGGATTCGCCACTTTTGCCGAACTTAGCCTTGCTAGTAAAATGGCTCCTAAAGTTGAAGCAGTAGAAAAGTTATTAGATGAACTGCGTCAGGCGAGTTACGATGCCGCGATCGAAGATCTTGCCGAACTCAAAGCCTATGCGATCGGTAAGGGAGAGACCAAAGAGCTGAAGCATTGGGATACCTCGTTCTGGGCAGAGCGGCAACGTGAACAGAAGTTTAACTTTAGTGCCGAGGAATTGCGTCCTTACTTTCCACTCCCTCAAGTGCTGGATGGTTTGTTTGCCCTAGTACATCGCTTATTTGGGATTACGGTTACACCTGCGGATGGTGAAGCTCCAATTTGGCAGGAGGATGTGCGCTATTTTAAAATTGCTGATGAAACTGGTGAGTCGATCGCCTATTTCTTTCTCGATCCTTACAGTCGTCCTGCTGAAAAGCGCGGTGGAGCATGGATGGATTACTGCATCGGACGCGCCAAGCTAACAGAATTGGGAGAATCGAGTGTACGTTTACCAGTAGCGTATCTGATTTGCAATCAGTCACCGCCTGTGGATGGAAAGCCCAGTCTGATGACCTTTGGTGAAGTTGAGACCCTATTTCACGAATTTGGGCATGGCTTGCAGCATATGCTGACACGGGTAGATTTTCCTGGTGCGGCGGGAATTAATAATGTCGAATGGGATGCGGTGGAGCTACCGAGTCAGTTCATGGAAAACTGGTGCTTCGATCGACCGACCTTGATGGGCATGGCGAAGCATTATGCGACAGGCGAAACATTACCCGAACATTACTACCAAAAGCTGCTAGCAGCACGGAACTATATGAGCGGTTCGACCATGCTACGGCAACTCCACTTTAGCTATGTCGATTTGGAACTACACCATCGCTATCAACCAGGTGGCAAAGAAACCGTAGCAGAAGTTCGATCGCGCTTGGCTAAAACCACAACCGTGATGCCTCCATTACCCGAAGACCAGTTCCTCTGTGCTTTTGGACATATCTTTGCAGGAGGATATGCGGCGGGATACTACAGCTATAAGTGGGCAGAGGTGTTGAGTGCTGACGCTTTTGCAGCGTTTGAAGATGCTGGTTTGGATGACGAACAGGCAATCTCAATCACTGGCAGACGTTATCGCGACACGGTGCTGGCCCTCGGTGGCAGCTTACACCCAATGGAAGTGTTCAAAGCTTTTCGTGGACGCGAACCCAGTACCGTTGCCTTACTCAAACATAGCGGTCTGTCTGCTGCCTAGAATAATCTCTAATTAAATCTCCTATGCTTGCTCCGTTTTTGATTATGTTTCGTGAAGGCATTGAAGCGGCGTTAATCGTCGGCATCATTGCCAGTTACCTCAAGCAAACAGGTCGATCGAATCTGATGTCAGCCGTCTGGGTAGGGATTGTGCTGGCAACTTTCCTCTGTCTCTCGATCGCTGTTCTGCTCCAAATCGGCGGTCAGGAGTTCCCATATCAACAACAAAAACTCTTTGCGGCTGGGGTTTCGGCGATCGCGGTGGGCGTGTTGACTTGGATGGTGTTTTGGATGAAACGGGCGGGTCGATCGATTAAAGGTGAATTAGAGTCGCAAGTCGAAGCGGCAATTCATCCAGATCGGGCTCATAAGCTCAACTTTGCCCTGATTGGCACGGCTTTTTTTGCGGTGGCGCGAGAGGGATTGGAGTCTGTGGTGTTTTTGCTGGCAACGTTTCAGCAGGAACAAGGATCTCAATCTGCCGTCGCGTTGGGAGCTGGGTTAGGATATATTGCCGCAATCGCCGTTGGAGTTGGTATTTATCAAGGTGGCGTGCGATTGGATCTAAAGCGATTCTTTAAATGGACGGGAGTATCGATCGTTCTGGTGGCGGCGGGTTTGAGTGCAGGTGCGATCCGAGCTGCTCACGCCGCAGGGATATGGGATTTGCTCCAAACGGTGGTGTTTGATGCCAGTACGATATTGCCAAAACGCAGTATTCTCGGTTCAGTTCTCGCAGGCATCTTTGGCTACAATGACGCTCCGACTGTGAGCGAATCGATCGCCTATTTTGGCTATCTCATTCCTACTATGCTATTGTTCTTCTCAAGTGCTAAGACTAAAACTTCTCAACCAACTTCTCAACTACAAGCCCCAGAAGAAGCCACCCCATAAACAGACATGAAAATTCGCCCTTCTAGGGATCACGATCGATCGAAAATTATTTAGAAATGAGATTGAGGAATAGTTAATGGATTTCGACTTAAACACCGCTTTAGAATCGATCGATCTACCAGCAGAATGGATTGGCTTGAGAGAAGTCAGAGAAACCAGCACAACTAGGTACGTCCGCGACGGCAAGCCTCAAGCTAATGGCAGAAATAGCACTCATGGCGTGATGATTGAAGTCTTAGCGCAAGGGCAGTTTGGTTATGCCAGCACCAATCGTTTAGATCGAGCCAGTTTGGAATTAACCGCCGAGAGCGCGTTTAACCAAGCGATTGCCGCTTCTAAATGGTCATTAGATCGATTTACGACGATGCAAAGACCAAAAGCAGTGGGACAATACTATTCGCCATTTTTACTCTCATCTCAGGTGATGAGTGCGAAAGAGATTAACGACTTGCTGATTGGGATTTGTACCGCGCTCAAGGTGTCCGATCGAATCGTCAAAACTTCGGCCTATGCCGAGATTAGCGAAGTTGAGACCAAATTTGTCAGCAGTAATGGCAGTAACATCTATCAAAAATTTCTCTATATCGTCACAGATTTTGCCGCGACCGCTCAAGATGGGAATACGATCCAAAAACGTGGCGATCATGGCTGGGCAGCACGGTGTAACCAAGCAGGGCTAGAAGTATTAGCCGAAGAATTAGTCCTAGCCCGATCGCGTCAAATTGGCGAACAGGCCGTTGAATTACTCTCGGCGACAGAATGCCCAAACATTACTACTGCTCTCGTCTTAGCTCCCGACCAGATGCTGCTGCAAATCCATGAGAGTATCGGACATCCCTTAGAGATCGATCGAATTCTTGGTGATGAGCGCAACTATGCTGGCAGTAGCTTTGTGCAGCTCTCTGATTTTGGTAATCTGGTCTATGGTTCCGATTTAATGAATATCACTTTCGATCCTAGTGTGTCTGGAGAGTTTGCCAGCTATGCTTTTGATGATATTGGCAGTGCTGCGACACGAGAATATCTAATTAAAGATGGGATTTTATTGAGAGGATTAGGTAGTCATGAGAGCCAGATTCGATCGAATATCTCAGGTGTCGCCAATGCCAGAGCCTCCTCGTGGAATCGTCCTGCGATCGATCGCATGGCAAATATTAATTTAGAGCCAGGTGATAGCACGTTTGACGACACAATCGGTTCGATCGAACGCGGCGTGTATATGCAGTCCAATCTCTCCTGGTCGATCGATGACTATCGCAACAAGTTCCAATTCGGCTGCGAATATGCCAAATTAATCGAAAATGGCAAACTCACAAAGACTTTGCGTAATCCCAACTATCGCGGCATTACCAATCAATTCTGGCGAAATTTAACGAAAGTCGGCGATCGTTCTACAGTTGAGGCATATGGTTCACCCTTCTGCGGCAAAGGCGAACCCAATCAAACGATTCGGGTTGGTCATGCTTCACCTGTCTGTCTATTTGAAAATATCGAAGTCTTTGGCGGCGCAAGCTAACTTGGGTACGATTTGCTTGGGTACAGCAAAAAACAACAGTTCTATCACTGCGATCGCTGCATTAATCATTTCAACAGCTTAGTGCTTTACAGCCTGCTCGATCGCCTCAAGTGCCTCATCACACCAAGCGACCCACTCTTTCTGATAGCGAATACCACGCCGAATAATGAGATGCATGTAGAGGTCTTTGAGTTCTAGCGAATCGAGGTGCTGGGCAAAGTGTCGATCTAACTGTTCGACATGTTGCACCATTTCAACATGGAGCTGTCGCCGTCGCTCAATTTCACGAATCACCACTTGAGACGGAACGAGATACCCCGCCAACCCCATCACGCCCAAATCTTCACGGATGGCTGTGGGTTCGCAGGGCTTGATTAACCAATCGAGCAGTTCTTGTTGCCCTATACCGATGGAGCCGTTTCGGCATCTTTGCGGGATGGTAAGCAATTAACTGCTGATATAGTCCGCCAACAGTTAAATGGATCGCAGGCTAACTTGAGTCGAATTCAGCGATCGCGTCAGCAGCAGGTTTTTGAAGCAGAGGCAACGCTTGAGCAAATCGCTGAGGTGCGACCAGTGGATGTGAATGTGGCGCGATCGCAAGTCTCTACGGCACTAGCAAGAGTGGCAAGGGCAAAAGCGGAACTGGATGTAGTCACAGTGCGATCGCCACAGGATGGACAAGTCCTTAAAATTCACACTCGTCCTAGCGAACTTGTGGGTAGCAAAGGCATCATCAGTCTGGGTCAAACTCAACAAATGGTGGCAGTAGCAGAAGTGTATGAGTTGGATATCAGCCGTATTCGAGTTGGACAAACTACAACCGTGATGAGCAAGAACAATGCCTTTCCAGAAGTGTTGCGCGGCAAGGTGGTGGAAGTGGGCTTAGAGATTAACAAAAAAGATGTGTTAAATACCGATCCAGCAGCGCAATTTGATGCAAGGGTTGTGGAAGTGAAAGTGCTGCTAGATCGAGTCTCTAGCCGTCGAGTTGCGGGTTTAACCAATTTGAGTGTTCAAGTATCAATCAATGTCAAATGAGGCAATCGCATGACTAAAATTACTCCTAAAAAGAAACCGTTGTTTCTCTCTTGGTTACAGTTACGCAAAGAACGGGCGCGTTTAATCGTGGCGATCGCTGGGATTAGCTTTGCCGATGTGCTGATGTTTCTGCAAATGGGTTTTCGAGGCGCTTTGTTTAGCAGCGCCGTGGAATTCCACCATAGTCTAAATGGTGAAATTGTAATGACCAGTAGCCGATCGCGATCGCTGATTTCTCTCGATCGATTTACCGATCACCGACTCTATCAAGCCGCAGGTATTACAGGAGTTGCATCGGTCAGTCCCATTTACCTCAATTCGATTCAGTGGCGCAATCCTGAAAACAAAGAGATTTGGGACATCTATACAATCGGGATTAATCCAGAACATCAGGTATTGAACATTGCGGGAGTCGAAGCTAACCGTGAAAAACTACGCCAGCCCGATACCGTTTTGTTTAATCTAGGTTCTCGCAGAGAATTTGGCGCGATCGCTGAACGGTTCCAATCAGGCGAAGCAATCACAACCGAAATCAATGAACGCCAAGTTCAAATTCAGGGTTTGTTCAAACTCAGTCCCACGTTTGGCATCAATGGTTATTTGGTGACAAGCGATGTTAACTTCTTACGCATGGCTCCTTTTCGTCAAGGGGGACTCGTTGATGTGGGCGTGATTAAACTTAAGCCTGATGCAGATGTCCAAGCAGTCTTAGCAGAAATGCGATCGCGTCTGCCCGATGATGTCAAAGTCATGACTAGAGATGACTACGCAAAAGCAGAAGTTGCCTTTTGGAGCGCTAGCACGCCTGTGGGTTATACCTTCGATCTTGGTGTGGTGATTGCCTTTATTGTTGGTTCTGTAATCGTCTATCAGATTCTCTACAGCGATGTCACCGACCATTTACCCGAATATGCCACCCTCAAAGCGATGGGATTTCGCGATCGCTATCTGCTCATTGTTGTATTTCAAGAATCTCTAATTCTGGCGGTATTAGGATTTATTCCAGGAACTGCGATCGCCTTAGGCATCTATCAGATTACCAATCTCGCGACCATGTTGCCAATGGCAATGGATTTGGGGCGAATTGTGTTTGTCTTCATCCTCACTGCAATCATGAGTTCGGTTTCGGCGGCGATCGCAGTGCGTAAGCTGCAAACTGCCGATCCTGCTGATATTTTTTAGGAGTTGAGCATGGTCACAAATTTATCTAAACCCGCAATCTCGATCGCGAACCTAAATCATTACTATGGTCAAGGTTCTCTAAGAAAGCAGGTTTTGTTTGATATCAATCTGCAAATCAATCGTGGCGAAATCATCATCATGACTGGACCATCAGGTTCGGGTAAAACCACATTGTTGACGCTGATGGGAAGTTTACGCTCCATTCAGGAAGGAAATTTAAGCATCTTGGGGCAAGAATTACTTGATGCGAGTAAAGAACAGATGACTCTCGCTCGTCGCAATATTGGCTATATTTTTCAAGCCCACAATCTATTAAACTTCCTCACTGCCTATCAAAATATTGAAATGGCATTGGAGATTCAAGAAGTAACTGCTGCTGAAGCCGATACCCGTATTCGGAATATCTTAAACGCAGTGGGCTTGGAACATCGAATGGACTACTATCCAAGCGATCTATCAGGTGGACAGAAGCAACGAGTTGCGATCGCCCGTGCCTTGGTGAGTCAGCCTAAAATTATTCTGGCAGATGAACCGACGGCTGCACTTGATAAGAAATCGGGACGAGATGTAGTAGAAATTATGGAAAAACTAGCTAGGGAGCAAGGTTGTACTATCTTGCTCGTGACCCACGACAACCGCATTCTCGATCTCGCCGATCGCATTATCTACATGGAAGATGGATATCTAGTGAATCGGTCTGATGTTGCTGAGTAGAATCGCGATCGCCTAACAGCAAACTTGAGAAGATGATTGTTGATTCGATCGCATTTCATAAATTAAGCAAAAATCGCTATTCTTGCAACCCAAGTTCAGAACGCTTTCGGCGAGAGAATGCCGATGCAACAATGCGGTGAGATTCAGCAATAGAGTAGCGGAGATCGTCATCACTCAGATCGGAGCGATCGTATCGTTGAATCCATTTCATGCCCCTTGATGCAAAGTAAGGGGCTGGACGCAGCCCAGACATCTCTCGCAAAGCTTCATAGTCAGCTATAGAAGTCTTGAAGGTAATACCAGGAACTGCGCCATCATTCCACCCGCAAATAGCAAAGACTTTATCGCCGACCTTCCAAACATCGGAGTCATGCCATTGCACCACATGGCTTGTGGCTGGTAAACTACCGCAAAAGCTATTGAAATCATCTCGTGTCATAGTCTTTAGCTGAAATATTATTTTGAGTCACGATCGCATCCCTGGAGATAGAAACTCTACCAATTGCTCTACAGCGTTTTGAATATCTTCTGGTGTAGTACCTTTAAGCAGCGCAAAATTTCCCCCAGCCTCAGTTTGGGTTCTTACTAAAACTGCAATTACCAAGTCTAACTTCCAGAAAAGTTGCGATCGAGAATGGTCAGGGAGAGCGAGCTGCAAAGCATCCAAAAAAGCTCCAATAGCTGGGGCAAATTCCTGAGAGGCAATACTTTGGATTGGTTCTGGCTCAGTACGACAACGACCCATAAATTGAGCGCGAATTAGTAGAATATCTGGATCTCGAACCAATAGCTCTAGGTTGGGTTTGAGCATAGCTGTCAAGATTGCTTCCACAGACGGAGTTTCATTTCTTTGCTTAAGTTGTTCAAGTAGAATTAATTCTTGTTCGACAATCGGGCGCGCAAACCTAGCAACCACCGCTTTAAATAGTTCTTCCTTAGAGCCAAAGTGGTAATGAACAGCAGCTAAATTAACTCCTGCCTCACTAACCACATTACGCAAAGTCGTCCCAGCAAAGCCTCGCTCCGCAAAAAGGCGCTCGGCAACATTAATGATTTGTTCTTTTGTATCTGTGGTTAAAGGGGTCACGTTTTCCTGAGTTAGCGAAAATCTAATTTTAACAATAGCTATTCATAGAGAAGGGGCGATCAAATTAATTCAGCCTGCTAAATAAAATTTGATTAATACCTTGCAATATATTCAAACGTACGTTTTAATAATTAAGTCAATCGTTTGAATGAATACCAATTTAACATATAGAGTCCACTATGTCTGCCAAGAACAGCGAAACCCTAAAATGTCCAGTCGAGCATATGCGATCGCCTGAGAAATTCAACCCTTTTTCTTCGGAATTTATTCAAGATCCTCAATCAGCATTTATGTCGGCGCGAGACGAGCAACCCGTATTCTTTAGCCCATCTGCGTGGGTGCGGCTTTGGCTAAGTTAGAGTTGCGAGTCGTGCTTGAGGAACTTTCACAATCTTATCCCAGTTTGCGCCTAGAGCCAGACCAAACGATCGCGCCTGTTCCCAATTTCGTTTTGCGCTCCTATCAACCTGTCTCTTATACACATCTGACGCTGCCGACGAATAGAGAGGTGTAGATCTCGGTGGTCGCCGTATCAT
>ENA-ORBV01003195-ORBV01003195.1-microbial-mat-metagenome-genome-assembly--contig:-NODE-3195-length-33265-cov-4.921267_pt1 | contig 33265 bp, 31 predicted proteins | sample MGYA00237777_ERZ505514 | MGnify/ENA primary metagenome ERZ505514 (study PRJEB26160, sample SAMN06269048) | microbial mat metagenome | isolation source: Oligotrophic lake microbial mat | place... | reverse complement strand
GCGTCGCGCCGAGCGCATCGATGGTGCGGCTGGCACCGCTGGCGTCGGCGCTGAGCGCGGTCTGCTCACGCACCAGCTCGACCTGCTGGCGTAGACGTTCGAGTTCGGCGTCGATCAGGGCGAGCTGATCACGCACGCTGGTGTGGCTGGCCTGACGCGAGGTCAGGATCTCTAGCTGGCTCGACAGACTATTTTTCAGTCCTTCGCTGGTGCTTGGATCGGCGATGCGTTTCTGCAGATCGCGGATGCGTTTGGCCACTTCAGCGGGCGGTTCAGCTTCTGACACCACGCGGTCGAGGCGATTGCGCGACAGCAGCAGGCGCAGGTGCACCCACGCGAGTTGCGCCAGGCTCTCGGCCTGTGCGCCGTCGAGCGCTGCCCCATCGCTGTTCCCATCGCCGTCCTGATTGTGCGTCAGCACCGCGCGGCAACGTTCTTCCAGCGTCTCCTGGCGTTTGCGTTCAGCAGCCGGCAGCCGTTCGATCAGCGCGGCGCGTTTGGACTCCCAGGTACCGCTGGCGGCTTGCAAGTGCTTGGCATCGACGGTGGCGCGGAAGCGCGCGTTTGAGACCAGCACCAGCAGGTAGCCGAGTTCCACGCCGGCACCAATCAGCCAGAATCCAGGATTCATCAGGCCGAGCAGACCCGCTGCCGCCAATCCCACCCAGTTCGGCGGGAGCGGCATGCCCAGTGGTCGCGCATTGAACGCTGCACCGAGGTAAGTGAGGAAGCCGGGTTTCATCGCGCGGGAATATGCCGCCCTGCATCCCGTGGCGCAATGTTAACCGCCGGCGTCGGCGCATCCGCACGTGGCCGTTTGGCAGAGCGCGTCAACGGGCCTTCAATGCCGACACAAACGCCAAGAACCCCTTCGCCTGCGCCTGTAAGCGTTCCACCAGCGCTACGTCGTTCAGTTTCTGATCCGGTCCGATGACCTTGTGTACGCCGCCGACGAACACGCGGTTGAAAAACATGTGCGCGTTACGGTAGCCGGCGACGCCCTGGAAGTGTTCGACCGCGCGCAGCGCCTGGAAATTACCTGCGGCGATGCCAATGAAGGCGCAGGGCCGCTGGTTGAAGCTGGTCTTGTCCGGCAGCATATCGACGAACAGCTTGAGCACGCCTGGGTAGCTGCCGTTGTATTCCGGGATGACGAATACCACGCCGTCGCTTTTCAGAAAACGGTCGACGCGACTGGTGATCGCCGCGGTGTGGTGTTGGTAGGCGGTGGGCGCAAGGAAGTCCGCCTCCAGGTGCAGCTCCAGCAGGTCGGTCGAACAGCCGAGCGCATCATAGTCGCTCTGCACCTGACGGGCGAGGTGGAGGGAGTTGGACCCGGCACGGTTGGTGCCTGGAACGATGACGATGTGGGGCATGGCGTAGAAGTAGAACGTGGTTCCCTGCGCTGGCCAGAAGCGAGCACTTGGATGCACTTGGATGCACCACTGTTCTTGGTTTGACTGATCAACGTTGGCTCTGAGCGTGCGCGCCGCATGAACACTCCTGAGCATCCGGTGACATCTCCTACGGCAGTCAGCTTCCGCGAAGCGCTCGCCGTGTGGTTCAAGATCGGTCTGCTCAGCTTCGGCGGCCCGGCCGCACAGATCGCGCTGATGCATCGCATCCTGGTCGAGGAGAAACGCTGGATCAGTGAGGAGCGTTTTCTCCACGCGCTCAACTACTGCATGCTGCTGCCAGGGCCGGAAGCGCAGCAGCTCTCCTGTTATGTCGGTTGGCTGCTGCACCGTACCTGGGGTGGCGTCGTCGCCGGCGCGTTGTTCGTTGCGCCTGGGTTCCTGGTGGTGCTGGCGCTCAGTTTTCTCTACGTCACCGCGCACGACACGCCGCTGGTGGCGGCGTTGTTCTATGGCCTGAAACCGGCGGTGATCGCCATCGTGCTCGCGGCGCTGCTCAGGATCGGCCGGCGCGCGCTGACCAATCGCGTGATGCTGGTGCTGGCAGCGCTGGCGTTCCTTGCCATCGCATTGCTGCACGTGCCGTTCCCGCTCATCGTCGGTGGCGCGCTGGTGATCGGCTTCATCGGTGGTCGTCGGTGGCCGGCGGTGTTCGCGCTGAAATCACCGCACGGTTCTGCTGCTGGCGCAGTGGTGGGCCTTGCTGGCATCGTCGACCATGCGGCCCATCACAGCACCGCCGGTTGGTCGTATGTCATCGGGCAGATCGTGCTGTGGGGGACGTTGTGGCTGGCGCCGGTGGCGGGTCTGTGGTGGTTCCTCGGTGGTGACCACGTCCTAACCAAGCTCGCCACGTTCTTCAGCCAAGCGGCGGTGGTGACCTTTGGCGGCGCCTACGCCGTGCTCGCGTACATCGGTCAGGCGGCGGTCGGCACCTACGGCTGGCTGCAACCCGGCGAGATGCTCGACGGCCTGGGCATGGCCGAGACCGCACCCGGTCCGCTGATCAAGGTGGTACAGTTCGTCGGCTTCCTGGGCGCGCACCGCCAGCCGGGAGAAATCGATCCGCTGTTGATGGCGACGCTTGGCGCGGTGCTGGTGACGTGGGTGACGTTCATCCCGTCGTACCTCTACATCTTCGCCGGCGCGCCGTTCATCGAACGCCTGCGCGGCAATGCCGCGCTCACCACCGCCCTGGCTGCGGTCACGGCAGCGGTGGTGGGTGTGATCCTCAACCTCTCGCTGTGGTTCGCCCTGCACGTGGTGTTCCGTGAATTGCACGTCGTCACCTGGGGCGTGGTCCGCATCGACGTACCGGTATGGAGCACCATCGACTGGGCCGCGTTGGTGTTGTCGGTAGCAGCGAGCGTCGCGATGCTACGTTACAAATGCGGCATGCTGACGGTGCTGGCCGCAAGCGTGCTGGTTGGCGGAGCGTGGCACCTCATCAGCGGATGAGGCCGTCCCCTGGGGGCGTGGGCGGCCCGCCCGCGCAGAACGTCCGGTCACCGGCGATCCTCATGAGATATGCGATCCTTGATGGTCTGAGGCGTCGCGCGGGCGGGCCGCCCACGCCCCCAGGAGTCACCGCGATGCGCGAATCACCGCGCGACTCACACCCGGTATTCGAGGTACACCAGATCGAGCCAGCGGCCGAACTTGAAGCCGACCTCGGTGAGGCGTCCGCGTTCGGTGAAGCCCATGGATTCGTGCAGCGCCATGCTCGGCTCCTGATCGCCGGAGATCGCGGCGATGACGCGATGATGGCCCAGGTCCTTCGCTCGTTTCAGCAACTCGACGAGAATCGCCTTGCCGATACCACGACGATGGAAGTCCTGGTGGATGTAGACCGATTCTTCGACCGTACGCGCGAACGCAGCGCGCGCATGGAATGGTGAGAGCGAGCCCCAACCGACCACGCGGCCGTCCAGTTCTGCCACGATCACCGGATGCTGCGGACCATGGGCAGCGAACCACGCGGCGCGTTCCGCGTCGGTGCTGGGTTCGGTCTGGTAGGTCGCGGTCGAGTAGAGCACCGAGTGATTGTAGATCGCATTGATCGTGCCGAGGTCACTCCTCATCGCTAAACGCAGCATCGCCATCCCCTCAGGTCCGATAAGCATGACGACGATCAGCCACGCGTGCTGGTCTGGTTGCGGTGCGTCGCGGCTTGGTTTGGGGCGACGTGCTTTGGGGCACCAGGCACTCCAGGGGAATGCCCAGGCCGTGGTGCAGGCGCGAGATCTGCTCGATGCTCAGCCCACGCTTGCCATTAAGCACTTCCGACACGCGTGATCTGGTGCCGAGATAGGGCACCAGATCCTTTGGTTCCATTCCACGTTGATTCATCGCGAAGTTGATGGCTGCGATAGGGTCCGCAGGGCCAAGCGGGAAGTGCGCGCGATCATAGGCAGCGATGAGCGTGGCGAGGATGTCGAGTTCATCACCCGCAGCGGAGCCCTTGGCGGGTGACGCCAGCACCAGTTCGGCGGCGCGGGCCTGGGCGGCCTCATAGTTGGCTTTGGTATGGATGGGTTTGAGCGCGCGGATCATAGGAGCTTCTTTCTCCAGTTCTTCTGGCTCAGCAGGTGGTCGTAGTCGTCATGAGTGCCGAGGAAGCGCACCAGCACAACCTGGAACGTGTAGTCGACGATGGCGATGAGTCGGTACTGGTTGTTGTGGATGTCGAAGCAGACCAGGCGGTCGCCCAACTGATCAGCGCTGGGCAGCGATTGTTTTACGTCGTGGGTCGAGGCCCACTGGCTGTGTTCAACCACCTTGGCCCACTCGCGCAGGAAGCGTTCGCTGTCCGGCTGCTGCTGCCAGAAGGCACGGAGCGTTGACAGGCTGAGCAGGCGCACGGAGAGAATCATGCCAAGGTCTGCCTGTGGTCAATCTGTAAATTTCCCAAATTGGGAAAATAAAAGGTTGGCCGGATCCTTCGGGAATTTCTCTTGAGTGTGAAAGAAGACTGTGGTGCAGGTCAACGGTGTTGCGGGTCCAGGGGCGGCAGAGCCCTTGGCAGGCGTAGCGGACAGAGTCCGCGAACAACAATCCCCCGAGTGCGCCTGCGCGCGCGAGCGGGGACGGGGTTTGGTTTGGCGTAGCCAAACGCACCGACGTAGTCGGTGTCGCCCAGCAGGCTGGGGCGCAAACCTCGCTAAACCACGCACTTCCCACCCGCACACGCCGGATCCAGTTCGACACGTCCGGTGTTGTCGATGGTCTCCAGCATCAGCGTGTAGTCGACCGGCACGTACTCGCGCTTGAGGTCTTCCCACAGCTTGCAGTTGTGCACGCGCTTGAGGCAGTAGGTCATGCGGCGCAGGTCGTTGCCGAAGTAGTTCTGGGCGAATTTGTGGGCGCGGCGGACCCAGTCCTTCTGCAGCAGCAGTTTCTTCACCTGTTCGTGCAGGGCTTCGAGATCATGTGAGCCGTCGGTTTTCAGTGCCGGCAGGTCGAGGGATTTTCCGGTGCCGAGTGCGCAGGCGCAGGCGCCCCACAGGTCATCGTCGAAGGCGTGCAGGCCGTCGACGATCAGGCCCGAGGCGAACAGGCTGCCGACGCCGTATTCCTTGAGGACTTCTTCATGTGTCCACACCGCACAGAACGGCGCCTGCGGATAATCCAGGTCGCCGCCTTCTGGCAGCAGCGACACGCCGGCGAAGGCCTGGCGGTGGTCGAAGATGTAGTGCGTAACCTCATCCCATTCGCTGTCGCGCACGGTGATGGTGTTGCTGACGTTGTGGCGCAGCCACGGCGCGGCGCAGCGTTCCGGGCGACGGCCGGCATCGACCCAGTGCTCCTGCGTCGACTTCACGTGACCGAGCAGTTCGACGGCGCTGAGGTCGTTCTTGGTGCGCGCTTCTTCCGGCACCTCAATGCAGAAGGTGATGATCGCATCGGTGCCGTTGGGATTCCATACGCTGTTCTCGACCGCACGGGTGTTGTGCAGTTGAAAGTATTGGTAGGGGATCTCGGCCTTGTTCGCCTGCACGCGGCGGAAGTAGCGCTTGGCGTGATGCGCGTGAATGCCGCTCGCCGTGCCCAGGATGCAACTGGTGGTGCCCGCGGGTTTGACGCAGGTGGCGCGCGCCGCCGGATTCAGTCCGAGCTTGGCGGCAAACGCCGCGTTCACGTCGAGGATCAGTTTCGCCATCTTGGTCTGCAGCACCGGATCGAAGGCGATGGCGGGGTTGTCCATCATGCCGGTCATCGAGCAGCCGAGCAGCGCTTCACGCCGCACGATCCGTTCGGTGGTGGCGCCGAGGTAATCGAACGAGGTGTAGCCGGCTTGCAGCGTGCCGAGGATCGCTGCGGCTTTGCAGGCGCGGGCGAAGATCTCGGGCGTGGTGCAGGCTTTGAGGTTCAGCTCGCAGAGATTGCAGAACGCCCAACCGCTCTCATTGGTTTCGATGTCGACCGGGTACATGCCGATCTCGACGCATGGATTGTACATGATCTCGGTGGAGTCGGCCCACACGAAGCCGGGTTCACCGAACTCCTTCACCGAGTGCATCAGTGCGGCGAATTCCGCATAGGTGGTCTTGTCGCGCAGCAGCAGCGCCGAGTTGTTGGAACGCCCGCGTTGGGGATTCTTGACGAACCAGTCGCCGGTCTTGGCGGTGGCCATCTCCTGATCGTCGGGTGAAAACAGGCAGATGGTGGCGGAACGGCGCACGCCGCCGGCCAGCACCGCGTCGCTGGCGTGCATCAGGATGTCGTAGCTGTCGATCGACGGCAGCGTGCAGCGCTGGCCGATACCGGTCAGGCGGGCATCGATCAGCAGGCGGATCTGCTCCAGCGAACGTTTGAGCGGGTCGGGGCCAGGAGCTTTGCCGATGCCGCTCGACAGCGGCGCGCCAGCGGGGCGGATCTTGGAAAAGTCGAACTTCACCTGTTTACCGAAGAATTCCGGGAACGGCTGATCGCTGACGAAATAGGACGACACCAGCACGCCGAGCGCGTCCGACCAGCCTTCGATCGAGTCTTCGATGGTGTAGGTGACGCGGGTCTTGCCTGGGCGGGCGACTTCCGGCAGACGTGCGATGTGATGGCGTTGGACGGAGAAACCGACGCCGCAGCCGCACAGCAGCAGCCATAGCGCTTCCTGGAAGAAGCGCGGACGATCACAGTAGGACACCGTGCAGTTGTAGAGGCGCGCGTTCTTGTCGGTGATCGGCTTGCCACCGAACTGCAGCGCGCGTTGGCTGCCGAGCACCAAGCGCTCTTTCATCGCCGCGGTGGCGAAGGCCATTTCCTCGGCAATGTCTTTGCCGGCATAGGTCGCGGCGTGCATGCCCATCACGCGGTCGACCGCTTCACTGAAACTCTCGCGCCGGCCGATGGCTTTGTTCCAGCGGGCGTACTTGGTGGTGAAGGTGTAGTCTTGGAGCTGGGCGAGGGTCATGGCATGTGGTCCTGAACAAGGTGCAGAGAAGCGCGCATGATGGTGGCGGGGCGCCGGATCAATGGCGGGCTTTTGGCGCTCCTGTCGGGCATTCGACAGGTTTTCGACGGTCGTTCAGGCGGTTATCGACAGGTTTTCGACAGCAGAGTTGTCGAAAAGTCCTCCAACGGGCGCGTCCGATGATCGACTCGGTAGCCGCAGAGACGCAGAGTACCGCAGAGGGCCGCAGAGGGCCGCAGAGCAGAGGAATGCCAGAGGGCTAAATCACGTGGGCCAACCTCTGCGGCCCTCCTCTTACCTCTGCGACTCTGCGGTTACACGGGTCGTTGCTCGGCGATCAACTCCGGTCAGGCCTTCAATTTTTCCAGCGCTGCCGCAGACGCCTCGAACACCTGCTGGTGCAGTGAATTCCCGTGGCTGTCCATGGTGACGATGCAGGGGAACTTCTCGACCCACAGATGCCAGATGGCTTCGGGGCTGCCCAGGTCCATCCAGTCGACGCCGTCGACGCGGGTGATTTTTTCCGCCGCGACCTGCGCCGCGCCGCCGATGGCGTGCAGGTAGACGCAGCCGTACTTCACGCAGCCCTCAAGCGTCTTGGGGCCCATGCCGCCTTTACCGATCACGGCGCGGATGTGGTGGTCGCGCATGACCTCCCACTGATAGGGCTCCTCACGCGACGAGGTCGTCGGGCCGGCACCTTTGCAGATCCATTGGTCGCCTTCTTTCACCATGACGGGACCGCAGTGGTAGATGATTTGCCCGGCCAGATCGACCGGCGGTTTTTCGCCGTGATGCAGGCGGTGGTGGACCGCGTCGCGTCCGGTGTAGAGCCGACCGGTGATCTCGACAGTGTCGCCGACTTTCAGCGTGCGGATCTGCGCTTCGGTGATGGGCGTAGTGAGCGGGATGACGGCCATGGGGACCTCAGGGGAGCTGCGAGCTACGAGCTACGAGCTGCGAGTTGGAGAAGAAGCGGACCGCGATGAGTTCCTGGTTCATAGGCTGCGAACTCGTAGCTCGCAGCTCGTAGCTCCTAGCTAATAAATCCACCGCGTAATGCTGCCATCCGCGCGGAGTTCGATGCCCTGCCGCCGGAACGCCCAGCACATGTAGCTGATCGAGACGAAGAACGACGCGGGCACGCGATTGATTTTTCCGACCTTGCAGCCGAGCAGCGTGGTCTTGCCACCGAAACCCATCGGACCAATGCCGGATTGGTTGGCTTTCGCAACGATGGTTTTTTCCAACTCGGCGAGCACCGGATCCGGATTGGTGTCATCGAGCAGACGCAGGAGCTGATGTTTGCCCCAGGCCATGCCGCTGACGCGGTCACCACCGATGCCGACGCCGAGGATGCCTGGACCGCAGCCCTGGCCCTGCGCTTGCAGTACGCAGTCGAGGATGGCGTTTTCCACACCCTTCAGATCACGTCCGCCGAACTTCGGATTGGGCAGCGTGTAGGTCGCGCCGACGTTTTCGCAGCCGCCGCCCTTGAGCATCAGTTTCACTTCGACGTGGTCTTTGCGCCATTGGTGAAAGTGGAAGTCCGGCGTGCCTGGACCAACGTTGTTGCCGCTGTTTTTACCGGTGATGCTGTCGACCGAGTTCTGGCGCAGGTAACCCTTGATGGTCGCCTCCTTCACCGCTTCGATGAAAGTCTCTTCGAACTCGATCTGGTCGTAGCCGACCGGCGTGTGCACGTAGATCAGGATCGAACCGGTATCCTGGCACAGCGGCTGGCTCTTGGTCTTGGCCAGGCCGATGTTGCAGTCGATCACGTCGAGGGCGTAGGCGGCGTTGGTGCCGACCTCTTCGACCTTACGACCGGCATCGACCGCGGTGACCACGTCGCGTGGCAGCACGGTGGAGGTCACGCGGATCAGTTCGACCAGCGAGGCCAGCAAAGCGGTGGTGGTACTGGTGCTCATGGCGCGGACCTCGGGCGGGACGCGCATGGTGGCCGCGTGGACCACGGTGCAACCGTAGGCGGGGATGTTCCGCACGCCGCGGATCAGCACTGCTCAGTATTTGCCGATCCAGCGTTGGGCTCCGCTTTGGGTATCCAGCGTGAGGCGTGCGGCGGCGGAGCGGGCGAGCCAGATCTTGGCCGCGGAGTGGTTGGCTCTGGCCATGCTGATCACCAGGGCATCGAGCGCGCGGCGATCGAGGTTCTCCGCATCGATGATCGACAGGGCGTAGGCCTGGTCCTCTTTGGATTGCTGCGGATTGGCCCCCACCAGCCCGTCATCAAGCACTACCGCCTGGCTTTGCAGGAACAGCGCTTTGAGCACGGGCCAGCGATCGCGTCGTGAGGCGATCTGGCGCGGTGGTTGGTACTGATCGCGCACGCTGCCGCCGGCGAGCCAGGTGGCGATACGTTCCAACTCGTCGTTGCTGTCCGGCAGTACCAGTTCCTGCGGGTTGCGCACATTGCCGTGCGCGATGTCTTCGATGAACCAGGTCACCAGCTCGATGTGATCGCGGCTCATGCCGCGCGGCTCGCCACACGCGGGCAGCAGCAGCGGTGAGCAGGCGAGGGCAATGAGCAACGTGCGACGGGTGATGCCGGTCGCTGGCTGCTGGCTGCTGGAGTCTGGCACCGGCGTGCTGGACGTCCGCGTCACGGCATCAACTCCAACCCAGCAGCGGTCATGCGGGCGATCAGGTCTGCATGGTCAGCGCGTTTGGAATAGACCAGTCCTGGGCAGCGACCGTCGGGGGAATTGAAACGGAGCGACCTGCCAGCGAGGTCGGTCACGTGACCTCCGGCGGCCAGCAGCACCGCTGCGGGCGCAGCCGCATCCCATTCCGCCAACGGTCGGGGATGGACGTAGAGCCCGGCGTGTCCGCTGAGCATGCGCCAGATCTTGACCCCGACCGAGGTCGCGTGCAGGGAACGGAACTCCGGCAGGGCCGCCGCAACCTTCGCCACTGCCACGCGGTTGCGTTCGCTCTGACTGGTGATGAGCACGTCCTGGTTGGCCGGATCGAGCACGAGCGGGCGCTGACCGTTGGCGTCAAGGATCCAGGCGCCGTGGCCAGGCACTCCGACTAGGCACACTCCTTCTGCCGGCAAGTCGAGCACGCCCAGAGCCAGCACGCCATCGACCGCCAATGCCACCTGCACCGCCCACTCGCCAGTACCGGCGACATAGTCCTTGGTGCCATCGATGGGATCGATGATCCACAGACGACGGTTGCCAAGGCGCTCGGCGGAATCCGCTTCTTCTTCGCTCAGGATCGCATCCGCGGGGAAGTTGAGCGTGAGGTGATGGCGGACGATGGCATCCGCGGCGAGATCCCCAGGAGTCACCGGTGAACCATCTGCTTTCTGCACCGCTTCGATTCCACCCTGCATCTGCAAGGCGGTGGCGCCAGCTTCGCGTGCGGCGCGGATGGCGATGGAGACTTCATGGGCGAAGGAGACGTGGGCGAAGGGGGACTGCTGCACGCGCGGCATCGTGGCGGCGGTCAGCGTCTGACCAGCAGGGTTTGCCTGGGTGAATTTCCAAGTCGTTTCGTGGCTGGTCCCACCGCGTAAGTTTTTGAATACTCAGCGGTAGCCACCTGCTGACCACCTGTTACACCTAAAGGAGAGGTGGCTGATGCGGTTGCGTAGATCAATTCGTTGGGCAGGTCAGCGATTGTCACTCGCTGGGCGCTGGTGCGCGCCTGCGCTCGGGATTTTCCTCGGCGTCACCAACGCCCAGGAGCAGAGCTTTATCGAGGCGATTAACCTGGAGGCGCACGGCTTCGTCAGTTTCGGCTACCTGCGCACGTGGGAGAACAACGTCTACGACAGCGACACCATCGATGGCACGACCGAGTTCTATGAAGCTGCACTCAATGCTATCGCCCGGCCGTGGGAGCGCGTGCGGTTGGGTGCGCAGTTGTTCGTGCGGGATCTGGGACACTACGACAATGGCCGCGTCGAACTCGATTGGGCCTATGCTGATTTCCAGCTGCATCCGTTGTTCGATGTGCAACTAGGCCGGGTAAAGATTCCGCTCGGGCTCTACAACGAAAGCCAGGACATCGATGCGGCGCGCTCGTCGGTCTTGCTCGCCCAATCGCTTTATCCCACGCGCTTGCGCGACCTGCAGGTCGCGGTCGATGGTGGCAAGGTCTCCGGTCGTGCTGAGATGGGTGACGCCGGCGCGCTGTCGTACACGATGTTCGGCGGTACCAAGCAATTCGACCGCGATGGTGCCTATGCCGCCTACGTCGGTCAGACCTCACGCATGACCGTCAATGAGGCTGCCGTCAAAGCCGTCTACGGCGGCATGGTACAATGGGACACGCCTGTGCCTGACGTGGCGCTGCGGTTCACCGCCTACCAGGCTCGGGATATCGTCATCGACGGGGTCAGTCTGTTTGGTGGACAGCCGGTGCATTTCGTCACTGACAGCCGCAGCTTGGTCACGTCGCTCCAGTGGGAGCCGAGAAACTGGACCTTCGCCGCGGAATACCTGAACATCGCAACCGCTGGCGAATCCACCGCCGGAGCCGTCACCCGGCCGTACGAATTTGATTACAACGGTGGGTATGTCAGCGCGACCTGGCATGTGCGGTCGTGGCTCGATGGCTACGTCGCCTCGGAGTACCGCCACAGCGAAGTGGCCGGGCGTCCCACCAGTTTTGGTTGGAGCTGGATCGCGGCGATCAACGTGCTGCCGCTGCGCAATTGGAGCCTGAAGGCGGAGTACCAGTACCAGGACAATGCGGTCGGCGTCCTCGCGGTGGAAAATCCGCAGGGCGTGTCGCAGTCGTGGCACCTGTTCGCGCTCAAGACCACGGTCGACTTCTGATGCGCGCCGCCGTCGCACTCCTGCTGCTGTTGATCAGCACCGCCGCCTCGGCGCAGGTGGCGGTGGTCAATATCGGCGTGCGCGATGCGGTCGATCGCGATCACCTGCGCAATATCCTGCTGGGGCGCGTCACCACCTGGACTGACGGGACCCAGGTGGTGCTGGTGCTGGCAAATGACGAGGCCACCCGCGTAGCGGTCTTCGATCTCACCGGTCGCGATCTGGACCGCCTATTGCGGGGCTGGAAGCGCATCCTGTTCTCCGGCAACGGCGCGATGCCACTGAGTACAACGGGTGCCAACGAAGCGTTGGCGTTGGTCGCCCAACGTCCGGGAGCGATTGCGATTGTTGGCGTCACGCCGCCAGCGGATCCGCGGATCCGGGTGGCGATGACGTTGGGAGCCCCAGCGGAGCCGTGAACTGACAGCTGCGCCGCCGAGGAATTTTAGTCGTCGGTCTTCGCCATGCGGATGACCTCTTCCGGCGTGGTGATGCCCTGGAGCGCCTTGCGTGAGCCGTCCATCGACAGCGTGTTCATGCCGTTGGCAATCGCGGCTTTGCGCACTTCGCTGGTGCTCGCCTTGTTGAAAGCGAGGTCGCGGATCGAGCGGTTCATCACCATCATCTCGAAGATGCCGCGCCGGCCGCGGTAGCCGCTGCCCTTGCAGTGGTCACAGCCCTTGCCGCGTTTGAACTGCTGGTTGGCGAGCTGTTCGGGGCGTAGCTTGAGCAATTCGATCTGGCGAGCTTCTGGCATGAACGGCTCCATGCACTTCGGACAGTTGGTGCGGATCAGGCGCTGGGCGAGCACCGCCTGGATCGAGGTGGCGACCAGGAACGGCGGCACGCCCATGTCGATCAGACGCGTGAGTGCGCTCGGCGCGTCGTTGGTGTGCAGCGTGCTGAACACCAAGTGACCGGTGAGCGACGCCTGAATGGCGATCTGCGCCGTTTCGGAGTCGCGGATTTCACCGACCAGAATGACGTTCGGTGCTTGACGCAACATCGCGCGCAGGATGCGCGGGAAGTTCATGCCGATCTTGTGATTCACCTGGCATTGGTTGATGCCGTTGAGGTGGTATTCGACCGGATCTTCTGCGGTGATGATCTTGCGGTCGATGGTGTTGAGCGTGTGGAGCGTGGCGTACAGCGTGGTGGTCTTGCCCGAACCGGTCGGACCGGTCACCAGCACGATGCCGTTCGGACGTTTGATCAGGTTGTTGAAGACCTTGAGGTCGGTCGGATCAAAACCCATGTCGTCGAGTGAGAGCTTCAGGCTGTCGCTGTCGAGCAGACGCATGACCATCGATTCGCCGTGCACCGAAGGCAGGCACGACACGCGCAGATCAAGGGGCTTTTCCCCGATCTTGACCTTGATGCGGCCGTCCTGCGGCTTGCGCTTCTCTTCGATCATCATGCCGGCCATAATTTTTAGGCGCTGAATGACCGGGCCCTGCAGACGTTTCGGCGCGGGGTCCATGGTGAAGCAGACGCCGTCGATGCGGTAACGGATGCGCAGGTGGTCATCCATCGGCTCGATGTGGATGTCCGATGCGCGGTTGGTCAGCGCGTTGGTGATGATCTGCTGCACGAATTTGACGATCAACGCGTCGTCTTCGCCGCCGCTTTCTTCACCTTTCGCGCGGTAGCTGATGTCTTGCGACATCTCGCCAAGCATTTGATCGAGTTTGTTCTCGGTCATGCCCCAGGCTTTTTCGATTGCGGCCTTGATCTGGCGCTCGCTCGCCACCGCGACTTCGATCGCCAGCGAAGTGGAGAAGCGCAAGGTGTCGACCACTTCGAGGTCGAGCGGATTGGCCATCGCCACGGCGAGCGTGCGACCGTTCAGTCCGACCGGGAACACCAGTTTTTCGCGCGCCAATTCTTGCGGCACGATGTCGATGATCTTGCGCGGAACGTCCATCGCATCGAGGTCGTAGAAGCGCATGTCGAACTGTTCGGCGAGCGCGCGGGCGACGTCTTCCGGCGAGCAGGCTTCGGCTTCGACCAGCAGTTGCCCGATCATGCGTTTGTCGCCGGCGTTCTGTTTGTTCAGGGCGGCTTTGACCTGGGCGTCGGTCGAGGCTTCCATCTCCATCAGGATTTCGCCAAGGAACTTGCGCATGCTCGTCTCCGCTGTCTTTTGCCCAACGTTTGTCGGTCGCGCACTATGGCCTACGTCGCCTAGCTGGCATGTGCGATGGTCCCAACCAGCAGGGGGACTGTGCCACTCATTCCCATCGCCATGCACAGGTGAGGGTCATAATGACCCATCGGAGGTGTCGAGGGTCCGGCAGCAGCGGGCACAAAACCGCGTGCAGCGAGTGTCAGACCGCGGGCAAGAAGTACGCTTAGGCCAAGGGCCTGTGCCCGGTTGCGAAGGATAAGGCCAAGGGCGAACTAGGGTTCCGTTTCACCATGACGAGCGCCGAACAGGGTGAGTTGCTGTTCGAAGGTACCGTCCAGGGCAAGAGCAGTGCAGGGCAAACGCACGTGGTCCAAACCGGGCAAGACTCCAATAGTTCACCGCTTCAGCGCAGCGCAGCCCTGAACCGCTGCAGGTCGTGATCGGCGTCGCGCGGCGGGGCGCGGCGGGGGAAGCGCACTGTGCCAATGTACAACGTGACATAGGCTGACCAGAACCTGCATTCATGGGTGCCGTTTAGTTCCTCTGAGGTCCCGATGCCCCGACTGCTGCTACCTGTTGCACTGTTTCTGCTGATCGCCGCACCTGCGACCGTGTCGCTCAGTGCCGTCGACAAGCCCGATAAGAAAGAGCCGGCCAACCTTGCCTGGATGGAAGCCGGCAAGGCCGATGCGAAGGCATCTTTTGCCAAACAAGTCGCCACCGCACCTAAACCGGCGGCGTGGCCGACCATTGTTGGCGAGTACCTGTGGAGCGGTCGCGCGGACGACAACTATAAACCATTTTTCATGTTCGAACTGCGAGTGCGCGGACCGGCCAAAGCGGTCGACGGCGCCAAGTACCGCGTGGTCACGCTCGATCCGGCGCGCAAGGCGCAGACCAGTGGAGCATGGATCACCCTGGGCAAGCTCTCGCCCGGCGAGACGCGCGACCTGAGTTACAAGTTGAACTGCCCGACCTTCCAGGCCTTCCAGGTCGAGATCGCCTGGAAAGAAGGCGCGAAAGAAGGCGCGAAAGAAGGCACGAAAGATGCCCAGGAAATCTACCTCGCGTGGGACAAGGTGGCGATGTTGCCGGTGGCGCTCAGCGAAGTCGCCAACGTACCATTCCTCATCTGCCTGAACCAGAATTTCGAGCATGATGAGGCGAAGAAAGTTGCCGCGGTCAGCTACATGCTGTGGAACATTGGTGGCAAAGCGGCCAAGGACGTGGCACAGACCGTCCATTTCAAGGACAGCGCTGGCAAGACCGTGCACAGCCACGAACTCAAAGTGGTCAAGGAACTCGCCGGCAATTACGTCGGTGAGGTGAAGTTCAGCGCGACCAAGGTCCCACCTTTCGCCAACATCAGTATCGCAACCAAGATGACCGACATCAGCACGCTCGACCCGGGCAGCTTCACCGGCGTGGAGGATGTCGAGATCGCGCAGGTGCGCGCCGAGGGCAAGCTCTTGAAGGCGAAGGTCCGCAATGGCTTCAAGACCCCGCTGCACGGCGTGGTGGTCAACGTCACCCTGACCGACGGCAACGGCAAGGCGGTGAAGGCGCTCAACCTGCCGGTCGGTGATATGAAGGCTGGCGAAGAACGCGACCTGAGCACCGACATCAGCACGGTCGGCAGTTGGAGCGGCTACGAAGTCGGCTGGAAGAGCAGCGAGCCGCCGCCCCAGGCGGGCACGACCGCGAGCACGCCACCGAGTCCGCCGACCCCGGCCTTGATGGTCGATGGCGTGGAATTCACCGTCACTTCGACCCGGCCCGACAAGGATGGCCTCGCGGTCAGCGGGGTGCTGCGCAACAAACGCGACGCCGACCTCGATGGTGTGGTGGTGTCCTTCACGCTGCCGAACGGCAGCAAGGACGGCACCGTAGTCACCCTTAAGCCAGGCAAACTGCTGAAGGGCAATGATGGAGTGGCGGTCAATTTCACCGCCACTGGCGTGAAGGCTTTCACCGGGTTATCCCTGAAATGGGTGTCGACCAAAAAGCAGTAGGCTGTCGGCCGACTTGTGCCGCCGCGGCTGAATGCACGCTGGCGGCATGACCGCTGACGCCTGGGCCGTGATCGATACCGCAGGACTTGCCGCTCTGGACCGCGGTCCACGAGCGAGTGTCGCGAGTGCAACGACGGTAAAGCGTCTGCTGGCGAGATTCCTTACCGGTTTGTCGCCAGAGCGTCGGGACGCGGCACTGTCATTGGCGTTGCTGTGGCACGACGACCTCGACGGTGCTCATGCGTTGTGCCAAGCGCACGAAGGCCATCCGGAGTGCGACTTTGTCCACGCGCTGCTGCACCGGCGCGAGGGTGACTTCGACAACGCCAAGTACTGGTTCCGTGAGATCGGCAGCCATCCGGTCTATGCCGCAGTGGCGCAGGCGGCAGCCACGCTTGGTCAGCTGGGTCTGGTCGCTGACGGCCAGTGGTGCCCGGCGGCGATGGTCGATGCCTGTGCGGTGGCACTCAGCCGCGACCCTGCCCGGCAGACGGCCCTGATGCAGGTGCAGGCGGCAGAATTCCGCATTCTTGCCACGCACGTCGTCGCCCGGTGAGTGTTCCGCGCTTGGTGTCAGGAGTGGTCACCTGCCACGCAGACAAAGCCCTTTCCTTGATCGCAGCCCTCTTAGCATCCCGCCGATCGTCCCACGGCATCCGCTGCTGAACGATGCCATGGCGCAACCAACGTCTTCCTCCTCCTCGCCCGCTGACACCAGCCCGTCGCCTGCGCGCGACCGTCGCTCGACCGATGGCGTCAACGCCGAACGGACGAGCGCAGTTCCGGCACGCCCCCGACCAATGACCCACGCGAATTTTCCCATGCCGGCTTTGCCGGACGACCTGCGTGCGCAGGGCGTGTTCGTCAATCTTGAGGGTGACTACACGTACCTGGGCGACGGATATTATCGCAGCATTGAGGCGGAGCACGAAGGCATGCTCGCCTTCCCCAGCCCGCAGGCGGCGATCGACGCGTACGTGGTGCCACTGGCCTTGTCGAAGGCGCAGGCCGCTGGCATCCCCATCCCGGATTGGGAGATCGTCAACGACCAGGCGGTGAACCTCGCGCCGCCGCTGGTCGCGTATCCGATCAATCCCTTTCAGGACGAAGGCATCCTTATCGCCGACCACGCCGGCCTGACCGAGGCCTTCAAGTCGCTGACCATGTCGAACAAGTACGCCGTGGTGTGCCAGGCCATGCAGGCCGATGCGCGTATCGACACCTTGCGTCTGGTGCTCGGCAAATGTCTGAAGCCGGAATATGCCGACCTGGCGGAAAAACTCTGGCGCACGTTCCATATCCCGCTCGCCCGCGTGAAGATCATCGTCACGGAGAAACAGCATCTCTTCAGCGCCATCCAGCCGCTGAAGAAAGAAGAGCTGACGCAGAACGAAAAGGCGATCATCAAAGAGGCGGGACTGTGGCGCGCCTGACGGCCGTCGCATGTCCGATGTCCGATGTCCGATGTCCGGACAGCACGGGACGCGGACAGCACATCGGACATCGGACATCGGACATCGGACGATAAGACATGGCCAGATTGGCGATTTTCACCGAACGTTACACCATCCGCCGCGCGGTCGAACTGACCGCGTTGACCAACTTCCGCATTGCTGCGGCCAAGCTCGGTCACGACTGCGACTTCCTCTTTCGTTCTGAGATCATGAACATCCCGCGTTACGACGGGTTGCTCATCCGCGCGCTCACCGATCCGCTCAACACCAGCTACGTCGCTGCCCGTCTCGCGGAAGTGCACGGCCTGCGCGTGATCGATGCACCGGATTCGATCATGGTGTGTTGCGACAAAGTGAACATGTACCAGCACCTGATGCGTGCTGGTGTTCCCATCCCCGACACCTGCTTCCTGACCGAAGACGAAGTCACCGTCGAACAGGCACGCGAATTGTTCGAGAGTTATGGCCGGCCGTTGGTGCTCAAGGCACCGAACTCCTCGTTCAGCGCCTACGTGGAAAAAGTCCACGACGAAGCCGCGTTCGTGAAGGTCGGCAAGCGCTTCCTGCGTCGTGCGGATCGTCTGGTGGTTCAGCAGTATTTGCCCTCGTCGTTCGACTGGCGCGTCACCATCCTCGACGGCAAGGTGCTGTTCGCGGTGAAGTACGTGATGGCGCAGGGAGCTTGGAAGGCCCACGATAAGGACACCGAGGGGCGCCCGAATATCTGCGAGGTGGTCGGTGTCGAGAAGAGTCAGATCGATCCGCGCCTGATCGAGGTCTCGCTCAAGGCCGGCGCATCGATCGGTCGCAGTCTGTACGGCGTCGATCTGAAAGAGATCGACGGCAGCTTCATGGTCATCGAAGTGAACGACAACCCGAACATCGATGCGGGCGTCGAAGACATCAACAGTCCCGAAGTCTACCGTAACGTCGTCCGCCATCTCGCCGGGGAACCGTGGGAAGGCTGGTACGAACTGAAGAGCGGCGCCAGCGCGTGAACCCGCGGACGGTGCCTGCAGCGTCCGGCCCCACCGGCGCACCAGCCGCGTTGCGGGTGGTGGTTGCCGGCCCCACGCATCTCCAGTCGATCATCGAGCTGGAATCCCGCAGTTTCATCACGTCCGATCGCTTCGCCCGCGCGACTTGGCGCCATCTGCTTGGACCGGCGAAGATGCGCGGCAGTTCGCTGACCGTGGTGGCGCTGAACTCCAGCCGAGTGGTCGGCGCACTCAACGCCTTGCTGCGGAAGGGGGGCTTTACCGCGCGGCTCTATTCGTTGGCCGTCGATCCGCAGGAACGTGGCCGCGGCATTGGCGGATTGCTGGTGCGTCAACTCGCCAAGCGTCTGCCAGCGGCGTACACCGCGTTGTCCTTAGAGGTCCGCCACGACAACGCCGCCGCCCGTGCGCTCTACGAACGTTTGGGTTTTACCGTGTTCGAGGACCTGCCCGGCTACTACCCCGACGGCGGTGCGGCGGTCCGCTTGCGGGTCGAACGTCGGGCGCTGCGTCGCAGCTGATGCGTTGCTGTGACGATGACGCCTGGCGAGTTGCGCGCAGACGCTCACCGCACAGAATGCGGCGCGACGACTTAATCTGGGGGATCCATGCGCTTGTCCGTGCTCTGCACTGCCCTGCTTTCTGCAGCCATCCTTGCCGGATGCAGCCGTCGTGCGGAGGAGACCGTTCAGGCGCCGCCACCCCTGCCGCCCAGCGCCTGGGTCCAGGTCGACAGCGCCAAAGTCGCCGACGAACTGGTCGGCGAGATGCTCAAGCGTTCCTGGGTCGGTGACTTCAAGGAGCGCGCCGGTCGCGTACCCAAGGTTGCCCTCGGCGAGTTCAGTGATCGCTCGAAAGGTGGCGTCGATCTTGCCCTGCACCGCAGCGAGCTGGCGCGTGCCCTCGCCGTCGGTGGGGTGGTTCAGGTGCTCGATATGACCGACGGCGCCGACTTCCTGCTGAAGGGGGCGGTCGGATCCAACGATGGCACTGATGGCGACGTGCCGGTCAAACGCTACCAGATCGACCTGACCCTCGTCGATGCCAAGACCGGCGACGTGGCCACCCCGTCCCTGTCGATCGAGAAGCAGAAGGACGACCGCATCGCCGCTCCTCCTGCCCCAGCGCCGCCGGCTCCGACCCCCAAGCCCTGAGCCTTGGGCGGCTTCCGTCCACATCTGGCGGGGTCGTCCCACGCTATTTCGGTACCTCGTCGGCATCCTTGGCATTCTGCAATTCGCGCTCGGCACTGGCCTTAACCCCAGTCACCGTCTGATGCACCGCGCGGACTGCCTTTGTTCGGCCGCCTTGTCGCCACCCCCCTCCCGTCTAGTGTCGCCGCTCCCAGTGGCAGCCCGCAGACCCGTTGTCGGGTTCACGGCTGCGACCATTCCGAGAGGAGCCGCTATGCGTTGTCTGCGCATCAGCTCAATCACCCTGGCTGCCGTCGCGACTGTCGCGAGCTTTGCCTTTACTGGAGTTGCATCGCAGCTGCAGAGTGAGGAGGTGGCCGAGTTCGGCACTCCGAACCAGGAGTACCTCGAGCAAAAGGCCGAGCTGGAGAAGCTCGTCCAATCACGCGACACCGATCTCTACGAGCTCAATTTTGAGCCGCTGATGATGGATGAGGTCTCGCTCAAGGACAAGACGGGCAACCTGCACGTCTACACCTACCTGACTTTCCGCCTGCGTAACGAGATCAAGGACGCGACCAAGCCAACGATCGCCAAGCCCAGTCGTTACAATGAGATTCTGAAGGCCATCACCGAGCAGTACGAATTTGCCAAGGTCGATGGTTCGCAGCTCGCGGTCGATGGAGTAAAGGGTGCCGACGGTGTGATCGTCGAACGTGAAGACCTCAAGCCGCGTACGCGCAAGGTCAACATCACGGTCGTCGCCTTTAACGAACACGGCACACGCATCCAGTTGCTCGACGAGCCGGTCGGCAGTGGTTCGCAGAACACCTTCAACTTCCCGGATTATGGCGAACTGTCGCGCGACACCGTGCTCAAGCGGGTGCGCGAAGAGGTCGAAGAAGTCGCCCAGCGTCGCTTGCTGACGGTCGACGAACTGCGCACCAAGGAACTGCCGCCTTATGACGCGACCAAGCGTGATGAGGAAGGCGTTGCTGAGGGCGAAGCCTTCGGCGTCGTGTTGTTCAATCGCCTGAGCGTCTACGGCGACAAGATCACCGTCGAAGTGCGCGGCATGTCGAACAAGTTCCGCATCCGTGCGCCGGAATCCAAACCGGAAGAAGTCGGCAACTACGTCGCATCGCGGTTCATGCGCCGCGTCTACACGCTGCGCTACGTGCGTCCGGGTGACGAACACTTCCGCCACCTCGACGAGTACGAACTGGTCAAGGGCGGTTGGGAATGGGTCAACACCTTCCAGCGCCTGCACCAGCGCAAGTCGATCGCCTACGCCAAATACTTCCTCGGCAATATTACTGACGCCAAGGACGTGCGTCAGCCGAAGGTCGAAGAAGAGCTGTGGGAGTACTACGACGCGGTGCGCGCAGCCAAGCCGGATGCCGCCGAGAAGCTGCCTGACCTCAAGGCCACCCTCAAGGAACGCACGGAGTGATCCGCCGCTGAGCGATGCCATGGCGACCAAGGAACATTCACCGGTGAGCAGCGCACTCGATCTCAGCCAATCGCCGGCAGCGGTGTTTGCTGATCTTGAGCTGGCGGTGCAGCGGCTGGTGGTGGTGACCTACACGCTTTATGGCGGCAACTGGGATGACTGCGCCGAGGACCTGCAACGCCGCAACGGCGGACAGCCCTACCTCTACCGCTTGAAGATTGAACTCGACGATGCGCCCGGCTGGCTGGCGCGGCTCAAGGCTTACGAACAGGCACGCGGCGAGCGATTCACCGCCGTTGCCCAGGACGCGAAGGATCTCTGATGTCGACCACGACACTCTCCCGCTTTTCCCGCCCCTTTTCTGGAACGGCCACCGCTTCGGTGTTCCTGGTTGCCTCCCTGGTCGCGCTTGCCGGCTGTGGCAGTGACCGCGAGGACGCTCCGACACCCAAGGCGAGCAAAACCTCGACCACGCCCGCGGCGGCGAGCCCGACCAAAGCCGACGCAGCCGGCATGGTGCGCAAGCTGAAGGACACGTCCTTCGAACACTCGTGGGATTTGCAACTGCCCAAGCGCATCCGCAATGCCTGGATCAGCCCTGAGCTGCCGGACATCATCTTCTTCCAGGTGATGGAGACCTACGAGATCTACGCCGTCGACGCCTACAGCGGTAACACCCGCTGGGTGACACCTGCCTTCGACAAACCCGCTCGTTTGCTGCCAGGTGCCAGCCGCTCGACCGCGATCAACCGTCAGGGTGAATCGGTTACCGACGATCGTATGTGGGTCATCGCTGACGACACGCTGTTCAGCTTCGACGCGATCTATGGCCAAGTCGTCTGGCGCTGGCAACTGCCATTCTCGCCGTCGACCAGTCCGCTGGTGGTTGGCGCGGATGCCACGCAGCGGGTGTACCTTGGTGACTGGGAGGGCCGCCTGCGCGTGGTCACCAATCATCCCGACAAGAACTTCCCCTACGTCCTGTGGCAGTGGAACCTGCGCCAGCCGCTCAGTGCGGAACCGGTGGTCCACGAAGGTTTGATCTATGTTGGTGACCACGCGGGCAGCATGCACTGCTTCAAACTCGATCGCGACCTGGTGTGGTCGTTCGACACCGGTGCGGCCATCTACGGCTCGGCTCTGACGCGTGGTCGTGTGCTCTACATCGGCAACGACAACAACACGCTCTACGCCCTCAACCGCCTGTCGGGCGAGCGTGTCGGTGCGTTGTATATGAACGGCGCGATCAAGCGTGCGCCATTCGCGTTCGACGGCGAACCGGGCCGCATCTACCTGTGGGTTGAGGCCAGCACCGAGAAACCGGCCGGCCTGTACGCCGTGAAAACCCAGTCCGACACCGTGCCGTTCACCGAGACGACCAGACATCCGCTCGAAGTGGAGCGTATGGGCATCGAGTGGTTCGTCGCGGATTTCGATCGCTTGGTCGGTTCGACGCCAGAACACCTGTTCGTCACCAAGGGTGAGAGCACCGTGATCCACGCCCTGCACCGTGCCACCGGCAAGGTCATGTGGAGCTGGGATACCAACGAAATGCATCAGGCGTACCGCGACGACCGTGGTCGTCGTGATCCCCGCAATGCGGTGTTCGTTGCTCAGTACCAGGACAGTCATGATCAGAACCGTTCGCTCTACACCGCGGACGATACTGGCCACATCATCGCCTTCCGCGTGTTCGGCGACAAACCGGGCGATCCGCTCACCGGCGCCAGCGCGGTCAAACGCGCTGCGCTCCCGGTGCCCAAGGCTGCCGGTGGTGTTGGGGCGGCGCCCAAGGCCCAAAAGGACGCACCCTGAGGCGGAGAAGGTCGAGAAGTGATCGGCCGGCGGACCTGCTGACAACAGCAGACGTGGTGTTGGTTCCTCCAACAAAGCTTCGTCCAACAAAGCTTCGTCCAACAAAACACCCCTGGCAGATGCCAGGGGTGTTTGCTTGTGTCGTCGTCATCGCGGGCATCCCCCGGGCGGTGGTCAGATCTGATGGACTTTGATGGTGTTGGCACCGGTCGACGACAGACCGCTGATTACCACCACGGTGTCGCCTTCCTTGAAGATATCGAAGCGCAGGCATTCTTCGGTCGCCTTCTCCAACAGGTCGTGAAGGTTGTCCTGGTAGGGAATAAGCAGCGGTATCACGCCCCAGAACAGGCTCATCTGACGCCACGTGCGTTCATCGTAGCACAGCGCGACCATCGGAATGTTACCGCGTCGTTTCGATAGCAGCAGCGCCTTTTCGACGCCGTTGCTGAGGATCATCACGCCATTGGCATTGATCTCACGCGAGAGGTAGTCTGCTGCACCGGTAAAGGCGAAGGAGAACGGATTGACTGACGAACTGCTGCGATCCAGCTTCATCGTCGGCATATACGGGCTCTTCTCCGCCTCCGCGGCGATGCGGGTCATTTCCGCCACCGCTTCTACCGGATATTTGCCTGAGGCGGTTTCGCCAGAGAGCATCACCGCGTCGCTGCCGTCGAAGATCGCGTTGGCCACGTCGCTCGATTCGGCGCGCGTGGGGATCGGACTCTCGATCATCGACTCCAACATTTGAGTCGCGGTGATCACTAGTTTGCCCATGCGATTGGCTTTGGTGATCAGGTCCTTCTGCACCACGGGCAGGCGCTGGGTGCTGATCTCAATGCCCAGGTCGCCACGTGCCACCATGATGCCGTCAGTTTCTTGCAGGATCTCGTCGATGTTGTCGACCGCTTCCGGCTTTTCGATCTTGGAGATGACCGGGATGTCGCGCCCTGATTCGGCGATGCGGTTCTTCAGGTTGCGCACGTCGCGCGCGGTGCGCACGAAGCTGAGCGCGATGTAGTCGACATCATTGGCGATAGCCCACGCGAGATCAGCTTTGTCTTTCTCACTGATTGACGGGGTCGAGACCTTCACTCCAGGCAGGTTGATGCCCTTGTTGTTCTTGAGCCAACCGCCAACCAGGACGGTGCCGTGGATGTCATCGCCATCGACGCGATCGACCTCGACGCGCATGCGCCCGTCGTCGATCAACATGACATTGCCCTTCACCACATCGCGGGCGAGGCCAGCATAGGTAGTGCCGACACGTTTTGCGGTGCCTTCTGGGCATTCCGCGACCGTGATCACCACCTGGTCACCGATCTTCCATTCCACCGGCTGGTTGTCCTTCAGACGCCCAGTGCGGATCTTCGGCCCCTGCAAATCCGCCAGAATGGCAACCGGTCGCTCCAGTTCTTTGCTGATGCGCCGGATCATTTGCAGCCGCGCGAGGTGGTCGCTGTGGTCGCCGTGGCTCATATTCAGGCGTGCAAGGTTGATGCCCGCCTGGAACAAGGCGCGCATGACCTCTTCGCTGCTCGAAGCTGGACCGAGGGTGGCAACGATCTTGGTGCGCTTGCGCGTACGCTTGGTGATCTGGTGGGCGGTGGCGGAGTTGCCGGAGGTTCCGGCAGTGAAGATGCGGGTGTCGATGGACATGGGCGGGAGCCTAGGACGGGGGGACAGGTGGCAAACTGGTCAGACCTGTCGTGTTGATGGCAGGAGGGCACGTCTCTGACGCTGAGCATGCCCCAGGTTTGTGCTTCGCGCGACAACATTGACTTTGCTCGGCTTGCGCCTGCGGCGACCCCGGCTTCGCCGGAGCCTCGTCCCGCTCGCGCAGCACGCTCGGGGGATTGTTGTTCGCGGGGCGCTGCCGGCGCTGCCCCGCTTCGCCCCGCCACAGGCTCTGGCGCCCCTGGACCCGCCACATCACTCGTCGTGGCATCGACGTTTACCGCGGTTTATTAGGGCTGTGCCTGGACACGACACGGTGGCGTCGATAGTGCCTTGCCGCCTGGGCGAATGGCTCGGGTCACCATGCAAAGGGAGTTTCTGTGTCCTACGCCGCCGCCGCCAAGGCCATCGCCAACGCCAGCTCGATCATCATCACCACGCACATCAATCCGGATGGTGATGGCGTCGGTGCGGGGCTAGCGCTGGTGCATGCGCTCAAGGGCATGGGGAAACAGGTGCGCTTCTGTTGTCCGAGCAAAGTGGTGTCGATGTATGCCTTCTTGCCCGGCTTTGAGCGCATCACCACGGTCGAGGACGAGGCCGCGGCGGCGAAGACCAAGCGCGCGGACCTCATCATCAGCTGTGATGCTGGTGATCTGGAACGCCTGGGTGAGGTGGCCAAGGTCAAACGCACCACGCTCATCAACCTTGACCACCACGTCACCAACACGCGTTTCGGCGACATCAACGTCGTCGATGTCGACGCGGAGAGCACTGGCGTGGTGGTGGAGAAGCTGCTGCGCCGGATGAAAGTGCCGCTCGACCGCAAGCTGGGCGAGTGTCTCTACACCACCATCGTGTTCGATACCGGTCGCTTCATGCACAGCAACACCACGGCGCACACCTTCCGTTGGACAGCCAAGCTGCTCGACACCGGCATCGATGCGGCGGCGATCAACCGCGCGCTGGCCTACACCAAGAAACCACACGACCTGCTGATCTTGAAGATGGGCATCGAGAACCTCCAGGTCGATGTGCAGGAGCCGCGCCTGGCCGGCATCGTCCTCAGCGCCGCCGCCATCAGTGCGGTCGGCGAGCCCGAGGACTGGGGCGACATGGTGGAGATTCCCCGGAGTCTGGCTGGCAACCAAGTGGCCTACCTGCTGCGTGAGGGCAAGGACCGTAAGACCGTGCGCTGCTCGATGCGCTCCAATCCACCTTTTGAGGTCGGTCTGATAGCCCAGGCCCTGGGCGGCGGTGGCCATCGTCAGGCGGCCGGCTGCACCTTCATGGGCGACCTCACGGCTGCTCAGCGCGAGATCCTGCCGCGCCTGCGCCAACAGCTCTTGTGAGCAGGTGTCGTAAAACAGTGGGCATGAATTGCGGTACACTGCTGCTGGAACTCTCCGTCGGCAACCGGACAACCATAGCGAATCCATGACCGCCAACGCCTTCCCCATCCGTATCGACAGCCTGTTCTACCGTGAGGCCAGTCTCGCCTACCACACCGGTGCACACGAGCATCGGGTCCATCAGTGGATCTACTGCATGCACGGCGGCATGACGGTGTCGATCAACGGCAGCTTCTTTGAACTGCACCCGGAAGAGTCGATCGTCATTCCGCCCAAGGCCAGTCGTGAGACTTGGTGCCGGCAGAAGGCGCCCGGCTACCTGGTGTGCATCTTCGAGTCTTCGCGTCTCGACATGACGCCCATGGAAGGCCGCGTGCTGAAGCTGCCGAGCGAGATGCGCGACGACATCCAGGCGCTGGTCGGTGAACTGCGCCAACCGCGCGGTGACGATTCGCCGTTCCTCACCAGTGCCCTCACCGTGCGCCTGCTGATCGGCCACCTGCGCGCGATCGCCACAGGCATCCGGCAACCCGCGTCATCGCTGTCGTCACTCAATGCCATCCGCCACCAGGAACTGGTCGATCAGGCAGAGGTCTTCATGCAGAAGAACCTCCATCGTCAGCTGTTGCGCCATGAGATCGCCTCGGCGGTCGGCGTCAGCGAACCCCACCTCGCGCGCTTGTTCCGCGCGGCCACCAACAAGACCGTGCTGCAGCGTCTTACCGACATGCGCATCGTGCAGGCCAAGTCACTGCTACTGGAAAGCACATTATCGGTGACGCAGATCGCTGGCGAAGTCGGGCTCAGCTCGTTCAGCCACTTCACCCGCATCTTCAAACGCGCGGTCGGTGTTGCCCCATCCGACTACCGCCGCTCCGGTGGCCAGTCCTGGGCGTGAAAAGCATCGAGCAGGACTGACATGAAGGCCCGGAGAACCGGAGAAGAAAAGATCAGTCTCCTATCTCCACTCCGGTTCTCCGGTCTTCCATGTCAGTTCTGCTGTCGGGTTGGCCCTTGGCGATCGGAATGCGAACCTATCGGATCGTCCGCGGCTAGCATCGCAGGTCCCCGAACCCTAGGCTGATCAGTCTGTTCGCTCCGGTTTGCCCTGAAGGAATTCGACCATGACCACTCCCGACAAGAACCTGCGCATCGGCATCGTCGGTATCGGCAACATGGGCTCGGCTCACGTGACCGCGATCAATGATGGCAAGGTCACCCGCGCCACGGTCACGGCCGTCGCTGATGGCGACGCGGCGCGCACCGGACGATTTCCCAAGGCCAAGGCCTTCAAGACCGGCAAGGAACTCATCGCCTCGGGTGAAGTCGATGCCGTGGTCATCGCCACGCCGCACTTCGACCACACCACGCTTGGCACGGCCGCGCTTGCTGCTGGTTTGCACGTGCTGGTGGAAAAACCGCTCTCAGTGCATAAGGCCGACTGCGATCGTTTGATCGCCGCCTACCACGCGCGCCCGAAGCCGGAGCAGGTCTTCGGCGCGATGTTCAATCAGCGCACCGATCCGCACTACGCCAAGGTGCGTGAGCTGATCGTGAACGGGGAACTCGGTGAGATTCGCCGCGTCAACTGGATCGTCACCGACTGGTTTCGCCCCGAAGCCTACTACGCCTCGGGCGGCTGGCGCGCGACCTGGAAGGGCGAAGGCGGCGGCGTGCTGGTCAACCAGTGCCCGCATAACCTCGACCTGCTGGTGTGGCTGTGCGGCATGCCCACCGCCGTGCGCGCGTTCTGCCAGTTCGGCAAGTGGCACAACATTGAGACCGAGGACGCAGTCACCGCTTACCTGGAGTTCGCCAACGGTGCGACCGGCGTGTTTGTCACCACCACCGGCGAAGCTCCCGGCACCAACCGCCTGGAGATCGCCGCCGAACGTGGCCGCATCGTTATTGAAAACGGCAAGATCCAGTGGACGCGCAACGTCCAGGCGATGAGCGAATTCAGCAAGAGCACCGACCAGAGCTTCGGTCGTCCGGATGTGTGGAACGTCGAGATCCCAGTCGAAGGCAGCGGCGGTCAGCACATCGCTATCCTGCAGAACTTCGTTGACGCGGTGCTCGACGGCAAAGCGCTGATCGCCCCAGCGGTCGAAGGCGTCCATTCGGTGGAGCTCGCCAACGCCTGCATCTACTCAACTCTGACCGACGCGACGGTGAAGCTGCCGCTTGACGGCGTAGCCTACGAAAAAGCCCTGCAGAAACTCATCGCCGAGTCGCGCTTCGAGAAGAAGGTTTCGACCAAGACTGCGAGCGCCGACGACTTCGCCAAGTCGCACCAGCGCTGAAGGCAGACAGCGGATTGAACCGCCACGACGCCACGACGCGGCGGCGGACGGCAGGGAAAACACGTCTCTCTGGCCGACCACCGCAGCCTTCTTGTTTCCGTGGCGTTGCCGCGTCGTGGCGGTTTAATTCTTTCGGGGAAGGTGTGTGGTCGTAGAAGGTGTCTGCTCCCGTCGCACGGGTTGAGTGTCCATAGCGGGCGCTAGGACTTGCGCACCCGCCCGTGCTGGCCGCTCACACTCAGACGGAATCCCGACTCCCATGAAACTGCACCAGGTCGCGCTCCAGCTCTACACCCTGCGTGACTTCACCAAGACCCCATCCGACTTTGCGGTCACCGCGCGCAAGATCCGCGCCGCTGGCTACGAAGCGGTGCAGATCAGCGGCGTCGGTCCGATCGAGGATCGTGAGCTGGTCAGCATCTGCCGTGGCGAAGGCCTGCGCATTTGCGCCACGCACGAGAGCGGCAAGGTCATCGTCGAGGAAACCCAGAAGATCATCGATCGCCTGGGCCGGCTTGGTGCTACCTACACGGCCTATCCGCATCCGCATGTGCCGCTGACCACGGTCGAAGAGGTGCTCGCGCTGGCGGCCGATCTCGACAAAGCGGGCAAGGCGCTGCGTAAGGCGGGTCTGGTGCTGACCTACCACAACCACGCGATCGAACTGCGGAAGTTCGACGGCAAGACCATGCTCGACCTGTTTTTTGAGCACACCAACAAGCAGAACCTGCAGGCCACCATCGACACCTACTGGATCCAGGCCGGCGGCGGCGATCCGGCGGAGTGGTGCCGCAAACTCAAACGCCGTCTTCCCATGATCCACATGAAGGACTTCGGCGTCAGCAAAGACAACAAGACCGGCGTGATGATGGAAGTCGGTGCCGGCAATCTGAACTGGCAGGCGATTATCCCAGCGGCGGAGAAATCCGGCTGCGAATGGTTCATCGTCGAGCAGGACATCTGCCCAGGCGATCCGTTCGACTCGATTCGCGCGAGCTATCAGTACATTAAGGACCACCTCGCTGAGCGTATTGGGCGTTGAGCGGGGCTGCGAGCTACGAGCTGCGAGCTACGAGCTACGAGCTACGAGCTACGAGCTACGAGCTACGAGCTGCGAGCTACGAGCTACGAGCTACGAGTTTGGGAGAATAGCAAAAGATTCGTCCGTTTGAGGCAATTGTAGCTCGTAACTCGTGACTCGTAGCTCGTCGCTCGTCGCTCGCAGCTATTTTCACCCTGGTGCCAACGCATCGGCGGATTAAGCCCTTGGCCGCATGTTCGAAGGCATCATGACATGGCTGAGCCAACTACACGATCCGGAGGGGCTCAAGCACCTCATCGTCTCGGGTGGCGTCATCTTATTGATGGTGATCGTGTTTTCCGAGACTGGCCTGCTGGTCGGCTTCTTCCTGCCGGGTGACAGCCTGTTGTTTCTCGCTGGGGCGCTCTGTTCGGTGAACCTGCTTGATCCCGCCACGCCCCCGCCGCTGGATTTCACCATCACCACCGTGGCCCTGGTCGTCGCGGCCATCCTGGGCAACACCGTCAACTATTGGCTGGGGCGTTGGGCCGGCGTGACGGTGTGGGATCGCCCCGATGGCCGGTTCATCAAACGTCGCTACCTGGAGGAGGCCCACGCCTTCTACGAGAAATGGGGCGCGGTGTCGCTGGTGTTGACGCGGTACGTGCCCATCGCTCGGACCTTCGTGCCGTTCGTCGCCGGCGTCTCGCGCATGTCTTTTGCCGTCTACACCCTGTGGAACATCATCGGTGCCTTGTTGTGGGTGCCGGTGCTGATGGCGGTGGGCTATTGGCTCGGCCAGATCCCGTTCGTGCAGCGTAATCTTGAGACCATCGTGCTCGCGGTCATCATCATCTCGATCCTGCCGATGCTGATCGGTGGCGGGATCAGGTGGCGGCGCATGCGTCGTGAAGCCCGCAACGTCGATGCCGGGCGCACCGACGGCCCCTGAGCGCCAATGCCCAGCCGATCGATCGGCCGTGCGCTGGACAGCGTCGGGGTGGTAGGCAAGGTTGCGCGTCGCACCTCGTCCAGATCAGGACTGATGAAACGCCTATGAGCGCCGACGCAATTCTCAGTTTTACCAACGTCTCTTTCACCTACCGCGGTGATTGGCTGCAACGGGTGCACGCCCTGAAACAGGTCGATCTCACGGTGCCCCGTGGTTCGGCTTTTGGCTTCCTGGGAGCGAACGGCGCCGGCAAGTCGACCAGCATCAAGTTGGTGATGGGCCTGTTGCACGGTCACCAGGGTGACATCCGCTTGTTCGGTCAGCCGCTCGGCGATCACCGCCTGCGCGCCAGTATCGGCTACCTGCCGGAGCATCCGTACTTCTACGACAACCTGGCGGTGGGCGAATACCTCGCCTACATGGCGCGCTTGTCCGGTCTGGCGCCTGCGGCAATTCCGGCGGCGATCGATCGGGTATGCCAACTGCTCGACTTGGCGGACCTTAAGAAACGCATGCTCGGTAGCTTCTCCAAAGGCATGCGTCAACGCTTTGGCCTAGCGCAGGCGATCATCCATCAACCGGATCTGCTGGTGCTTGATGAGCCATTCTCGGGACTCGATCCGCTGTGGCGCGCACGTTTCCGCGAAGTGATGGCGCTGGAGCGTAAACGTGGGGCGACGCTGTGTTTCAGCACGCACATCCTTTCCGACGTCGAGGATCTCTGCGACCACTACGGCGTGATCGACCACGGCGTGGTGCTCGAACAAGGCCGGCTTGAGGATCTAGTGAAGCAGGCACCGTTGGTGCTCACCGGCAGCGGTCCGATGCCCAGCGCCGCGATGGGCAACCACGATGGCACGTGGCGCTGGCAGTTTCCTGAGGCCGAGCGCGAAAAGAACCTCGCCGCGTTACCTGCTGGCGCACAGATCCTGCGCTTGGAGCGCAACCGCATCGGCCTGGAAGACTATTTCGTTGCGCGCGTGAAGGCGTTCCATGCGGCGGGCAAACGCCTCGATGCTCCGGCAGGAGCGGCGTCATGATCGCTGTCATCGCCTGGGCCACCTGCCGCGAAGCGGTGCGTTCGCGTACCTTCCTGCTGTTGTTGGCGGTGTACCTGCTTGGCGTATTGATGTCGCGCATCGTCGGCTGGATCAGCGCCACTGACGGCAACGTCATCACCACCGACGTGGTGTTCAGCCTGCAATCGATCATGGGTGTGCTGGTGGCGGTGGCGACCGGCACCGCGCTGGTGCACATCGAAATTCAACAAAAGACGCTCTACACGGTGTTGTCACGACCGCTGCCGCGCTGGCAGTTCGTGCTTGGCAAGTACCTTGGTCTGTGCCTCGCTCTGGTGGCAGGTCAGGTGGCGATGCTGATCATCGGCTTGATCTACCTCGCGGCTACCGGCGCGCCGGTGCACTATTGGCTGCTGATCGCTGGCCTGCTGACCATTGTCGAGGTGTTGGTGATGGCAGCGGTCAGCCTGTGCTGGACCGCGCTGTCGTCACCACTGCTGGCCGCGGTCCTTGGTTTGGCGACGTATGCGCTCGGACATGCCGTGCATTCCCTGCCTGGGCTGGTGCACCACCTCCACGGTACGCAGCAGACCATCGCCATTGTCCTTGCCAGTCTGGTGCCGGACCTCGGGCAGTTCGCCTACCGCAACGAAGCGGTTTACCGCACGCCGATCGCGCTTGATGATCTGTTCATGCGTTTGGTCTATGGTGGTCTGTGGTGTGCGTTGCTGGTGGTGATCACGGTGGCGGTGGTCCGGCGGAAGCAGCTGTGAGCGACGAGCTACGCGCAGCGCGCTTCGCCCGTTGTGCTTGGCGCAGCGCGCTTCGCCCGTTGTGCTTCGCACAGCGAGCGACGTGCAGCAGAAACCTTGCGCTCCTTCCCAGCGCGCAGCTCGCCGCGCGCAGCTCGTCGCGCGCAGCTCGTCGCGCGCACCTCGCCGCCAGGGAGCCTACCCATGACCGCCTGGCGCAGCTACGGTCTTGGACTGGTGATGCTCGTCGGCGCGGTGGCACTGATCGGCTGGAACAGCAGCCGGTTCCTCACTGCCAAACCAGAAATCCGCGCCAAGGATCTCGATTTCTTGCCGGCGCCCGAGACTGCTCGCGTGCTCGCACTCGGTCACACCAACACGCTCGCCAAGTTGCGTTGGGTCGACTCGTTCGCCTACTTCCAGTATCAGCTCGATCGCAAGGACGACACCGTCGCCGGTGGTGGGACGGGGTTCCGTCGTTTGTACGAGACGCTCATCGCACTCGATCCGAAGTTCCAGCCGTTCTACGAACACGCGTCGATGAATACCTCGGGTGTGCTCCAACAGCATTGGATCGCGCTGGGCTTTCTCATGCGCGGGAATCAGGAACTGCCGCAGTCACGCGAGCTGTGGCGCAACACCGCCACCTGCCTCAAGACCTTCTTCAACTGGGATACCAAACAGCCGTTGTTGTTCGATGCCTTTCTCGCCCAATGGGAAGCCGCCGAAGATCTACCTGAGGCCAAACGCATGGTGTGGGACTGGAAGCGTGGCTTTGGCTCGCGCGCCTTCACCGGCCTGGAACAGTTGCCGTATTGGCTCGACCAACTGCAAGCCACCACGGCCGGCACGCCGAATGGTGACTATGTCGATACCACCATCCGCGAATTGCTCGCACGTTTCGGGGCACGCGAGTTGACCGCGCTGGCGGCGAGCTGGCGCATTGTCCGGGGTGGCGTGCCGGTCACCCGCGCCGAGCTGGCCGACAACCTGACGCTCATTGATCCGCTGCGTCCGGTGGTGGAGGACGGCCCCCACCCCACGCGTATCGACGAGATCGTCGACCCGCGCCTGGTGCGTCGCCGTTATCCCACCGGCTTGCCTACCCATGGCCCGTTGGTGGTGGTCGATGGCCGGCTGACGCTGCGCAGTGATCCGTATGGTTTGCCATGGAAGCTGGTCGGTGACAACGTGGTCAGCATCGGGCAATCCCACGCGTCTTACGAGAAAATGCTGGGACGGGTGACCGTCGCCCTGTTGGAACTCGCGCAGAAGGAGGGTCGCTGGCCGACCAGCCTGGAGGAAGCCAAGACCATGGGGCTAGGTCTCCCTGATCCACCCGAGGACGGTCGCCTGCGCCTCGATGGTCGTCGGGTGCTGGTCGACTGGTCTGTGGAGGCTGGGGTGCCCTGGGTACTCCGTCATGAGCATAATTGACGTGTTAATATAGAGGGGGTGTTTATCGTGCCGCGTGCCATCAGCCGATTTGAAGGCCTGTCACCGGCCCGTATCCACTCCGTTCCCTGTCTCTTATACACATCTGACGCTGCCGACGAA
>ENA-ORBV01003193-ORBV01003193.1-microbial-mat-metagenome-genome-assembly--contig:-NODE-3193-length-33276-cov-16.986084_pt1 | contig 33276 bp, 24 predicted proteins | sample MGYA00237777_ERZ505514 | MGnify/ENA primary metagenome ERZ505514 (study PRJEB26160, sample SAMN06269048) | microbial mat metagenome | isolation source: Oligotrophic lake microbial mat | place... | reverse complement strand
GTCTGAAAAGTGCCATCGCTCTTGTTTTGCACATAATCTGTATCGGCGGACTGCAATCCTGAAACGGATTTTTCGATCAGCCTGTGTGCCAACTCGCGTACATAGGGGTGGAAATGTGGGTAAAAGCGATAGCGCAGTGTACGCCTCTGAGTGACAATATGCCGTTCCCCGGTTACTGTTTCCGTACCTCCCCCCCACCATACATCGATCTGTTTTTTGATAGCTAAATCGAGGGAACCATGAAAGGCAGTGACGGTCGCATTTTTTAAAATGTTCATAGTGTAATCACCTGTATTTTTTAATCGTTAGCGCTCCACGTTGAAGACCCCGCCTACACTACTGACAATGTTTTTTATGCTGCCCAGATCTTTTGCAATACCTGTGTTACTCACAACAGCGTCGCCGTACCGCACCGCAATACCAGGCTGGGTGAGCGCATCAACATTGGGTTTGAAGGCATGAAGCGCCAACGAGTCAATTGGGTCGGGTTGCGGAATATTTTGAGGTGTCTTGAATGCCTCTTGTAGATATTTGGGAGGCACCACTGCGCTGATCGGTGGTGATTCCAATACAAAAGAATCCCACCAATGTTTCTGAGAAGGTCGGGGAATAGTGAAACCCTCCCACTTGTCCACTTTTGTTTCAGTCAACGACGGTTCAACAAAAAAGGTGTAGACATCATCGGTATAAAACACTGGGCTGATGAGCGGCGCAAACTCCTCGTTTGGGAACTTCATCTGGTTGCAGCAGGGCAATAGGGTGTAACCACCATAGCCACCTTTCGACAAAATGGGTTGTGACTCAGGGGGCTTAGCTTTCTTGCTACCGTCGGTTGTTTCAATCTGTTTTACAAACGTCACCGACAGTGCACCTGAGCCGGTAAAATGGTTGTAAGCCTTGCCATAGGTACGATATGGCAATTTTGGTGTAGCTAAGCCTTCCTGACTTAAACGTTGTGGACGGCTATTCTTGCTGACGATCCGAAAGTAAGGTGTGACCTTGTGATAGGTACAAATTTCAAAAGAACCTCCTGGACCACCACCATAATCACAAATATCAGCCTCATTCTCTTGAATACCATTCAAAGTGATCCTAACCGCACCATCAACACCTGTTCCTTGGTCTGCTTCCTCGTCAACAGTGATAAATACATTGCTAGCTATAAATAATGGCTCGGCAAGTTCTATTGCATTGCCAAATCCGCTCGATTCACGCACTGTCCATTCACCTTGAAAATACTCAGACCAGTTCAGTTGAACATCTAGCGTGCGCCGAACCGCGCCTTTCGAGGCTGTCGCTGCCGCCGCAACCAGTTGGTTAAGCGGCAAGGCTCCCACCGCGCCCGTTTCTCCTGTTTGGGGTCCACCCGTGGACTCCTCCACTTTCTCCATAAACGTCAGCCAGAATAAATGCAGCCGATCGCGCCACATCACAGCCACGATATGTTCGCCATCAATTTCGGTGTTCACCGGTTCCCATGCCGTCCACATCTGGCGATTGTAACGGCGATAGAAGTATTGGTGTGGTGATAAATACGTGCGCCCAATTACATGCATCGTCGGTGGGCCGCCTGGCTTTTCTTCGGCATACATGGTCACAATCTCTAGCCGTGCCAATTGGTCAAGTTTCTTCAGATACACGTAGAGAGCGTCTTCAGCTAGCTGGTTAGTTACATCGCCCTGTAACAGGCTGCTTTCCAACTCCTGATACAAATGCGTCTTGTCATCCCGCCACTCTGGCTCTAACCAGTTTTCAGGGAACAGAAAAATTTTGCGGTTCGCTTCCCAGACGCGATAGCGCTTCATCCAGCTCCAGTGCGGTGCGTTCAATACCGAAGGATGCACCTGTTTTTCAAGATTCAAGAAACAGCGTTGAATAAAAGTTTGCAAAGAAGAAATCGCCAAGCGTAAGCGCGAGGTCTGCACTACAGGCTCCATGCCTGGGTCAATTAAAAAGTATTCGAACAGTTTCTCAACACTGTCTAAGCCTTCATCTTCTTTGATGTGCATAATGTAGGCAACAAGCGCATCCCTTTGCCGCTGACGCAAGGGATCGAAAATAGCTTTGGCGATGCGCTGCCACGTTTCCTGCTCATAGCGAGACTTAATCGTATTCCTTATACTCATCGCTACAGCTGCGTCCGGCTGTGGTGTGAGCCATGACTTTAGCGATCGCATTGAAACACCGAATTTCTCCACTACCTGCAACGCTTGCCACAGACGTACTATGCGTGTTAAATCCGCAAAATGCTCGGCTGCCGTCATCTTCAACTCGGCTACTATTGCTTGCACACTATCAGGTTTTCGCCGAGTTAAACTGGCAATGCGTTTACACAGCTCCAGCGCAGTTTCAGGATTTTTAATCCTTGTGTACTCGAAGATAGCTATCAAGTCATCGCTTCCGCCAGCCATATCACGCTTGAGATCGGCAAAGCTCATTAACTGGATAAAAGTGTTGAACAATGATACGGCATTCACATCTGTCTCTATACCTTCTTTTGCTGGCAACAGACGCAAGTCCACATTGCCAAAGTCCGAAGGATTCGTCAGAATGTGGCTGATATCTCGTACGTTTAAACTCATTCCTTGAATAAGTTGTACTGCCTTACTCAATATTATGTAGGCAGATGCTGCCCGATCGATCGCAGTTTGTGGTAGCAATACAAGCTGACTAAGCTTATCCTTGGGAGTAGTCTCGCCTTTGACAAATAGCTCAAACGCTCCATCCTGCAAATTGTTTGCCTCCAGCGTTAGGATGTACAACACGCCAGACTTCAATTCGATAAACTCGCTCAATTCGTCATCGTCTTTGGTCGCTGTTGCATTTAAAACAGGCTCAAGCATTCCATCGAAGAATAGATTAACCGTTGCGTTCTTTTTACCGAGTTTTGCATAGAAACGGTATGACCCATTTTGGGGAACTTCAATGCTGCCCCGCCACAGTCCCTTTGTATATTTGCCTGACGCTTTTACCTCTACAGCATCAGCCGTTTTATTGATAGGCGGTGCATTTATATCCGAAGGGGTCAGCGAAGCAGTGAGACCACGCTGACCTAGTCCTTCAAATTGCTCCATGAGAGACTGTGTGGCTGCATTAGGCAAAGCAAGAAAGTGGCGGTTGGTCAATAACGTTTCGATCAATGCCGCGTCGCCGTCGATCTGTGTCGTCATCGTTTGCAATATTGCCTGTCGCGTCAACTTCCTTTGTAAGAATGGCAATATCTTCTGTAACAAGCCCAAACGTTTCTCAGTCGATGACGTGGTTGAGCCTGAGCCAAAGAAATCTTCAAACTTCAGCAGTCCTTCAAAATATTTATTGAAGAATGTCTCAAATTGAATGTTTGATTTCAACTCGATTTCATCGAGCAGGGCTGAAAAAGTCTTTCGTGCGTCAATGGCGTCTTCGCTGGTGGGCGATGGTTGTGGAATTTGAGTCAGCAGTGCGGTTTTTGTAGTATTCGTTAATACACCAATATGCGTTAACTGTTGCCGCTGGCGTGTTTCGTCGTAAGAGACGCTCACACCAGTCACTCCGTAGGTATCGGGGGTTAGGCGCTTATTCGGAAGCACAGATGATTTTGTCGCACTATAGACTGTTTTATTCAGCCAAAAGCCCATGAATGTTTCAACCACATCGGAAGGAAACACCAGTGCCATCTTCTGTCGTAACCCATCATCATTCACGCTGTCCGCATTGGCGGGAACAGCATAGTCTCTAGCAATTGCGTTCAACTCAGTCGCCAATGCCCCGATCCAGGCTAACTTTGTTTCCCTACTTTCCTTATATTTGCCCAATGGATCGAAACGATGCCGCATTAAATAGTCGAGGTCGCTAATCGTTAATGCACTGGCCTTCACCTGATGGACACGGCGTACAAACTCAAGCGTGTGTTTTAGTGGATAGTCAGAGTCTATGCTGTCCAAGACATTTGGACTCAAGGAATGAAACGGATTCAATCCACTCAATGCTTTTATAGAAACTAATTCAGCAATGGACAGCTTCAATGATTTTGCCAAAAGCCCATAGCGATAAAGCAATGAGACATTAGCTAATGAGAGCATCGCTTTGTTGACATCGCTTTCATCAGCGGTATTGCCATCCAACAAAATCTGAGTGATTTCGTCCGCTGTCAAATTGAGCGCAGCTTGCAACGCAGGCAGGTGATCTTTGAGGAATACTCCCGGATTGCTGAGATAGTTGCCCAAGGGGTCATCAAAAACAATATCATCCTTCAAGATATTTCGGGTTAAGAACAATTGTGCATAAAGCGAATTTTTACCCTTAGTTGGCAAGTCAGTCCACAGCGTCAGCAACTTTACCAGACTGTTCTTACCCATGCCAATTAACCCGTTGAGTTCTTTAAGATGGGCAAGATAAATTAATGCGGACTTCATCGCATTCCCCAGTGTGGCATCGCTAATAGTCTGATTTATCGGCAAGAAAGTCTGTAGAGCAAGGTCCATTTCCTCGAACGACCAACCAAGCCGCTTCCATAACCGAATAAATAAGTTTAGTTTTATATAGTCCAACGGAAGCAGGTCTGATCCATCCGAATAGGTCACCGATGTTTCATCAAAACTGCAACTGCCATCAGGATCTCTCAATAGAATAATCTTCTCGAATTTTTGTTGATCCCACGAATCACTTAGCCATTGTTTCGCATCGAAGTTTGGTTTGAACTTCTCAGTGAGTTGCGTCAGCTTTTTGTCGAATTCAGCTTCGTCCTCAGATGTGAAAGGCGTGTAGCCTTCGTGCTTCTTGTAGCGGAACACATGGCTCACATCTAAACCCAACTTGTGCAATGTTACGAATGTATTTATTTTCGGGTTTACGAAAGCTGTTTGCACTAGCTCCACAAGTTGTTTATAACTAATGCCCAATCGACGAGAAAGTGTTTTTGCCGATTTTAACTCAGCCAAGGCAGATGCTTCGGTTTCTGTGGGTTTGTCATAGCCATAGAGCTTAGGCCAATCTGTCCAAGCTGAGGCGGTATAGATCGTGTATTCAGAAGGCGAGAGCCCTAGATATTCTAAAAATATTTGTGAGCGGTAATAGAGCTCTGGATTTTCTGCAGGTGCATACAGATCTTCACTAGGACGGAAAATATCCAAGACTTGTGAAAAAGTTGTCTCGAAATACTCGCAGAAGCGACGGACTGTTTCGAGCCACAAATCAAACGGCAAGGTAAACGGATAGAGTGCCCCTTTGAGTGCATCGTATGCTGTGGGGATAATATTGTGTGGTTCCGCCATTAATTCAGATGAGGTGGCTTCACCTGTGTCATAAGCGGCTTTGGCATCCAACTTTTTGTTAGCAACAAAATATTCTAGGATCTCATTGACTAGATCGATATAAGGGAGTGCTGTGTTGGTGTTTTCGCAAGTCAGCGGCAGATGCGGCAAATCCGGGCGGCGCTTGATCAATGCATCATAAGGCTTTAAATATTTGCTTGTGTATTCTCTTTGATTATGCGTATCCTTCCAAAAATTTAAGGTGTGCTCCCAGTCTTGTTGAGCTGGATCGATAAATCTTAATAAATCAACTAGATAAGCGGCAGGGCTGAGCACCGAGCGGCAATGCTCGCACTCACAAAAATCCAACGATCCAAATAGGGATTCCATCGTGGGATACTCTTTGAGCAAGGCATTCAGCTTGTCTTTGTCTTCGCGGTGCCTTTCTGGCGATCCTGATATGGCCGTTATGGGTGGCGTGCTAGTTACCTGTTTCCCCAGACTGTAAATGTTGAAGGTGGTAGACGTAATTTGCTCGCTTTTCTCCCACACCTTCTCGGTTACTTTGCGAGAGCCAAACTTTTCCCAATAACGTCCTACAAATTCAGCTTTTTGGATAGCAGTAACTTGTCGGGCAGAGGTGAAACCGAGCCCAAGTAGAGTTGTCATTGATTCGTCGTCTGGCGTCATTTGGTAAACGCGCGTCAACAGTTTTGCACCTGCCTCGGCTAGCGGTTTGCTGTCGTCAGTAATTCCAGCAAACACGGTTTCGCCATGTTGCTTTAAGAACTGGTCTACTGGCGTACTTCCTAGTTGAAAACCTATAGCTACAGCATTTTTCAAGAAAGTTTGCACTGGTACTTTCATCTCAGCGTGCTGAGCGCCCAGTGTTAGTTCATCCTTTTCCAACATCCGTTTGACGACATGGGTAGGGAAGCTTTGACGTACTCTGCTTGCTAGGTCTTCTGCATAAGCATCAAGGCGGTCATTTACCTCTTTTTGAGTGTAGGCTGACGGAATCAGCTTCGCCAAATTCAAGGCGACATTACCTGCCAACGTATTGAGTCGCGTTACCCATTGCTCTTTTTGATACAAATCGCTGTCAACCAACTGCGTCAGATTTTCCTGAGATTTGATCTCGACCTGCAACACCTCTACTAGCGGCGCATTATTTAAGGTTAGATAAGCCAGTTTGCCTTGTAATTGTAAGTAGTCTATCGATTCCTGGGGAATACCTTGTGCCTTTGCCTCTTGCCACAATGAAGTAGGGTCATCATCATGTATTAATACCAGTTTCTCAAACACCGATTTGCGATCGGATGCAATCCTAGCCTTTGCAATCATGTCACTCACACTTGATAATGTCCCCGGCACGATTGATTTTCGCAATGTCTCAAACTTTAAAGTCTCAAACGCCGCTTTGGTGAGATTCATCTGTGCGTCGTCCAGTGCTATTACGCCAGCATCCTTAGCTCGTGTCAGAGCTGTTGCAAATGCATCGGTGCTTACCATTGCCAATGCCTCGGTATCATCCGGCAATCCAGCACGGAAAACGCCATATAAGGCGTCATGGGAAATACCTGTTGCAGCGCTCACTTTTGCAGCAGTAGCGGCAGTGGCGATTAAGCGTGCATCCCAATTAGTTTTTTGATTCAAAAATGAGATGTCTTGTTTAATTACATTTTCTTGTGCAAGAGCAAAAGTTTCGAGATTAAGCCCCTGAATAGTCATCAAATCATCCAACATCAGCTTGAATTCGTTAGCCTGAGATTTTACAGCCGATGGAGCAACAAGGTTAATCACCTCACTGCGATCTGCATTGACCTTGGGATTAGAAAGCCTGACCTCGGTGCCATTTGTGTCCAATGCACGCACTTCAATATTGGCTGCGCCGCTATCTAGCCCATAGGGTAGTGCATAAAACCCGCGCTCGTCTGTTTCTATCTCACCCAATAAATCTTCTGCATTACCAAAACCTTTGTTAACGATACGGAGCTTGACTTTTGCACCAGGCAAGCCATTATCTAAAAAAATGCGTCCTTCAACTCGTCTGGGTTGGGCTAATGTGCCAACTTCAATGGCGATCGCGTTACGTGTTGCATCATCAAGCGCACCAGTGCTACTAAGATTGTGTTTAGCTTGTAGTTGTAACAGCGCATCACGAGTACCTACCCCAAAAATACTCGCAGTCGTCTCATTCTCCGGCAATGCGAAGCCTAGGTTAACTAATTGTGTATGAAGTTCACTCACAGGAGCACCGTGCGTACTCAAGGTAAGTGACGATACTTTATCCAGGGTATCCAACTTCTGAACGGAACCTGCAATGGCTGGCGCAGTTTCAAATGCTCTTCCAGCCGCGTTAACTCCTCCTGTCTTCGAGAAATTGTTGATTGGCGTTAAACTTACAGACGTAGCCGCAGAATTTGCTGTTGGAAGGGTTTCCAGCTTTGCTGCAGTTGCCATACATACTTCACAAGTCGGATCGATGCCTTGAGTTTTTTGAAACTCTCCTACCGCTTCGCGAGTAGAGGGGCCAAAGAATCTTCGCTTACTTTCCTCAGCCGAAATCTCTACTCCATGAAGCGCCAACCTTTCATGCAGACGAGCAACATCGTCGCCAAAATCACCGATACTGAGCTTTCCAGATTCCATAATACTTACCTTTGGTTATAATCCACACAGAGTTAGGTCACTACTTAATTTCGGGATGGCTTGGAGAGCTTTTAGCCTTGCTCAAATTGGAGCAGTACAAATGCCCGTGGATCGCGCGCCACAAATTGAATCCGTTCCACCACGCGGAAGAAATATTTCGAGCCTTCTTTTCGCACAAATTCTGTCGTTGCTTCGCGTCCCACATAAATGCTGGTGGGGTCACCTGCCAACGCCACCAAAAGTCCTTTATCCTGTGGTAAGGTTCCAGTTCCATAAAATCCTCCTTCTACCAGGGGTTTGATCCGTTCGGCTGTAGTGACCAAACTGGCAGGACTGGGTGGGACATGGGTGTCAGCATAGACTTTGGTGGGTAGGAACAGAGCATAGTTTTGTGCTTGCGCTTTGCTAGTTAGTATGGATCTGCCATCTGCCACTGCCGAAAAGACATTTTCTCCCCATACCGCACTTGTCAGGCTATTTGTCAGCCTGGGTACCGGAATGGGCACTGTAACTTTATTCTCGTCATCGTCATTAGCATCCTGAGTGTTAGCTTCTCCTAGAAGCCCTTGGGCAGTGGAGGCTATTTGATCGGCTTTGACACTTCCTGGAAGACGACTCACATTTCCTTGAAAGATAATTGTATCCTCCGCAAGCGCAAGGGCTTTTGCTGCCATGCGTGCCAAAGTTTTGCAAGTCTTGATCTGAGCTTCCTTCCCAACCTGGGTACTCGACAACGGAAACTCCTGATAAATTTCAACAAAAGGTTTAGTGCTACCTTCTCGAATACTAAGGTCTGTAAAATCAATAACATCATTGGGGACTTCCGTCGGATTCATGTCAAATGTCATGGTTGGAAAGACTTTTTGGGCAATTCTAACTTTAGCCATTTCCTTCATGACGGCATCATTGATTTCAGTCCATACAGACTGATCCCAATTAACTTCATTTGAGTTGTTCATGGTGTTCCTCGATTTGTATTGATAAGGGGTTAAGAATTTGCTAAACACTGGATCGTATCTATCGCACTGACAGTGATTAAGGCGATCGCCAAAGTAAATGCTTGAGGAAAGAGAAGATTGTTTTCATGGTTATAGTCCTCAGAAATTTAAGTATTGTTTGAGAAGGTTTACATCGTGGGTGGTGTCACCGAAGTATTCTTAATGCTGTAAGGGCTGGAAATTGCAACCTCCTCTGCCCATCCCGGTTTAAGGTTGGCAAACAGGCGATCGGGAGTCATATCCATGACAGCACAGAGGGGATCGTTAAAGTCATTACCCGGTCCCCATTCCCAGGTATACCAACCGATTTTATGCCTGTCACATTCCTCAATGATAGTTTTATAGTCAATTTCTCCATTGGGGCTGCACATGCTTTGCCCTTGACCGGCGAAGCCGCCAAATTGAGAGAACTCCCCTACAATCAGGGGATAGCCTAGATCAACTGAATTTTGCAAATTTGCTCGGATAAAGTTAGCATCAGCATCATCGGATATTGACCAATACAGGTGAACCGAAAAGAGTAAGTTTTGGTCGGGGTCAGCACTGAGCAATATGGGTGCAGTAGCATCCAGGAATGCCAGATTTTTGCCCCAGTCAGCCGCATCAATGACTAGGGGCGTGTGAATGCCAGCAGTTCGCAGTGATTGAATGGCAGTGGTATATCCGGTAATAAATTGAGCGTTGGCAACTTGGTCATCTCCTACTTCATTACCGATGTTGACCAACAGATATTCTTGATGTTTTTGAATGATGTTAACGACGGCGGGTTGAATCCAATAATCAACTAATCCCTGCAAACCATTCCAGTCGCCAGTGGCATCGTGCAGTTCAATTAAGGGGATAAGATGATTTTGTTTGGCGTTGATAATCAGTGCATCCAGAATATTCAAATCTGTAGGAGCACCTGCATTGCTAATCTTCCAAACGATTCTGACGGAGTTGGCTCCAGTTTTGCGAATTTCTGGGAAGGAAATCGTTCCGGTGGGATCGACTCCATCAAAAACGGACATTTTGTTCACTCCCCGCAGAATCACATGGTTGTCTAATCTGTCGTGGAGGTGCCTGCCTTGGGTGTAAAAGGTCTGTTGGGGCGGAATTTCTTCTAACAGTTTGCCCCAGGTGATTGGTCCGACTTCGCCATCGACGAATAACCCGTTATTGCTTTGAAATTCTTTGACTCGTTGTAGCGTGATGGGGCCAAAGGAGCCATCAACAAGCAGCAAAGGTAGATCGGTTGGCGGACGAGCGTTCAGTGTGGTCTGAAGTAGGGTTACGTCCTGACCAGTGGAACCAAGAATTAGAGTTTGGGGCATGGGGAATATCCTTAAGAGTGGGGGAATGATTTATGGAATTCAGGTGCGATCGCCTATTGGCACCTACTGCGATCGCTCGTGACTCAACCTAAGATCGCCCTTCTGCTTCAACCCCCAAACTTGGGCGATCGCCCCTTTAAAGCGCCTGTGAAGATGACATCTGGCTCCGGGTTGACAGACTTGAAGGAGGAAATGCCATATACTAGGGGCATGTGGCATAAAAGATACAATGTGGCACTTTGGAGGATATATGACTAACCTATCTAAATCGGTAGAGGTACATTTGGGTCGCCAGGGCAGGTTAGTGATTCCGGTCGCGTTGCGGCAGCTTTTGGGGTTTGAGGAGGGGGATACGTTGGTTGCCCGTGAGGAAGCAGGGCGATTGGTGTTGGAAAAGCAAGCAATGGTGAAGCAACGGCTGAAGGCTCGGTTTGCCCAGGTGCCGAACGATCGCAGTTTGGCAGATGAGTTAATCGCGGAACGGCGGGAAGCAGCGCAAAGGGAAGTGGCTGAATGACCGTTGTTTTGGATGCTTCGGCGTTGCTGGCTTATTTGAAGGATGAGCCGGGGGGCGATCGCGTGGATGGGGTGTTGGCGGAGTCGGTGATGTCGAGTGTGAATTGGGCGGAGGTTGTGCAGAAGTCGATCGCGGCAGGTGTTGAGGTCGATGGGATGCTGGACGATTTGCAATCCCTGGGTTTGGTGGTGGAGCCGTTTACAACCGAGGATGGGGAAATGGCGGGACGATTGTGGGCGCAAACGCGGCAAGCCGGGTTGTCTCTGGGCGATCGCGCTTGTCTGAGTCTGGGACTGCGATTGAGCGTGCCCGTTTTGACGAGTGACCGCGCCTGGGCACCGCTCACTCTGGCTCTGGATGTGCAGATAATTCGGTGATGGGTTGGTCATGCGATCGCCCTCATGGCTAGAGTTGGGGTGGGAACGGTCGGAGATTCGGTAACCTGGAAAGAGTTAGTGGTGTTTTGGGGCTAACGGTCACGCTTAATCATGGGGAGTTAATCTGAGGCATGTCTATCACGCTGTACGATCGCGATTTGCAACTCTGGATTGAGCAAACGATTCAGCAATTAAAGGATGGTGAGTTTGAGTCGCTGGATATTGAGCATCTGATTGAGGAGTTGGTTGACTTGGGGAAATCCGAAAAGAACGCGCTGAAAGGAAATCTAATGATTTTATTGGCGCATTTACTCAAGTTGAAAGTACAGCATGATGTGCCCGATAGTATGAAAGGAAGCTGGTTTAGCTCTGTGCTGGAACATCGTCAACGAGTTCTGAATAATTTGGCAGACACTCCTTCGCTCAAAAGCTTTCTGGTCGGGGCGGTGGAAAAAGCGTATCCAGAGGGGCGAAAGTTGACAATTAAGGAGGGACAGTTGGCGAGTTCTGGGGTACGGGTGCCGGAGGAGAGCGAGTATCCCACAACCTGTCCTTTTTCGATTGAGCAGATCCTGGATGAGGATTTCTATGGCGTTTAGAAGGAAGTTGATCGCGCCTGGGCAACGCTCACTCTGTCTTTGGATGTGCAGGTAATTCGGTGATGGGTTAGTCATGCGATCGCCCTCCTGGTTCTGGAAGCAGGGGTTGGAGGAGCGCTAAAAGTTCTGGAATATCGGTTTGAACTGCATCCCAAAGCGTATTAAGATTCACTCGGTCATACTGGTGAGCGAGAATATCGCGCATTCCAGCGATGTCTTTCCAGGGAATTTCGAGATGCTGCGATCGAAACTCTACTGACAAGCGTTTTGTGGCTTCTCCAATGATGAGAACTTGATAGAGAATGGCAGATTGCTTTTCCTCATTGGTTGCCAATACAGATTTATCGAGTCCTTCGGCAAAGAGCAGAACTCGTTTTGCAGCATTGACAATATCCAGGAGTGAGGCGCTATCTCTGTTCATAAATCACCTGAGCGGTCTTTAGAATTTCGTCACGGCGAATCCAGTTTTCGCTGTTCTCGATGGATTCTTTCAGCGCAATATCGATTTTTCGCCCAGCTTGGTTTTCTAGCTCATTTTTAATTTTGGCAAGGGTCAGTAGGCCTTGTTTAGCTTGGGGCGAGAAGTGCAGTAAAAGGTCAATGTCGCTATCGTCTCTAAAGTCTTCTCGTAAGATGGAGCCAAACAGCGCCAGTTCTACGATTTGCCAATGCTGGCAAAATGCCTCAATGTCGGGCATTGAGAGTCCGAGTCGTTGTTGAAGTTGGGGATTAAGTTGGGTGAGCATCGTGTTTGTTAAGGTGAGAATTTTCTTTTAAGAATAATATGAATAACGTCTGAATGATAAATGGCACGATCGCCCGTAAATCAACATAAGATCGCCCTCCTGTTCAAATTCCATAACCTTGTCGATCGCACTTACTCTGTCTGCCAATCCTCGATTTTTAAATCTTGCACCCGCTTAAATTCGCCAACGTTGTGAGTAATTAAGATTAAGTCATGAGCCAGAGCGATCGCAGAAATTTGCAAATCGTAAGGTCCGATGGGTGTCCCCTGATTAGCCAGTTGAGCGCGGATTCGTCCACAAATGCGTGCTGCCTCGTCATCAAAAGCCAGAGAGACAAACAATTCAAGAAAGTCTTGTTGTTCTCGCATGGATTGAGTTGGGTTGGCACTACGCATGGCTCCATGGAACAACTCTGCTTTTGTGACTGAGCAAACAGCCGTTTCAGGCAGGTGGATAGACAGCTTGCGAGTGATTGGAGAATCCGCAAACTTTAAGTGATGAATGCAAGCATTGGTGTCGAGGAGATAGATCATAGAGATGAACGCATTTCATACTCACCCTGGATCGGTCTCTCTAAATCAGGGATCGATCCTGCTGTTTTCTGAAGTGTCGAAAGCCATTCTGGTATTTCCGGTCGAATGACGACTGTAACATCGTGATTCTTGAATTCGTCAGGAAGCTGGAGTTGTAACAGTCCATCTGAGCCAACGTATGAACGTAATGTGATCAGTTGCATGAGATTTCTCTTGATTTTCTAAGGTTGCACGTATTCAATTACATTAATTTACTTCTACGCGATCGCCCTCCTTTCCAAAACGACAAAGCCCTTTGCCGATCGCCCCACAACCAGTCCTTATCGCCCCTCACTCAACCATAAAATTGCCCTCCTGCCCAAATCCCAAGATCTGCCGATCGCTCTTTTGAAGTGTTTGTGGATGTTGCATATCGACAGGGGGTAGCGAAATTGGAGGGGCGATCGCACTTGAAATAGAAGGCAGCGATCGCCATCGCTATTCGTCTTTTGCGAAGGGTTGGTGTTGGTTGAGGTGGTGTGATCGCGTTCATAAGGTCTCCATGAATTGAATGTGGGCAGTGCCGACCCTACTAGCTAAAAAAGATGAGGGTTGTAAATAGTGTGCGGCTCGATTAAGCCACACCATAGCCGGTGTAAGGGCGTTTGTAGGCTGGATGCAACCCCAGCACAATATCTTCTTTAGCAACACCCATTTCGATCAATTCTTGACCCACATCCGTATCTGTCGCGTTGTGCTGAAGCCAAATTTTTCCAGCTTTAATGTCAAAGTGTAAAACAGTGTAATAAACTCGTTCCAAGCCTTTCCAGCCTACTCGCATAAGTTGGTAATGATCGCGCATGGGATCAAGAAATAGTTCGTTTTCTATCTCCTGGTTGTGGGACTTAAATTGACTATGATTTTCTAACAATGTTTGAATACAGGTTTGATAGTGTTCTAACTTATCCATTGGATAATCTCCTCAGTGATTGGTTCGTAAACAAGAAGTTTGAGTTGATGTCGCTTAATCGCTACTTGAGCAAAGCGACTTTGAAAGAAAGTCCCATAGGTTTCAAAAGGCACCGCTAAATAGAGCAGGCGATCGGGTTCATTGACTTCTAGCATAATTCGGTAGTTCAAAAACTGTCCTAAAGCTGTATGAAAATCACTGATAGCAGATGGTCCAATAAAGCTTTTAATTTCAACTGCAATTTTTTCTTCATCTCGTTCAGCAGCAATCAGACGTTCAGCCGCCAGATCAATTTTGACAACCACTTCTTCCCACTCCAGTTCTAATGGATCGTCAGTAATGACCCACTGCTCTTTGAGGAGTGCTTGCTTGACTGCATTGTGAAACAGGTCTTTTGCCATGTGTTGTGCTATCAAATCTCTACGGCTCTCCCGGCTTTGCGCTGATAAGACAACCTTATATCAAACTATCACTGGGTTTCAGCCGTCGATCGGGCGGCATTTTGTAGCCTTTCATACGATTTCAACCACAGATCCGGAAGAGCCATCTCTACTGGATGAATTGTAAACCAGCCTACGATCGCATCTTTCCTCTCCTGCCGATCGCACTTTTGAAGTGTTTGTGGATGTTGCATATCGATAGGGGGTAGCAAAATTGGAGGGACGATCGCACTTGAAATTGAAGTCAGCGATCGCCATTCGCCTTTTGCGGAGAGTTGGTGTTGATTGAAGTGCGATCGCGTTCATAAGTTGTCTCCTTGAATTAAATATGGGCAGTGTTGTCTACCCTCTTGCTATGGTGTAATTAATGAAACTGAGGGAAAGTAAGTTCGGTAACGGTTGACATCTCGCGTCAGTAGGGGCATGGCAGCGATAGCGGCGTGAGCACCGATGTAGAAATCAGGTAAGGGAGAACGTCGCTCACCTCCACGACGGCGGTATTCTAGAAAGCTTTGTCCTGCCAAAAAAGCGGCTGCATAGGGTAGAGGATCTCGGCGAAAAAAGTCTTCTAGTAGGGCTGCTTCTACCTCTTCGGGTTGATTGAAGCCGATGGCGATTTCTGCGTAAATAATTGGGTTAATCACTAAATCTCCTTGGTCTGCATAGTTTGCAAGCATTTGAGCCGACCACTCAAACCATTGCGGGTCTTCGGTCAGAACATCAAGAATAACGTTGCTATCTACTAGCATGTCGGTCATGGGTCACGGGTCACTTGCATGATATCGTTGGTTGTCAGACGGCTAGTTGCTTTGCCACGGATGGCGGCGATCAGTTGTTTTCCTCGGCTTAGGGTTCTAGGCTTGCGAATTTGCAGGGCATCCCCAATTACTTCCATCTGGATTTCTGTGCCGGGTAAGAATCCAAGCTGTTCTTGAAGGTCAGGGGGAATGGTGATTTGTCCGTTAGGGCTAATTTTCATGATGGTTTCCTCCATTAGGTTTAAGAATTAAAGCGATCGCCCACCTATTTTCTCTCTGTTTGCCAGCGATCGCCCAATCACAACCACCGCATTCGGGTATGTCGTCTCGAAAAGAATTGCCCCTGACTCAACCCTAAAATCGCCCTCCTGCTTAAACTCCAAAACTTGGGCGATCGCTCTTTTGAAGTGTTTGTGGATGTTGCATATCGATAGGGGGTAGCAGAATTGGAGGGGCGATCGCACTTGCAATAGAGGTCAGCGATCGCCATCGCTATTCGCCTTTTGCGGAGGGTTGGTGTTGGTTGATGTCGGGCGATCGCTTTCATAAGAAGGTTCTCCTTGAATTAATGTGGACACTGCCCACCCTACTTGCTGCGGCGAAGACTTGCTATGCTGCCAGATCAATTTCAAGTTTCATAACATTTTGTCGTAGTAAGCTTGGTTAACCCACTCCGCTTCACCAATCTTGATCCATACAGTTCCAACGGAATCTGTTCGTTTAGTTCCAACAGGCCCAAGGGCTGGACTTCCGGGATCAACTATCATTTCATGGTCTTTTGCCAATGTATTGACGGCTAAAATATGAAAAAACACTCCTGTGATTGAACCAACCTTACCCGCAAAATTCTCAATTGCACTCGGTCCAGCTATTGTTGGAGCAGAAGGCTTCACTACTGGTGGTTCAACGACTGGTTTCGGTGCTACTGGTGGTTTCGGTGCTACTGGTGGTTCAACGGCTGCTTTTGGTACTACTGTTGGTTCAACGACTGGTTTCGGTGCTACTGCCTTGGGTGGAGGCGCGCCGCGCGCGCGCGCATCGTACAAAGCCTTCGCACGGGCTCTTTCCGCTGCTGCTTCTGGAGTCTGCCAGGGGGCTGCGCTGTTTTGGTACTCCTGCTTTTTCAGCTTCTTTTCTGGCATGTACTAAGTTTGCGTGTTCCTTTTCGCCAGGTCGTGCAAACTCTTCTGGATTAGTTTTTTCGGACGCCTTCTGACCAGCTTTCTTAGCCTCATTATTGCGTCGGGTCTGCTCCACTCTTTCAGGACCAGATTGCTCGAGATTTGGTGTCGCACGTGTAGGAACACCAGGTTGTTTCTCGCCCGGCATCGTGATGCCATGGGCTTTTTCACTGTGTGCAATATGATAGTCGCTCGGATCTGTCCCGGCCATACGCGCACGATTTTGCCTCGCAATTCTACCCATGTCTTTGTCAAACCCACGGTTGCCTTTGCTAGCATCGATCGGCGGGCCCGTGATCGGTACCTCCATAACAATGTCAGGCTCAACTGGAGCGGTTGCGTTGGTGCTCTTAGCTGGCGCAGAACTGCTTGGAGTGGCCGGCCCTTCCTGCCAGATATCGTGTTTGTCGACAGGTGCAAGACCATCTGGATCTGTAAGGCAAACAGGTGATGCCGCTGAATACAGGTAGAAGTTCACACCCGCGACCGTTCCCGCCGGATCTGCCGCCGTCCACCTCCCCAACCACGGCGCATAATACCGCGCCCTATGATAGCTCAACCCCGTCTCCTCATCCCGCTCTTTGCCTGTATAGCGATACCGCTTCGGTGTTTCCGTCTGACTGCGTGCCGCATGATAAGCCGTGCTGCCGTAGGGATGATACTCCTCATAAGAAATCACCTGCGCCTGGTCATCCAATTCCAGCGCTGCCGAGCCGAGGTGGTTGCCAAGCTGAAACCGCACAAGTTGCCGAGGTGCGGGGTCATCGCCCTGTAGCCGTGTGCGCGTCTCGACCAACGCCACGCGCTGCTTGTCATCCATGATGTGCAGCGTTTCCCGTTCCAGCACAACGGTCTGCCCATTGCCATTGTATTTGCGGTATACCTCAAACCCGCCGAGATAAAGCCGCTCGTCTTTTGGTTTGCCGTTCTGCGTTTCTGTCACCTTGCGTACCCGCTGACCACCTGCGTCATAGACGTAGTAGGTCTTTTCCCCAATGCCGTTGTTCACCACCTGCTGCTGCGTGGCGTGCAATTGATCCTTAAAATCCCACTCCATCACCTTCAGGTGCGGCATGGCGGTCATATTGCCGTGGGCATCATAGGTATACTTCGCGCCGTAACTGGGTGTAGCGGCGTAGTCTGGCAGATTGGCGGCTTCTCCCGGCAGTCGGGTGGCAAGCAGTCGGTTGCTGTCGAGAGCATATTGATACCGACGTATCCAGCGTTCAACGTCCCCGCCAGTGTGACGGAACTCTAAGATGTTGCCCACCGGGTCATATTTGTAAGCCTCGGTATAACGTTGCAGGGCTTCCGGGCTGTTGGGGAAAGGGATGCCCGCGATCGTCTCGAATGCTTTAGCATCGCGCTGCACGATGTTTTGCACCGCATGTTCCCGACCCTCGGCAAGCACCAGACGATACAACGCATCATAGACGTAAGTGTTGCTCGGTTCGATGAGGGAGTTGTTGAAGAACACCATTTGCTGCGCCTTGTCTCGGATCTCGGTGATGTTACCCACCGGATCGTAGGTATAGGACAAGTCTTGCAGCGTGCGTTTATCGGCTTCAGAATGCGTGGGGCGCATACTGAGCAGTCGGCTCAGGCGAAACGTTTCCCGATCGTAGGTGTATTCGGTGATAACGGGATGGTTCGCTTCGTTGTATTCAATGCGGCTGCGCTGACCCTTGGCATCGTAGTCAATGTTGGTGACAGCCTTCAGGTTCGCAGTCGTTGGATTCAGCAACGCCGTCGGTTCAGCAGCCTGTTCCAACCACACATCCACCCGTTCCAGAAGATTAGCTTCGTTATAGCCAGGGCGGATGACGTTGAACTTGGTATTGGCTCGATCGCTATGGGGGGCGACAAGCTGAATCGGGCGATTTAGAGCATCGTAGCGGGTGCTGCTACCAAAAATCTCTGTTTCCAGTATCGGAATCTGTGACCAGTCAGGCGTTTCCTGATACTTCTCGATCAGTTGCCGCGTACTCCGTAGCGGATTGCCCTTAAAATCAAAGGCTTCATCTACGCCAGTAGCCGGGTTGCGCCCCAGACTGATCACCAGTCCTGCTGTGTCGTAATGTTTATAAGGTTTGCCGCGCAGGTTTAGCTGTGTCTTCTGAGCATCGGACAAGCCGTTTCCGGGCGTATCACCGTAAATTACCTTCTCAAATTGGATGATCCCGTTTAGATTAGCTCGATCGGCTCCCTTAACGAAAGAACCAACCAGGCGGTGGAGTGCATCGTAATCCGTGCGAAAAGCCCGACCGAGATTGTCCCAAGCACACATTGGTTTTCCAGCAGCATCGTTCAGCATCCAGCGATCTCCCGCATCCATGCTGTGCTGGAACAGGAGATTCCCGGCAATATCGTAACAAGGCACAAATCCCGCCACAGGATCGGCGGCTTGATTGCTCGGCACCGACGGTCTAATGTATTGCATCACCAGATTCTTTCTGGCATCACGAATCCACAGTGGTTTACCCTCAGCATCCAGCTTGGTAAAGGTCAGGTAGCGATCGTCCTTCAGCAGTCCAGCAGCATCCTTGACCGCGTTATGAGCAATGGAAATCACATCCCGTCCCAGGCTATCCAGAATCGTCAGGGCGGGTGTATCGGCATGTACTTCCACCGCTTTTGCCGCACGAGCGTTTTCCGCAGTATTAAACTCTGCAAATCGGGGATGGGTCGGATCCATTCGTCGCCTGTACCAATCACTGCGCTGGGTAGGATCGGCATTGAATGCCGTATCGTTCGGGTCGTAGCTCTTGACATACCAGGGCGAAAACTCCACTCGACTGTAGGAGCCATCGGGCATTTCAGTGCGTACCGTGCGACCCACAGCATCGTAATAAATGACTGGAGTGACACCTTCTTCTTTCGGTTCCTCGTACTGATGCCCCACAGCGGGCGAGCTGAAATACGGCTCGTATTGTTTGACCGGCTTGCCCTTGTTGTTGAGGATGGTCTTGCCGCTAGCGACCCAGCGGATCGGTTGCCCTGCTTTTTCAGGTTCCGCCTGCACCTTCTTCACCACCACGCTGCCCATGCCATCAGAATACTCGAAACTCGCTTGCAGCAGACTCTGGGCACCCGGTGCAAGTTGGCTCACGTGCTGCTCGCGCACAATGCCGCAGGCGCAGGCAGGATGTTGCCCCCAGCGAATCGCGATCGTGCCATCAAGAAGCTTCTCTTCAGTCTCGCCAAAGTAATAGAGGTGGCGGGCAGTCGCATTGCCTAGCCAGATGTGGGATTGAGCCTGATCGAGGTCGGGTTGATTGAAAAATTTCGCCAGTTCGGCTGTTGTCGGGTTGGCTAAAGTGTCGGTAATACCGATCAGATTGTCGCCTTCATTGCCCTTACCCTTCACCGCCATCACAGTGGGCATCCCCAGCACATCGAAGTACACCTCGGAGAGGTTGTTATTGATGTCTTGAATCTCGCGCGGAGCCAGCACCCGAAAGTCGAAATGTATGACGCGAGTGGTGTTAGTCATCATGTCGGTGCTGGACATGATGAACAGATCGCGCGGATCGTATTCCAGCGTGGTGACGTTGTCGAAGGGATCGGTGTAGCGTTCCGGCAAATAGAAGTGCTGTGCCGCATCATTGGCAAAACCAGCGATACCAGAGCGAATCCAGTATTGACCAGTTAGCTCAGTGGCTGGAATAGAGGTGAAGCGTGTGGCGAGTTTCGCGCCGCTGAGGTAACCACTGATGGCAGGGTTGTTAAGCTTGTCACGGGCAGTAGTAGCAGCATCAATGGTTTCATCGAGCTTGCTGTTTCCTGCCGCATCTTTAAATACGGCATCAAGTAGTGCCTCGGTCAGCGCCAGTTTGTAGGTTTCGTAGGACAAGCCCAGCCGACCATGTTCACCGAAAGGCAAGGGATCGACCAGGCTTTCAGTAAAGAACAGCATCCGGATGTGTTCGACCAGGAGTTTTTCTTTCTTTGGCGGTATGGTGCGATCGGGTAGCTGGTGATAAGAAATCTCCTGCACGGCCTCACCCGAAATCTGATGTACCAGACTCAGCCGGTAGCCACGTAGTTCATCGAGGGTAAAGTACAAGCCTGACTTAGGTTTGATGCCAGTCAGATCATAGGTCAGCACTTCACAGGGAACCCGTAAGCGGTGGTTGTCTAGTGCCGCGATCGTGTCCGCTGGTTTGGTGCCAAAATCCTCCGTATAGCGCGTCTCGGAGTAAGCTATATGGGTTTCCTGCTGTACCTGGCTAATAAGGGTAAGCGCATCGGTGAGTCCATCTGCTAGCTTGGTATCTTCCTCAAACTTGCCGAGGCGTGGATAGACGACCGCAACCGATTGCAAGACATTGGCATACTCGTCGAAGCTCAGATTCAGCGTGTGAGCAATGCGCGGGTCAGGAGTCAGATCGTCCAGATTCAGATTGTTTAGAGTTAGATTTAGCTCATAGTGGTAAGTAATCGCCTCGCTTTCGACCACCAGAAAAACAGCATGTTGGTTGCTCCCCTTCGCCTGTAGCCGCTGAATATGGCAATTGTGATAGGCCGTCGAGAACAACTTCACCGGGCGGTGTTCCCCAAGCTCCAAAGCATCCACATCCAACTCATACACCTCCTGGCGCAGCATCATCCCCTTACAAGCCCGCAAAGCTTCACGCCACTCTTCGCCGCTCAGATCCTGAGCAGCCAAATCTGGTTCTGGTAACTCATTCTCCTTAAAGCTTCCCAGGACATTAACACCTAGTTTCAGATCCTCAAACCAGCGGGGGAAATATTCATGCTCAAACTGCGAAAGAATGCGTTTGTTTTCAAGCATCGCACCAGTGTGATACCAAGTCACCGTCTTAATCGGCGGTTGGTAGAGCGTCTTGTCCGCCGTGATATAGGGGCTGTCAGCATTACCATTAGCAAAAATACCGTAGGATTCAACATCCAACTGCTCAACCCGACCAAAGCCCCGAAACTCCCGCTCAATGCCATCGAAATAGCCGTGGTGGTAAGTGTAAGTCGTCGAGAAGCGAGTCTTTCGCCAGTTGTCCGTAACCGTAACCTTCTCAACGCAATGCACAGGAAACGGCAGCTTCGTTACCCAAGGCTTTCCTGCCACCTTATCTTGCAGATAAAACTTTGTCGAAGGCGCGTACTCGACAACCGTTTCTGCACCCAGGTTATTCACCGTTTTCACCAACAAATGGGGCTTCTGCCCACCCATCAGGTCGATATAGCGCATCACGCGCTGGGCATTCCCAGGCAACGGCGAAGACCACACCAAGCAAGCGGTTCCATTCCCCAATAGGTCGATCGCCGTCACCGATGCCACACTATCGATCGCCGGGAAATAGCTTAATGTGCGTTTCGCCGCCCAACCATTCCCCGATTGATTGAAATAGACCTGCACCCCACTTCCACTCAGGTACAGAATATCCGTCGTCCCCGACCCATCAATATCCGCCAACACAATCCGGCGTTGATTAAAGATATCCGGTCGATCAAACCAGGGCGCATCATCCATCGTCACCTTCGCCCCAAATCGCCCGTAGCCCAGATTCGGCCAATAACACACCGACCCATTCCGAATCCGCACAATATCCGTCAACCCATCCCCCGACATATCCGCCAGATGAATCGACTGGGTACTATCCGCAAAGATCACTCTCGGCCCTTTTTCTTCATCCCAGGGCTGACTCATCCGCTCCGCCGCGCCAAACCCATCCTCTGCTAGCGATGGATGCCAGACCAAACAGTTGTCTTCCGTCATCAGAATGTCGCTGTGTCCATCGCCATTCAGGTCGATGAACTTCAAGTTGGGATTATCCCAGTCCAGCACAGGCAAAGACTTAAACGTAGTGAATGGCTCCCACCCTTCATCCTGAGTTCGTTCATAGAAACCCGGTACTGCGCCCCGGAGCGTCACCACATCAGGCTGACCATCTCCCGCCAGATCAAGAAACTGAGCCCCATTGGCTAAGCCACTGGCAGGCTTACTAGCAACCAATTCAACAGGGGCAAACCGTGCCTCAATATGATTAGATCCCTTTGGTACAGCATTGATTGGGCTGAGATTGCGTTTATAAAACCACCCACCGCCCTGCTCAGTCAAAATCCCCGACAAGCCCTCGCCATCCAAATCCACCCACTGATTGCGCGTCCCATCCAGTCCATCCGGCAAATTTTCTAGACTGGCGCGATCGACATCCCGCACAGTCTCATCAATGTTGGCTTCGCTGTAGGTAAACTCCAGCGGTGGCAACGATTTCTGAAGATAGTCGCCCGCCGGATTACGTTTGTAGCCCGTCTGGGATGCAGAGAGCATCAACGAATAGATCGGATTGCGGACATCCTTAGGGTTTTCTTCGTAAGAATATTTAAAGTCCGTCGATCGCACCAATCCGTCATAGCCCTTAGAACCATCTGGTAATTCCGGCGTGCTTGGTAAATCTGGAATGTGGTGAAACATCAGCACTCGCTGGCAGAGGCGATAAGTCCGCACTTCAAACCCAGCCCGGTAAGAAGAGAATGGGTCATTGCGAAGGAACCATTCGCCTATATGATCCGGTTTAGAATTAGCGGAATCAGGTTTGCTGTAGTCAAACACTACCTCAAACATCCAATCGGTTCGCAAACTCAGATCTTCATTGGGTTGACGAGGTGCTTGATTGCCGTAGTAGATTCGCTGTAGATAGCGATTCACTGATCGACTTTTTGAAGTGCGGTTACGCTCGTTTGCGTGGGCTGTCATCACGCCATCCGAATTTTCCGCCTTATAGACGTAGCGAATGGCATTCCCCTTATCGTCATAGCTCTCACAAATCAGCCAGCTAAAAACATGGGTGAGATCGTCGGGATTAGCAATACGACTCTTTTCTGTCTTGCCATACAGCGTCGTAATGTTGTCTTTAGAGATCGATCGCCAGTGCGTCTCCCCGGAATCTACCTTTGTCCAGCGCTCAATCCGGGCAAACAATCCCTCAATTCGAGGACGATACCGCTGAATCTTGAACTGACCATCCGGCGAATCTAAAATCTCTCGCTTGCCATCCGCTTTTAGCACGGGTACCAGATCTTCCGCACCCGAAAGAGTAAAAACATCCGACTCCTCTGCGTCCCAGTACCGAGGCAACCCTTTGTCCGTTTTGCGCGTAATCGACGGTAGCGACAAATTCCAGCCCAGCCCAAACATCCCATTGCCTGCTCCCGAATCGTAGGACAGCGACAACTGTGGCCCAAACCCAGAACGACTAGGACTGGTGGCGATCGGGACTGACATCGAACCAGTCCCCGTCACTGGATTAGCAGCAAACTTTTCCCCCATACCTTTGATTGCCCCACCGCCTTTAGGCAGTGAAACGGCAGGCGGCGAAGCAAAATAACTTTTATCATCAGTGGCATTACTGCTACCCCGCCCCGTCAGTGGGGCAGTCGGCTGTCTAGAATCAGAAGGAGCGTCCATAATCACCTGCTGGAGGGCATCAGTGGGCGGATGTCAGCCTTTGGTCGGTTACAGATGAAGGGATGAACGTTACTAGGACGAGTTAGTTGTGATGGAGCACTATCGCCGACGCTCCAAGTTGTAGTCTCTTGAGGACTTTACTTTGACTGAGAGTAAAAGCAAGAAAATGTTAGGAAATGAAATAAAGGCGATCGCTTTTAGAAAGAGCTTGCGATGCCTGATTATCCACAAAATTGAATAGATGCAAAAGTACCCACACGGGTACCTTAAATCTGCGTAACAGGGGGAAGAGTGTCAGCACACTGTGAACACAGTTATGGCTAAATCACCTCTGCACCTCGGATACCATACTAAAATCGGTATTGTCAACTTAACTGCTCAATGGTTTGCTTATTGAGAAAACAGCTAATTTTCGGAGACTGGAAGGCTTATTGTTTCGTGCCCTAAGTGCGATTATTCTCAATAAACACGGCAAGATCGGGTTAAGTTGACAATACCGCATCCCGCTGCCAGCCAAGCGGCGTGAAAGCGACGTAAATACGGGGCATAAACCGATCTCAGGGCAGCCCGCTGCCAGCCAAGCAGCGTGAAAGTGACGTAAATACCTGCCCTGTCCGTAAAAAGGAACAAGCCGCGCAGCTAATCTGTTAAGCGGACACTCTTAAAAAAGACGCACTTAATCTGTTAAGGCTACTTTCGCTTGGCTCACACCTGTCTCAGCGCTGAAACTTCTGCTGCGAAAGACTTTCAGCAACTTTCGCTCTCACGCAGCTAATTTGTTAACGACGCAGTTAATGCGTTAATCGACAATTGTGCCGGACAGACTATAGATCTGAAGCTTTAAGATATATTTTGTACGCACTTGCTTACTTCACGCATACAAATATATTTGTACAAGAGGCATACAAGTAAGGAGTTTGGAAGTCCCTTAGCCAAACCGCTCCAACCATTTCTCATTGGCAAACACGACACAAAGCGCGGAACGCAACAGAAGTGCCATACTACATCGCTCAAAGCTAGACAGAGCAAAGATTACAGCAATTTAGATCACACGACGCGAAGCGCCGGATCGACGACACAAAGCGCCAAACACAGCATTTGAACAATATCATTGAGCAAGACCATCGGAATGTGAAGCGCATTGTCAAGCCGATGATGGGATTTCAATCGTTCAACACGGCGAGAAGAACCTTGCGAGGCATAGAGGAAATGAATATGATTCGCAAAGGACAGGTGAACGGAATCAACCAAGGGGATAGTGTCTCTCAAGCCAAGTTTATCAAAGAAATCTTTGGAGTAGCGGGCTAAGCGAGTGATAAGGATAAGGATAAGGATTGTTCGTCTCTAACCAGAATTTGCGACAGAACCCCGATCCTCACCTTGAATCGCCGAAAACAAGGCTGATCGGATAAAGCTATTTGGTGTGCCGCGCTTAGATTCTTGCCACAGTGGGATCTGAATAACCTGGGCACTCGACTGTGCTTCAATAGCGCGCCGAAAAGACTGTAGGGTTTCATCAAGCTTTGTCTCTACCATGCTTTGCCCCTCTGCTAAGGAGGCATATAAGCCTACACCCATAGAGTTGTCAAAACCACAATGGGGACGGGTTGCCATCTCCAGGGAAAGGGCACGCCTTTAGCGTGCCATAGCAACGTTTTTCTCTTCAGAATTTAGTTAGACTGGTGTATATTCATTCATGCCTTTGCCAGCGCTGGAGACCTGATGAACATTAGAGAGCAGATTGTTAGTCACATAGAGGCTATTGAAGCCTCTGGAAACATCAGCTATCTTAATGCCGCTGTTCGGGCATGGTTGGGCGAGGTAGACGATGCTGATCGCTACCTGGCGCTGCTGGAACAAAAACTGGCAGAGAGCCGTGCTGCCCTTCCGGTGCCACATGAGGATGCAGAAATTGATACCTCGATTGGGTTTGACCCCTTAACGAAAGAGCAGCGCTTGCAAAGAATGGATCAGCGGTGGGAGCATTACCAGCAGACAGGTCGTACCGTTGCCCATGAAGAGATGAAAGCCTGGACTGCTAGCCTCGCTACGAAGCACTAACCCTTATGTATACGGTTAAGTGGCTGGAGGAAGCATCGCAGGATGTCTTTCGTCATTACGAATTTCTCAGTGCCAAAAACCAGCAGGCAGCACTTCGCGCCGTTCAAGCAATTTTGAAGGCTGGGGACAGTTTACAGGTGTCTCCTTACCGGGGAACAGCGCTGCAAAGCAGACCGGATATTCGCTGGATCAGGGTATTCTTCGGCAAATACGGCTATATCCTTCATTACCGGGTTGAGGAAGAGACGGTGCTTATCCTTGAAGTGCATGACGGTCGGGAGGATCGTTTCTTGTAATTGTCCCCCCGACGATTAGAGAGCCTGTTGGAGGCTTGGAAAGCAAAGGGATATATCAAAGCTTTGCTGGGATTTCTATAAGTTATTTCAGTACTGATGTTTTTGATGCCACCATATGGTTTACACCGCTAGGGACAATCAAGGTCGATCTGCTTCTGTGAAAGCAAGTGAGAAACGAAAGCTAGAAGAGCTTTACAGTTGGGTGAATAAGTGTCGCTTAACACGCTATTTGTCCTCGTTAACACAATAAATGTCCTCTTGGTGTTTAGGGAGATTCGTGTAAGCCAGAGCGCGCGGGGATTTGCTGGAAGCGCTCAATAGTGCAACACAAAAAATGTCGATCATTTCGAGCAAAATGAACGTCTCCGCCGCAAGCGGACGGAGTATCACTTCGCTACGCCCCACACGCTTCGCGGTTCGGCTTCGCTCAACAGCGCCCATTCGGAGTGCTGTACCTCATGCGCCCCAAGGGGCGGAGAATTGACCCGTAGTGATTAAATGTCCGGATTCAGGTTGTTAAGCTGCTATTTGCATAGTTCGGACAGCAATTGTGTTAATTTCAGAAATTTGGGTGTGAGTGCTGGAACCTCTGTAGGACAAGGATGATCACCTTTTTCAGAACGGACATTTAATTTGTTAATCCGGACAAAAAGCGTGTTAAACGACACGATCGTGTCCACCACTAGCCTTTATCGCTATCTGCCGCAATTCCTTTCCCTTCTAGAGGCACTTGTACGCGCACAGTCAAGCGCTCCACTGGCAGCAGGACAACATTCGCATGTTTGGCAAGTGGCTGCCCGCCCTACGCTAAGAAGCTATTTACGGCGATCCTGAATGCAGCTACCTCTACGCGTCCTCCGTGCTGCTGAAGACACTGCCCTGGACACCACCCCACCCTTAGCCCAGTTGCGCCAACGCCTCGAAGCCGCAACGGGCTTCCTACTTCGCCATCGGCAATCGCTACCCCTCTGGCACTCACGCGATCGGTTGGCACGCCGACAAAGAGAAAAGCATGGGCGCACAACCCGCGATCGCCTCCCTCTCACTGGGGAGTGTCCGTAAGTTCTCCCTCAAACCTCGTAAAGGGCAATGAGGGCACACTGGAACATTTCTACCTGGAACATGGTTCGCTGCTGCTCATGCTCCCCGGCTGTCAAACCACCCACAGCCATCAACTACCCAGAACCAAGCAAAAGGTGGGGAAACGCCTTGACTGGACGTTCAGACCCCATAGCAATCGTGCCACAACAACAGCAAAAGAAGCGGGGGAAGGGTTAACCAGCAGCAGTTGGCACACCGCCCTCTAACCATGCAGGGAGAAAGCTGCCGGACACGATCTCACTCTTGGTGGAGCGGGGTAATTGTTTGAGTTTGTACTCGACTTGCAGCGCTTTCCGTTTGGTACTGAAGCCCCAAGTACGTAAGAGGACAACCGGACGATGAGCACGGGTATAACGTGCGCCCTTCCCAGCGCTGTGGGCAGCCAGTCGGTTCGCTACGTCAACGGTGTAACCCGTGTACAACGCATCGTTCGCACACCGTAGGATGTAAACGTAGTGCAAGAGCAGGGGAGGGGGAAAGGACATCAGCTCAATTTTGTACTGGAGACAATTGTACACTCTCTAGCGATCACACTAGCGTCGCTGCTGGGCACGCGCTGGCGCGAGCGGCACAGGCGGTAGGCTCCTCCTGGTAGGACGACTCACCCAGCGACCCACAGCCACCATCAGAAAACCGACCGCCAGCAACCCGCTGTTGGCGCAGACCGCCGCATAGCCGAACTTGGACACGTTCAAAAACGGATACGGGTAAACCCTGTCAGCGCATCCCACACCACAAACGCTAGGGGAAACGCTAACCACCGCACGGCATCACGCCACGGCAAACCGCTTTTTGGGGTTCATACTCCATTTGCTGCTAGCGCAGCCTTCATGCCATACGTGAACCAAGGCAAAGCGTCAGCAACAGCAAAATACGCGCATAGATTTATATGTAAACTATGCGCGTATTTTGTATATACTTATAACAACCTGAACCACTGCAACCACCGTGAGTACCGCTACCCGCTTTGATTTAACCAGAGACAAAATCATCGAGCGCTATCATCAGCGGCTTGCCAGCGCCGATCGCACTCGCATGACGCGAGAGGAGCGCGAGCTGTTGACGTTGCTGCTGCGGGATCAGTTGGTCAGCCTCAATCAACGGGGTGAGGATACCTACGAGCGCCTCCAAGCACTCTGTGAGGCTGAGAAAGCCTTATTGCTAGAGGGCTATCCCGCAGGGAGTGTGAATAGTGTTTATCTCCCGGCTTATACCAGACTGCTGAAAGCAGCGATCCAGACCGGACAAATCAGGCTCACGGAGCAGAACAGCTTTAACAAGCCGTGGGCAAAACGCGATGGTAGTGAGACGGGTAGCACCCAAACCTACTACCCCTTAACGCTGTTGACCTTTGACAAGGAGACACAAAACGAGTTGCGGGGACTCACTGCCCAAAAGAACAACACACGGCAGGACAGTCTGGTGACGGTCGAGCTTGACCCCTACCTGGAGCAATGTGAGGCGCTGCTAGAGTCTAACGAACCGGAAACACTCGCCATTGCGCTGGCGGCACTCACAGGCAGACGGCATACCGAAGTGGTGAGTAAGGGGTCTTTTACTGCCACCGAACACCCCTATAAATTGCGGTTTGAGGGGCAACAGAAGGATGTGACCCCCCCGTTCGACATTCTGACGCTAGTGCCAGTCAAACTCTTACTGCCTCACCTGGAGCGGTTTCGCGCGCTGCCAGCAGTGCGGGCGTTGCATGGCAAGGGGCATGATGACCCGTCGATTACAGCCTTTAACACGCGGGTTAATACGCGGGTCAAGAAACACTTTGCTGACCTGGTGCCTGTGCTGGAGGGTTTCAAAACGGTGAGCGTCCATCGGCTACGGGCACTCTATGGCGCGATCGCCATTCACTTCTTTTGCCCGGAACATAAAAATGAACATCGCTTTTTACAGCACTATCTGGGGCATCTGTTGGACGAGCAAGGGCAGAGCTTGCCCAATGCGGCGGCAACGCAACATTATTTTCACTACAACTTGTCGCGGCAGGGGACGTTGCTCAAAGCTAGAGGCGTGAAGGTCCCGGCAGCAGGCATGATCCAAACTCCAGAGCTAGAAGCACAAGTGGCAACCAGCAGCACCATAGGAGTAGAGTCACCCGCAATGGCAACGAAAGCAGACCGGACCGCTCCAGCCTCAACACCGACGACAGAGAGACAGACAGACAGCGATCGCACGGAGCCGCCCAGTCTGAGTACGCTCCAGATTATGACTGACCAGGCACACACGCTCTCCTGGCTGACCAGTCAGATCGAAAGACTCCAACAGCAATTAGACGTGGCAGGAAACGGAGCAGCAGCAGGCGAGTGGCAGGCAACGATCGCTCAACTGCAAGCGGAGAATGCCGTACTCAGAGACGCTGTAGCCGCCAGTGCCAAGCCGGAGGACGTGAGCCAGCTTCAAGCAACAATCGAGCAACTGCAAGCCGAAAATGCGGCACTCAGGGCACGGAACACCGACTTGGAGCAGGCTCATGCCAAGCTGGAGGCCTTCAAGCGCTTATTGACCAATGGGGACAGCCCGCAAGCAGCAACACCCGCACCGACCTTAGTGGAAAATGTCCCCAGACCAGAGCCGATCGCACGGCAAGCAACCGACTCCACAGCGAACATAGCACCAGCGGAGACGATTTATCAGGCAGTCAAGGCATGGAACCAGCAACACCCAGAAGCGACCTTTGCCATCACCCAGTCTTTGCTAGAACGGGATTTTCGGGTGCCTCGGCGCTGCGTGATGGACTTCCTCTCGCAGTATCAGGCGGCACTGGATACCTATCATGCCGCGATCGGGGCGACTAATACCCGCAGCCATAATCGTCAATTGGGGAGGGAGGTGGAACAGTTGAAGGCATTCGTGAAACTGCAACCAGCCCTTTAAACACGAAGGCAAGCAGGCGGCACTGTAAATTTTTCCAGTGTCCTGGTGTTGTTTAACACGCTTTTTGTCCGGCTTAACACCTTAAGTGTCACCTCAGAAAAGAGCTGAAAGCTTGATGTAGCAGCTTTTTCAAGCTTAGCTCCCTAATTTTTGTCCAAAAATTAGGGAGCTTCTTTGTCGCTATAGCACTGAACAGAAACGGTAAACCCTTATCCTTGTTGCCTTACACGCTTTTCTCTCTGGAATGAGCGGACAGCTCTGTGTTAACAAGCTCAAAGAGCGCGTTAAACGACAGAATCGGTAAAGTGTTGAAAACAACTTTGAGCGTCTACTTGGAAACTTCGTGTTTCCGACTAAGCCGATTTGGGTGAATCGGTAAAGGTTCCAAGACATCAATGTAGGATCAGGGTTGTCTGGAATGCTTCCAACTAAGCCGATTTGGGTGAATCGGTAAAGCATCCCTTACAGCAGAAAAGAGGGGCGGATCATTCATGTGTTTCCAACTGATCCGATTTGGGTGAAGTGGTGACTCAAGAAGCGATCGTTTGCTCCTGAGCAGCGATCGCCTACTGTCCTTGCTCTGCCAGCCATGTCTCTAAGTGAGACAGGTTGGAGAAATCTAGCAGCGCTTCACCCAACGCTTCGAGTTGCGTGGTGGCTAATGTATCAATTTGCAGTCTCACTAGCTGGGGCAGCTCTCCCACCTTGCGGGCTAGAAGGCGGAGCACAAAGGAACGAGCTTCTCGCTCTGCCCCTTGCTCTGCCCAACTTGTGATAATGGCCATCACGCCCTCCTGCATGGTTTCCTCTAGTTTATCAACCTCCGCTCGAAACACCTGCTCCTCCTGCTGATTCAGGCGGAGGTAGGTGTCTACAAGGCTTGAAAGCAGCCGTGTTCTGGCTGGGTCAAGTCGCAGCGTTGCCAAGACTCGTAAACATTCCGCCTTTACTTTGGGGCGATCGTCAGGCTCAATCTGCATCTTACTCATTAAAGCTGCTGCAACTGGGTTAGGTTGTTGCAGAAAGTCTCGCCAATGGAGTCGATTGAGTTGAATAGACACGAAATTGAACTCTAAAACTTTCAAAGCTGGAAACTCAACCGTGTGTTGATGCGGTTCTTCACGGTAGGGTTCAGCAAAGGAGAACACGACGATCGGATAAACACGTTGCAAGTATTTCTGATAGAGCCGTGCGAAGTAAAAGAACATCCGCTGGGTAAAGTTGGCTTCTGAAGAGGCTTGGGCTTCCAGATGCACCAGAACCGCCATTGCCTCTCCTGCTTGCCTGACTTCCACCAACAGGTCGATCACCTTCTCTTCGCCAGCGGTTAAGTCTGCAAAATACTCCTGTTGCAGAAAGCGAATGGAGTCCGGTTCGATCGTGCGGGCAAGGTCGGGAATGAATAGCTCTAAAAACTCGATAAAAAAGGTAGAGAGTAGCTCTTTGAAGAGGCGATCGTGGTCAGTCATGAATGGAGCATAGGGGCAATTCAGGTGTTCTCATTGTAAGGGAGCGATCGCCCCTTCAGTCACACCATTTCTGCCCCATTGCCCCCCGTCATAACGCTTCTGGAAAAGCAAGGTATTGTTTCCAAGCAATCCGATTTGGGTTACAGCGATTTTCGTTTGAATAAGCCACATCAAGTGAGTGCGAGCGCCTCGCTCACGCACGCGAGCAAGATGCTCACACTGTGGCTAACCTATGTGAAAACGTCTGTAATTCAGGTTTTAGCGAACGCTGGTTTGTTGGATGGATTAAAAAAGCTGAGGATCTCGTTGACAAAAGTATTTTGCAAGATGATTCTCCAACTCGTCAAGGTGAATCTAGCCAAAAAAACGAAACTCAAAGCAACGATCAGTCGAGCATCTTTGATGAATTGGCTCAGAAGTTTCAAGGTGCAGAGAAGGACGCAGAACTGACAAAACAGGTTGAAGTTTTACCGCAAGCGACTTTGGAGAAACTGCTTGTAGAGGGCACCTCGAAAAATAGAAAGAATTTATGTAGATAGCGAGGGCAGGACGAAAACGGTTTCAAGCTAGAGCTAGATTGGAGAGAGAGGCACCGAGATGGGCAAAGGCTTTGGCAGGATCGAGAAGCGCCGACAGCGCCTAGAAGAGGGCAAAGACAAATTGCGAGACCTCAACGAGCTGGTGTCGTGGGAGAGCTTGCGAGGAGTCCTAGAGCAACTGCCGCGCAAAGAACGCAAAAGCAATGCAGGACGCAAAGCCATCGACCGAATAGTCCTGTTCAAACTCTTAATCTTGAAGCAACTCTACAACCTGAGCAACGACGAAGTGGAATACCAAGCCCATGATCGGGCTTCATTCCGACGGTTTCTGGGTCTGTCTGGAGCCGAAGAGATCCCTGACGCTACGACCATTGATGGGTTTGAGAAGCAGCTGAGACACGCCGACCTGATAGCTGGGCTGTTTGAGCAATTTGAGGATTTTTTGCGACAGTCCGGGTATGCAGCCAAAGGGGGACAAATCATTGATGCCACCCTAATCCCAGTGCCGATCCAGCGCAACAGCCGAGACGAAAACCAGCAGATTAAACATGGAGAAATCCCCGATGGCTGGGCAGATAATCTCCACAAACTGGCTCAAAAGGACACCGATGCCCGGTGGACCCAAAAGAATGGCAAGAGTTACTTCGGCTACAAAGACCACATCAGCATTGACGTGGAATATGGCTTTATTCGACGCTACAGCATTACCGATGCATCGGTGCACGATTCCCAGGTCTTGGGCGCAGTGTTAGACCCCGACAACTGTGGCAACGAGATTTGGGCTGATAGTTCGCAATGAGCCGGTCGAAGCTGGGCTGGATGCCTTAGGACATATCAGTCAAATTCATGAACGAGCCTATCGCAATCATCCGTTGAGTGAGGAGCAAACCGCATCCAATCGCGAGAAGTCAAAGACCCGAGCGAAAGTGGAGCATGTCTTTGGACCTGGGTGATGACCATGGGCGGCAAGATGGTGCGTGCTATTGGCATTGAGCGAGTGCGGGTACAACTCGGACTCAAGAATTTGGTTTACAACCTCAGGCGGTATGTGTTCTGGCAAAAGAAAACTCGGCTCCTCTCACAGGCTCAGTGTGTCTAAGGGGAGGAAGGGAACGGATACCGAGAACTAGTGGTTTGTCAGTTTTGATTTTGTGCGTAGACTGCCTTTGAAAGCATCTCTAGCAAACGCTTACAAAATTTG
>ENA-ORBV01003192-ORBV01003192.1-microbial-mat-metagenome-genome-assembly--contig:-NODE-3192-length-33280-cov-5.620456_pt1 | contig 33280 bp, 34 predicted proteins | sample MGYA00237777_ERZ505514 | MGnify/ENA primary metagenome ERZ505514 (study PRJEB26160, sample SAMN06269048) | microbial mat metagenome | isolation source: Oligotrophic lake microbial mat | place... | reverse complement strand
GAGATTCGCCTTAGTCTCGTGGGCTCGGAGATGTGTATAAGAGACAGGCAAATACGGATAAATTACCAAATCCTCATCTTCAGCCATATGGTCCACCTGATTTGAATCCTAAAGATTATAATGGTCCATTGAGTTTGGGTGATCCGGGCCAAACCTCTTCATTATATCGAGAGACTGGAAGTAGCAGTGATTTCTTTCGAGATGTTCGAGCTTGGCAGCCTTTAGATTTAATTACTGTAAAAATTTCTGAAAAGACAGAAGGGAAAAAAGATGCTGATACTGAAATTAAAGGAAAATCAACGATAAAAGCAGCTATTTCAGGCTTACTTGGTTTAGATAAGCAGTTTATTCAAAGTAATCCAGATGCTGATTTAGCTAGTTTAATTGGAGCAAATACTCAGAATGATTTCAAAGGAGAGGGCCAGACTTCAAGAAAAGATAGTCTGACTGGAAATATTTCAGCAATGGTCGTTGAGGTTTTACCGACTGGAATTCTACGTATTGAAGGTACAAAAATAATTTCTGTAAATAACGAAGAGCAAATCATGGTGATGACTGGTCTGATTAGACCTAGAGACATTACTTCTGAAAACGTAGTTGAGTCTTCGCGGATAGCAAATATGAGAATTGACTACTATGGACGTGGACAGTTGGGAGATGCGCAGCGAGAAGGTTGGTTAGGAAGAACATTGAGGACAGTATGGCCATTTTAAAAAAAATTAGATTAGTAATTATTATCTTACTAGTATTTGCAACAGTACCTGTACAAGCTGCACGTTTGAAAGACATTGCAGATATTGAGGGTGTTCGAGGCAACCAATTAGTTGGTTATGGCCTAGTTGTTGGTCTCAATGGAACAGGAGATGGTAATAGTATTCAATTCACTACAAAAAGCCTCTCAAATATGCTCGAAAAAATGGGAGTGCGTGTAGAGCCAAATGAATTAAAAGTTAAAAATGTAGCTTCGGTAATGCTGACAGCTATATTACCTCCATTTGTAAGACCAGGCACAAAGCTTGATGTAACACTCTCATCTTTAGGCGATGCTAAAAGTCTAGAGGGTGGCACATTACTGATGACACCTTTAAAAGGGGCAGATGGAAATACATATGCCATGGCCCAAGGATCATTAACAGTCGGTGGTTTTACAGTGAGTAGCGCGGAAGGGGATTCTGCTCAAAAAAATCATCCTACAGTTGCACAAATTTCAGAAGGAGCTACGGTAGAACGAGCAATTCCTTATGATTTATTCCAATCTCAACGTATTCGAATTGTACTTCGAGAACCGGATTTTACGACCATGACAAGAACAATTCATGAGATAAATTTATTTTTGGGTCAGCCATTAGCTAAACCTCTTGATTCTGCCTCATTGGAAGTTCCAATCGTTGGTGATTATGCTAACAATCCGATTGGACTTGTTGCACAACTTGAATCGATTGAAGTCGAGCAAGATATACCAGCAAAAGTAGTTGTTAACGAGAAAACAGGTACGATTATCATGGGTGAAAATGTAACGATTAGTACCGTTGCATTGGCCCATGGCAATCTTCAAATTTCAATTAGAAGTGAGAGACAGGTTTCTCAACCAGGTGCACTTGCTTCAGGGGAAACGCAAGTTGTTACAAACTCCGATGTGACTGTTTCTGAAGAAGGCGGTAACTTTACATTAGTTAAGGAGCAAGTAAGTTTAGGAGAACTTGTTTCAGGATTGAATGCACTTGGAGCAACGCCTCGGGATCTAATTAGTATATTTACAGCATTGAAAAGAGCAGGTGCTCTACATGCTGAATTAGTAGTAATGTAAGGAAAGTTATGCCTGATATCGGAAAAGACTTCCTAGGGATAAGCAGTGCAGCACGAGCTGATTATCTTGTGCAACAAGCACAAACGAACCAAAGAAGTGGCAATCAACATCTAGCTAGTACTTCAAAACCATTGGATAATAAAAGTATTCCAAGTAAAGATCAGCAGATTGATAAAGCATCTAGACAATTTGAGGCACTCCTTTTGCATCAAGTATTCAAGTCGATGTGGGATACTGTCCCCAAATCTGACTTCCTCGGTGGTAATAGTAATGAGGGAGAGATGTATAGGGACATGTTTAATGAAGCCTTAGCCGACTCATTTTCTAATGGACAAGGTATTGGCATTAGAGAGATGGTAGCTAAGGATCTTCGGAAAGTCGATGGCTATAAGAGCAGTAAGTAGCTGTAATTGTTAATCTTTAAGGAAGTAAAAAAAGTCGGGCATCTTACCCGAGATAAGTCATCATAATATTAAGGAAATGGAATTTCTTAAGTTACGCATCAAGGAGAGAAAAGAAAATGGATATTAAAAAAATTGCGGTAAATGAGGCTGAGGCTCTCAGAGTAAGACAGTTCCAACAAGATAGTTTTCAAAAGAAAACTAACGCTTCCACTAAAGAGAGTGGCAATTCAGAAGAAGAATCAGTTCGTATTTCTGCATTAGCAAGAGATCTTGGCAGCTTAGATATTAAAGCTGAAGAGGAAACAGTTAGACCGGATAAAGTAGCTGAAATGAAAGCTAAGTATGCAAACGGTTTTAAACTCGATTCCAAAGAACTTGCTAAGAAAATGATTGATGAACTAGGTCTCTAAACTACTTCAAGCATTGATAGCAATAAACTTTTTCCGAATATTTTAAACAGAGTTAATTCCTTATCGAATAGTTTATAAACTGTTCGGAGTAGGCTTTGAGTGCGAGTTTGTTTGCAAAAAATCATAAGATCGTTAATGACCTATTAACCTCTCTTAATAAAGAGTGCCAACATCAGCGTGAATACTTGCGGCTTGTTGATGAAGAAAGAGCTGCGATACATGCTCTCAAGAGCCAAAATATTGAAGAATGTGCTGTAAAAAGACATTCCTTAATTGAACGCATTAAGCAGGAACAAGAAGGTAGAATAACAATTCTCAAGACAATTTTACGGCAGATTACAAGTAACAGACCTGAATTAAGAATTACTGCTATAGCAGAGAGAGCCTTTGATCCTGAAGATTCTCTTAAGATTAAAGAAGTTTGCGGTATCTTAAAAGAATTGATCACTGTTTCTAAACGCAAAACTGTTGAACTAGAAGGAATGGTTAATTTCTCATCAAAATTTGTGAATGGTACAATCGCGGCAATACTTGCCCATTCTCATAAAAGCATTCCGGTTTATAATTCAAATGGAATAGTCTCAAAACAAACTCAACCTGTTGGTTCAGTCAATCACCATATGTCACGTCTGGCATAACACTTGCTCTATATCTTAAGTGGAGAATTATCAGGAAAATATTTCCTCATTAGGATAATGCAATGGCCAACTTTGGAGCAAAATTATTAAATACAGCAATTAGCTCTTTGAATGCGCAGCAGGGCGTTCTTGCAAGTATTTCGAATAATATTGCTAATGCCAATACTCCCGGCTATGCACGAAGAAGTGTGCAACTTGAGAATCAAAGCTCGGGCGATGGAAAGACCGGACTTAATATTGGTTCGGGTGTTAAGATTTCAAGTTTAATTCGATATGTTGATGAATTCGCAAATCGAAGTCTTAGAGAAGCAGTTCAGAATAAATCAAATGCAACAACAAAAGACGATCTGCTAAGTAGAGTTGAAGATTTATTTAGTCTAACTGGTGATACACAAACAATCGGCATAACTCTAACTGATTTTTTTGCAGCATTAAATGATTTGACAGTTAATCCAGCAAGTCTTGAATTACGTGCTAACGTAATTGAGAGAGGCCGAGATTTAGTTGGTTCTATTAAAGATACTTATAACTCCTTGGCCAACCTACAAAGAGAAATAGATGAAAAACTTGTAATCGAAGTTGATTCAATCAACTTAATGACATCTCAGATTGCAACACTCAATCAACTTGTTGCTCAAAGAGAAAGTACAGGCAATGTTGCAGCGGATGAAAGAGATCGTCGTGATTTCCTTTTAGAGAAACTATCTGGAAAGTTAAGTTTTAATGTTACTGAATTGTCTGATGGTACTATCAATGTAACTCTACCAAGTGGACTCGATCTAGTTTACGGATCAAATAGTAGAGATTTAGAAGTTACGAATTCCCCATCATTTGCTGGCTCTTCTTTGCCACCTACTCTTTGGGGAGGAACGCCAAGTTTCATTGTTTATAACTATGGTGGTTCTGGTGGTGCTGCACATGTAGATTTAACTGGAGATATTGCTTCAGGTAGTGGAGGTTTAGCAGGTTTATTGAATGTTAGAGGCGTTTACTCTGCAACTGATACTTCACCGTTCCAAGGGGATGGGGTGTTGCCAGAGCTTGCTTCTCGTATTGAAGGTATAACTAGATTTCTTTTAACTGAGTTCAATGAAGAATATCTTGGACCAGATGAAACCAGTGGTGGTGTACATCAAGCTAGTTCGATGGATTTAGATGGGAATATTCCAGGTGTATATGGATTCTTTGATTTTGCCTTTTCTGGTTTAAAAGATACTGATGGGGATGGGCTACCGGACGACTTAGGCACTCATGCTGGAGTTACAAATTATTCAAGCTTACTACAACTTGCTTCAACAGATCCAAGAGATATTGCAGCTGGCAGAGATCTTAATGCTACAGCAGGTGTTCTAAGCGGAGCCCCCGGTGATGCCACAAACCTACAAGCATTAGTAGATCTACAAGATGATACATATACCGACACAGTTGGAGGCTTTAGTTTTACTGGCACCATTGAGCAATTCTATGTCAATGCAGTTAGCTTTGTTGGAAATGAAAAATCTAAATCAGCAACAGATAAAACAGTAAGTGATAGTAATTATAAGATAGCAGCCGATCGAAGAGATCAAGTCTCTGCTACAAGCATCGATGAGGAATTTACTTCATTAACTCGATTTCAGAAAGCTTACGAAGCATCTGCCAGGTTAATAAGAATTGGAAATCAACTTTTAGATGAAATATTTAATGCGCTCTAAGTTATGACACGAATAACAGAATCCCAAGTATTACGTAACACGATTGATCTGATTCAAAAAAGCAGATCGGATGTTGTTAAATATAGTCAGGAAGCTTCCTCTGGTATTGCTGTAGCAAAACCTGGGGACGATCCAACCTTGGCACCAGCAATTGCTGACATGCGAGAAACAGTAAGACGTTATGATAAGCATAAACTAAGAATAGAGACTGCTCGCGGTGTTTTAGGATTGCAAAGTGATATCATGACTCAAGCCAATGATATTATGGTGAGAGCAAAAGAACTCGCTACCCAAGGAGCTAACGAAACATTAGGCCCATCAGTTCGTGCTCAAATGGCAGCTGAAGTACTAGAATTACGCAATGCAATTGTTGGAATGGCCAACACAAAATACCAAGGAAGATACATCTATGGTGGAGCTGCTGATTCTACCGCTCCATACAATCCCGATGTGGTACCTTATACAAATTCAACTTCCGCAGAAGCTGCCAAAAGATATTCATACACTACTTCAATTGGCAATGATTCCATAAGAAGTGTTTATGTAACTGATAGTACAAAAGTAGATGTTAATACTCCGGGGAACCAGGTATTTGATAATGCTATTCATGCCCTTGAAATATTAGGCAGATCTTTAGAAGGATTCAAATCTTCAACTGTTGGGGGAGTTCCTGATGGTGGCGGCATAGCATATGATTTTTCAACTGAAACTTCTGTACAAACTCAAGATATATTAAGTACCATTGACTTGATTGAAGCTTCCAGAACTAATGACCTTCAGAATGAACAGGTAACAGTGGCTGGACGACTTGCTAGGATAGATAATTCAGTCAGTATTCTTGATTCATTACAACTAAACCTCAATGAAGTTCTATCTCGAACTCAAGGAGCAGATGTTTTTGACTCTGCCACAAATCTAAATCAGGCTCAAAATGCCCTTGAAACGTCGCTAGCAGTCAGTGGTAAAGTATTACAAATTAGTCTTTTAGATTACTTATAAGCTCAAAATCCTTAAAACGGCATTCTAACAAATTTCGATGAAATCTGCATATTGCAGTCATCTTAATCTTAGTGTCGATTGTGAACTGCACGAGAAACATTAACGCCAAGGAAGGCCCATGCTGATATTAACTAGAAAGCCCGGAGAGAGCATCTACATAGGTGATAAAATTAAAATCACCCTGGTTGAGCTCAAAGGCAATCAAATTCGAGTCGGAGTTGATGCTCCAAAAGAATTAAAAATTTATAGAGAAGAGATATATTTACAGATCCTTGAAGAAAATAAACAAGCTGCTGCTGGACCGGAGATTAAGGGAGAGTTAGATGGACTTGCTGCTGCTTGGGGAAATAAAGAAGGATTTAATAAGAAAGGAGTTGGTAATTTAAGTAAATTGAGTGCCACCACTACAAAAATTGAGACTAAGAAGAGTGGAGGCAAAGATTCAGATGAATAACGAAGAGAGTAAGACATTAACCTTTCAAAGTAGCAGATTCGGAGAGTTCTCCGTCGCTTCTGAGGCAGTGATCTATTTCACAGGTGGAGTAATTGGATTTCCTAAAGAAGAGCGATTCGTATTACTGGAACATAAACCGCCTTTTTCTTGGATCCACTCTATTGATAATCAAGATTTGGCTTTTGTTGTTGTTGATGGCAATGCATTTGGAGAAGGCTATAGTATCCCATTGCCAATCGGAGATCCTCGCTTAGATCTTACAGAAACAGATGAGTTTGCAATCTTAGTTTTAGTGACAGTTCGTCCAGGCCCTAGTCTGACTACTGCTAATTTAAAAGCACCATTGATCGTAAATCTACGAAATCGCAAAGGAGTTCAGATTGTTATTGATGATTCTCGATTCTCAACCAGATTCCCTCTATGGGAAGAGGATAGCAAAAAAGAACCTGAAAAAAAGTAATAAAACTAAGGTCATATAAGTTTAAAATAGAAGATTAAGTCAGCTTTAGGCTTTGCCGATAGTTATTGTGTGTCGCTCAATCGGATAAAGTTCTGTGCTTTATCCAGGATCAAAGGTTGATAATTTGAGTGCATAGCAAATTAACAGTCAACGGTTACTTAGAGGGGAAACAATGGACTTTGAAACATCTTCAACAGGCGAAAAAGGATTTATTACAGTAGGCGAAGATCTTGATTCAGAGCAATCAGGTGAAGCGCTTAGAAAAGCTTTTAATAAAGTTTATGATTTAGGTTTACGAACAATTGTTTTGGATTTAAATGGTGTTGAAATAATCAATAGCTATGGAATTGGAAAAGTTTTGATGTGTTATAAAAGGCTGAAAGCCGACAATGGTGTCTTGATGGTCAAGCCTCTTAAGGGATTCGTAAAGGAAACTTTCGAACTTTTAATGTTGGATAAGCTCCTGCCAATTTATGATGGTGAGTAAAATCCCAAAGTAACGTTGACATAAAGTTAAACGTAAGGAGCTTCGCCACGAATGGTGCTAAATCCGTCCCCAAATTTACTCCTCATTCATGACAGCGGTTCCTTACAAAAGGACTACAAAGAATTCTTTTCAAATAACGGCTGGAACTTTGACGTAGCTTCGGATTTTAACTCGGCACTCGATGCTGCTAAAAACAATAGTTACGAGATAATCATCAGTGACTTTGATCTTCCGGAGTTAAGTGGACAGGCTTTCATGGATGCAGTGCGCTGCAGTAAACCCAATCAAGCTATCATGGTTGTTTCCAGTGCTGCAAAAGCGGAAGAGGCAGTACAAGCTCTTAGATCTGGTGCAGTTGATTTTTTACAAAAACCGATCGATTACCGATTCCTTCAAGAAACAATAGTAAGAGTAGTGAGTTGTTTAAGAGCAGAGGAAGCCCAATACAAAATTTTAAAATGTCTTACAAATTATTCTGCTATATATTCTTGTAGTGCGAAAGATATTGGTAATATCGCTTTTGCTTTACCGTTATTAAATGAAATGCATGCAGCTGGTATTATTGATCTCAACTTGAAATTAAAAATTACCTTAGCTTTTCAAGAAGCATTAGCAAACAGTCTTGAGCATGGAAATTTAGAATTACAATCTGCTTGGAAAGATGAGTTTGATGTAAATGGAGTTGATAAATTTAGCAACATGAAAGCTGAAAGGCTTTTAGATACAAGTTATTCTGAGAGACCAATTTCAATAAGCTGTAGTTATTCTGAAGGAAATTTATCTATAAGCATAAAGGATTCAGGTAAAGGATTTGATGCTCCAAGAGGACCACTCGACTTTATAAACGATGGCTCTCTTTTATTCTATGGAAGAGGTTTGAGAATAATTTTTGGAACGATGGATCGTGTTTGTTATGAAGATAATGGCACGAAGATTACTGTAACTAAAAAAATCAAATAGGTTTTACTAATGTCATTGAAATTTAGACTTAAAGGCTTGGCTGAGACGTTTATTGATCATATTGAGTGTCCAGGCTGTGAAACTTGTGAAGCTGATGATAAGTTTTTTAGTACTGAATATACAAGAGTGACGCTTGAGGGGATAATTGTAATTGTGCAATGTAAGGCTTGCGGTGAGATTTTTGTACCAAATAGACAACGCCTCGGAATTATGGATCCTAGGGAGTTGAGAAAGGCAGTGGAGCTGGATTCTGTTGAAACAGGGGAGCCAGTAATGCCGAATATAGAAGCTGTGAAGCTGCACGCTGAAAAAATCAATGCCTCCAGACGCGGAGAGGTGCATTAGTTCCAGAGTCCTCTAGAGCGGGGCTACTAATAAACACAACAGAATAAAAACAGTCAAAAAATCAAAAATTATATTCTTTTATATTTTTTTCTATGAATTCATAAACAATAGATACACAAATACATCTCGGCCAAAATGCCGACAATGATTCCAACCTGTAATTTTACCAACCAAACGCCTCAGCTCTCTTTGGAAGAGACGGAGGATAAAGTCCAATAGGATAAGGAGTTTGAAAATTTCCTTTTCTCCACTCGAGTAAAACACTTCTGGCTTGACTAATTAGTTCCTTAATACTTTGTATGAAACTAATTCGTATTTTTTTGTCTGAGCTGATGCAGAAAGTTTTTCTTCCTTCTCTATTCGGAATAAACGTGGAACCGGGCCTTTCTTTCAATAATTTTGTTACTCCTAAAACAGTTTTCTTTTCAAACTGGCGATTTTCTCTATATTCATTTTCTTTTTCCCTTACCGCCTCTACAATTTTCTGATTAATTTCTTTTTGTTCTTCTAAATCTGTAATATTAAAAACTTTCATCCAAGCATTAATGTCAATTTTGAATGAAGTTCTTTTCTTTTTTAACAAGAGATGTCTTCTTTCTCTCTCATAATCTTCCCTTGATAAAATTCTGTCTTCAAGCTTACGAACAGCATCCCTTGGTATAAAATATGTTGCAAAAGTTGTTTTTTGTTTATTTAAAAATTCCCAGGATGAGATTCCAGGATAATGGTCAATCGATTCTACTAGTCCGTCTTTTATTGGGTTGATATAAATATAGACAATTTTTTCAATTGCCTTCTCTAAATCTAATATAATCGTACTATCATAACCTTCACACCATATTGTTCTTTTCTTTTTTCCTAATAAGCGATTGATTCGATGCGCGGACTCCGTTTTAAACCTCTCCATAAAGCCTCGGATGTCATTTGGATCTACAACCGTTGCGGTGAAATGAACATGAGTTGATTGGACTATGATATGAGAAACTTCAACTGGATGATGCTTTTGTGCACTTGCTAGAGTGCTTTTAACGATTTCATTAACTAAAGAATTTGCAGGAAACATTAAATTTTCTTCTACGCTCGTGGTTATAAGGAGGAGGGTTCCGTTTAAATGTACTTTCGGTAAACGCGGCATCTTTTATATCTAAAAGGTATTAATAGTTTTCTTTCATATATTATATCGTTTCCTTTAGTTAAAAGTTTCTTGCTGTAAAAGAAGAAAAGAAGAAGAAGAAGAAAGTAGCCCCGCACCACCTTTAAACCACCTTTAAAACCACCTTTAAAAAGTAGCCCCGCACCACCTTTCTTAAATGACACTGGATTTTTTCTCAGGACACCTTTTTAGGTTGTGCCTCAGTATCCCGTGCCATTTCAAACAGGCAAAATATCCAAATTATTTCTGATTTGAAGTATTCAATTTCTTAAATATATCGGCACTAAGTTTTTGAAAACTAGCTTACTGAGCAGAAATATCTTTCAATGAAACCTTGTGCTTTTTAAGAGCAGCATTTAGGCCGATTTTATCAATAGTGCGAATCATATTAGTTGAGAGCCTAAGTCTGATGAATTTTTTAGATTCAGGATCAAAGATTCTTTTAGATTGAAGATTAATACCGAAAAAATGTTTAGATCGGTTATTAGCATGACTAACTCTGTTGCCAGCTTGTTTAACTTTGCCTGAAATTGCACATTTACGAGCCATAAAACTCCGAATCAACTCAAATAAAAATCAGTTTGGAGGAAGGAGTATATGCTTAATTCTAATAAGAAAGCAATAGTACTGTGAGATCATTAGACAAAGTAACGTATAATGTTAAATTTAAGACCCATGATACAGCGTTTACTGTAAAATGTACTCAAAGTGGACTTGGTGTTCTCTACGATAAAAAATCTTACTTATTTAAAATAGCTCAACGGATTTAATTTGAGGCAATGCTCCAGGCTCTCTAGATAAGTTTCTAGAGACAAAAGTTCTCATAAAATAGGTAGTAGTACCGTAATCAACCTTAGCTAAGATCTGAAACCAACCGCTATTTACCTTAATCATCGTAGCTACATAGTTTTTAGCATCACTCCCAATTATATCTATCAAATCAGAATTAAGATTTTGCGTTGAAAAAGGATCTTCGCTTGCTCGCTTTTCCATAATTGCTTTTGATGCTGTTGAATCGATTTCTTCGTTAAGAGATTCAAGAATTATTGGAGGAGATAAATTGATATTGATTCTACTATTTTCAAATACTGTAATCAGAGGTGTCAGTTTTCTTAAACGAGCTGGAGTAAATCCAGGAACGGTAACTAATTCTCCAATTCTTTTTAAGCGTACATTTGGAAAAAAGTCAGGAGCTAGATCTCCTTCAAAACCTCTACTAAATTCTGGATCTTCATATGAATCACTATCATGATCCATAAAATCGATAAGCAGGGCAACTAATTCTTTGGAATCGAAATGCTTGTTCGGAAAAGTTTTAGTATGATCTATTTCTTTTTCATCATCATCAAAACCAAGTTTTTCAAAAAGACGCACCGTAGCATCTCGCCATTTCTTTTCATTTTCACCAACAATTCCGGAGGGGCCATCGCCACTAATTAATGCACGGATAGGCAACTTATTATCCTCTGCTTGAATTTCAATCTCAATATTCAAGCCAGGCTCATTAATGCCTAAGAGCTCAGGTACTGGAATTGCTTGACCCTTACTAAATTGTGCCCAGCTATCTTTCGGTGAGTCCAAATCGGGAGAAGCATCTTGTGCAATAAGAATACGAGCAAAGTTAATAGTTGATTTCAATAAGTATTCAGCTTGCAGGCGCTTTACGGAAGCATTGTTTAGTAAGGCATCACGATAGGTACTTTGAGTCAGATTGATAACAAGAATACTACCAAGTGCAATCACTAAAAGAACTATAATTAATGCAACACCAAGTTCATTTTTTGGAAGTTGATTTTTAAAATTTTCAACTTTGTTCATTTTATTATTTTAACAGTAGAAAAGCGGGGCAGTGCCCCGCAAGAAGAAAACCGCTGCTTATACGAGCCTGCAAAAAATTTAACAATACTTAGTTTCTTCTTGAGCAGTACTAGCTCCAGAAAGTACTGACAACATCGATCTTGCATCATCTCTAATCATTGAAGAGAGCCCATTAATAAGAGAAACATGGCGACCAACTTCATCCCAATCGCCTCTGTTGATAAAATCACAAAGTTTTGAAGCCAACTGTCGTTGCTTTAAGAGAATTTCGTCATAAGAACCAATTCTCTCCATGATGCCATTTGGCACATTTCCTTTTTTTACTAGAGTATTTTTAGCACTATGAATTGCGCTCTCTAGATCTGCAAATGAAGTAAAAAGTCTTTCGATTATTGTGTTGCCCATTTTGTTTGCTCCTAATGTATTGTCTAAACTGTCGCAAGGGACTGCACAAGAGCTCCTCTTCTTTTCCACTCCTCAATCCCTGATAGTGGCCCTGCTTACACTTTACATTGCAAAATTGTTGCCAAGTGCTAAGTCATTGATATCAATATGATCCTTGTGAAGATAGCTATCCTCTACTTCATAATCTTTTGATTAACTATCTGATTTAAATAAACTTACTGAATGATCTCAAATCGAACAGTTGATTAAAATTTAGACAGAGTTCTTTATATAATTGATCTCCAATTGCCCCGTTTGAAGATGTTAGTTAACTTCAATTTCTAACATCTACACATTTTATTATATGAATTCTCAAGCAAAGGCCTGGGCCTTGAGCCTCTTTCAAAAATCTCCCTTAAAGCAGAGAAAACTTGAAAAGATAACATTAATGATTGGCAAAGATTATTCAGGAAAAGTTTGCTTAGATATTGGATCTGACAATGGAGTTATTAGTCTACTTCTTAGAGAAAGGGGAGGTGAGTGGCATAGTGCTGACATAAGTGAAGAAACAGTTTTGAGTATTCAAAGTTTAGTCGAAGATCGAGTTTATAAAATTGATGATCGATCAACTCCATTTGTTGACAATCAATTCGATCTTGTAGTGATTGTAGATTTTCTTGAGCATATTGAATCTGATCAAGAATTTATCAAAGAAATGTATAGAATAATTAAACCGAATGGAAATCTAGTTATAAATGTACCAAATCCCAAAGAGGGTATACTTAGAAAGTTGAAGAATTATATTGGTCAGACAGATAAGGCTCATGGTCACTTAAGAGCTGGATATACTCAAAGTACACTGTGTAAACTTTTGGAAAATTTCTTTCAAATTCAAGAAACTCATTCCTATTCTAGAATTTTCTCTGAGTTAATTGATACTTTAATAACTGGGGCATTAGATATTTTAAAGGGGAAAAGAGGTCAGAAGGGAACAGTGATTACTGGCCAAGATTTGAACAAAATGCAAAAGAGTTTCAAAATCTATAGTTACTTATCACCAATTATTTTCTTTTTTGTAAAACTTGATGCACTAGTTCCCTTCATGCACGGTAATATGTTGATAGTGAAAGCAAAGAGATTATGAATGATTTTCTAGATATGGTTGTTATTGGAGGTGGTATAACTGGACTTGGAGTTGCGCGAGAAGCTTCCAAGCAGGGTCTCAAGGTTGCGCTTGTCGAGAAAAGCAAGATTAATCAAGGTACATCTAAAAATAGTTTAAGAATTATTCATGGCGGGCTTCGCTATCTACAGTCTTTAAATATTTTACGAGCAAGAGAATCAATTTTAGAGCAAGGCAGACATTTAAAAGAATATTCTAGATACATAAAACCGCTACCATGCTTAATGCCTCTTTCAGCAACTGGTCTGAAAAGTAAATATCCAATTTCTTTAGGTATTAGACTTTATAACTTTCTTAGGTTTGCGAGTCAAAACTCCCTATCCAGCCCTAAGATTCTAGATAAAGAATTTGTTTTGAAAGAAAGTCAAATCTTAAGTGGGCTTTCGAATACGCACTATCTTTTATGGCAAGATGCCGTTGTTACTGACCCTAACGATCTAGCACAAAGTTTTTTGGATTATTTGCTTATGCATAACGGTCAAGTTTATGAACATGCTCAAGTTTTAAAAATCTCACGTTGTTACGATTCCTTTAATGTTTCAATGTTGAGTGAAAATATTGAAAAAAGTCTTAGAACAAAAACCGTAGTAAATGCGACAGGTCCGTTTATAGATTCAATTTCTCTTGAGGAAATAATTCACCGTCGTCAGCCGATGCGTTGGGTAAAAGGATTCAATGTTGTCATTAATTTCCAATTAGATCCTAAATATGCCTTCTCTGTTACAAGTAATAATGGAAGGCTTTATTTTGCAGTTCCCAGGGGGCATCGTACAGCTATCGGCACTGGATATATTCGCCATTGGGGAGAACAAGGAAATTTAGATATCCCTGAATTTGAAGTAAAATCTTTTCTTGAGGATTTTACTCAGGCATTAAATGGTCCAAAAATTGATTTATCAAATATCGAAGTGGTTGAATCGGGTATACTGCCAGCCGAAAATACCAATGGATCGAATATAGAATTGGCTGGAAGATATCAATTAAACTTTGATCGGGGATATTGTGAGATTCTTAGTACAAAATATACTACTTTTGGAGTACAGGCTGAAAAAATAGTGAGTAATTTAATGAAGTTTCTCAAGCGAGATTATCGCTAACTATTTATCATCCCTACGCGGGATCGTAAGTCCAAATAAAGATTTTCTTTCGGAAAGTTCTTTTGGACTTAGTAGATAATCGGGCTTTTCGTGATTCAAGACGGATGATACTCTTAGGCATTTCTTTTAGTCTATAGTGTTTTTCAAAAGTCTTTGCCGAATCACAAGATATGACAATGAGAGTAAGTCGAATCTTGTTTCTTGTTAACCTTTCGGGAAGCTATAATTTTTGAAAATGAAAAACACTATTTATTATCCCTCTGGGGGATAGTAACTTTCTAAAGCCTTTGTTTTCGGCAAAGACTTTTGAAAGTTACTATATATATTCTAAATTATTTTAGAGTTAATACCAATATGAAATCACCTTATCTCATTTTAGTTTCATTCATTTTATTACTAGGTTGTGGTGGTGGTGGTGGAAGCACATTACCAGAAGGACCGGCAAAAGTTGCAGTTACTGTCGATCCAAAAAATATAGATACAGGCGATCGAACTCAAGTTACAGTTAATATCTCTAATTTTAAAGTTGAAGGAGTTATTTTAAAAGTAAAATTTCCAATTGCTCTTTCTTATGTTCTCTTTTCATCTTTTATTGAAATTTCGGGAGACCTAATTGATGCAAGCCCGACAGTTACTGAATCAGATACTACAGATACCTATTTAGTTTATGAACTCTCAAAAGAGGAGTTGGGGATTGGCCCAACTACAAAATTTTCTCTAATATTTGAGCTTGATGGAGACGAAGATATAGCTGACGGCACTGTGGGAATAGATGCAGATCTTGATGTTGGCGAAGCTTTTGATATAACAAAACCCCAATTTGACGCAATCTCTGAAGCTGATTTAATCGTTGGAGCCACTCCGACTCCAACACCAACTACTTAAAGGTAGGTTTAAGTGTCAGTAGAGTTAGATTCCTTAATCCTTAAGCCAATAGGAATTGTTAAAAGCTCAAGGCGAGTTAAATTTGATGCGCCACATCAACCCGATCAATCGACAGAAGAGAATTGTACAATTGAACTATTTCCTGGAAAAGGTTTCGATCAAGGACTGCAAGATCTAAAAGGATTTGATTATATTTGGCTCATTTGGTGGTTTCATAAGAATCAAACCTGGAAACCAAAAGTTCTACCTCCTAGAGGTAGTTACGGTAAAAGGGGGGTCTTTGCAACTCGAGCTCCTCATAGACCTAATCCAATTGGAATTTCTGCTGTACAGTTAATCAAAACCTCTGGTTTAAAATTAACAATTGGCGCAACGGATCTTATTGATGGCACACCCATTCTCGATATCAAACCTTACATTAGTGAAATCGACTCATTTCCATCGGCTAAAAATGGCTGGTTAGCTGAAGTTGAAGCTGAGTTGGCTAAACCTCCAAGTTATCAAGTTGTTTATTCTGCACTTGCCAATGATCAGTTTTCCTGGCTTTTAGAAAGAAAAGTTAATTTTATTGATCGCGCCAAGAAAATCCTAGAACGTAACCCAGAACCTCATCGAACTCGTCGAATTACTAAATGGCGTAAGGAAGATTTTCCTAATAATTTCTTTCGAATGGGTTGCGGAGCCTGGAGATTATTTTTCTCGATTCAGAATGAACAAGTAATTGTTCATTCTGTTACACCAGGTTATCCACTAAGATTGTTTGAAAACAGCACTGACAAAGATATTCCTGATCGTTCTGAACAACTTGATTTTTGGCAGATCTGGCCAGATAGCCTGAAAGATTAATATTTTCAAACCTTGGATACTTAGTACAATTTAATTATTCAGTTGATTTACAAGGTAAAGCACGAATTGTTTCATTCTTGTAGCGGCATTTAAAAGGAAACTTAAATGTAGTTCTCCATCTATAGTGTTTTTCAAAAGTCTTTGCCGAATCACAAGATATGGCAATGGAGACTAAGTCAAATCTTTTTTCTTGTTAACCCTTCGGGTTAGTTATAATTTTTGAAAATGAAAAACACTATTTATTATCCCTCCGGGGGATAGTAACTTTCTAAAGCCTTTTCTTTTCGGCAAAGACTTTTGAAAGTTACTATATATTCATCTGAAGCAAATAATCTAGCAGACGAGTTCGTAAATAGAGTCTGTATGTATTTAAAAAATAAAAAGCCCATCACGATCAAAAATAATCGATAGTTTTCAACGTCCTGAAATAATACTGCTTAATGATTTGCGATAATTAGATCTTTCTCAATTTGCTGGGTTTTCTGAGAATTTTTCAGGGTCTATTACTATTGAATCTCAATTCAGTACTGCTGGAATTCTAGCAGTGACAAAGCCGCTGTCTTTGGCCACACCTAACACTTTGGCCAGGCAATTTCCGAGAATTGTAACTATGCCTTTTTCATTATTTAATGGATTAAATCTCAACTCTCTTACGATAGTAAGATTTTGTACATCTCAGCCAACTGGATTAAGCATAAAGAATCTAAGGTTTTTAAAGTAGTTTGAAATATGAGTTATATTTGGCTATTGCATCTGAATTTTACAATGTCTAGATTGAATCATCTGCTTTTTATTGTAATTACATTTCGTGCATCAGACTAAAACAATCTTTAAACATACTCCTGCTTTCACCAAGATAACCTCTTATCTTCAGCGAGCTGATATTGAAATTAATGGTACTCGTTCCTGGGATATACAGATTCATGATCAAAGAGTTTTTGAAGCAGTATTAAAGAGGGGTTCTCTTGGACTTGGTGATGCCTATGTAGACGGCTGGTGGGATAGCCCGAGCCTGGATACGTTTTTTGCACATCTTCTTGCTGCCGAATTGGAAACTGAAGTGAATCCATTAAATCTCATTCTTCTTCGTGCTCGAGCTAGAATTTTGAATCTTCAAGATCACATACGAAGTCGTCAAGTAGTAGAGGAGCATTACGATCTAAGCAACGAATTTTACTCTAAGATGCTCGATAAAAATTGGATGCAATATACTTGTGCATATTACGATCGGGTGGAGACTCTCGATCAAGCTCAGGAGCAAAAATTAGATCAAATTTGCCAAAAGCTTGAGCTTAAAACTGGAGAAAAAGTTCTGGAATTAGGTTGTGGTTTTGGTGGACTTGCAAAGTTTGCAACTGAACGATACGGAGTTCAGTTCGAATGTTATAACATTTCAAAAGAACAAATTGCCTGGGCTCGAAACTGGACAAAAGACTTACCAGTTGAGATTCACGAAAAGGACTATCGCTTAGCAAATGGTACATTTGATAAAGTAGTCTCCATCGGCTTATGTGAACATGTTGGATATAAAAATTACAGAAATTTAATGCAAGTAGCTCATCGCTGTTTAAAAGATAACGGGTTATTTTTACTGCATATGATCGGCGGAAATATTTCAGGAGTAAGTACCGATCCTTGGTTGGAAAAATATATTTTTCCTGGTTCAGTCATGCCATCAATTGAACAACTTTCTCGGGCATTTCAAGGATTATTTGTAATGGAGGATTGGCATAATTTTGGTCTAGATTACGATAGAACTTGCATGGCTTGGTTTGAAAATTTCGATCGTAATTGGTCTCAATTCAAAGATCAGTATGGGGAACGCTTCTACCTAATGTGGAAGTATTACCTACTTCTTTGTGCCGGTAGTTTTCGCAGCAGAAAGAATCAAAATTGGGAGATTGTTCTTAGTAAAGGAAGATTTCTCAAAAAAACAGTATCAAGTCAAAGAGCTTTCAATAAGGGCTGACATAGTTTTTTAGAAATCCGATCATAAAGTTCATTTAAGCGACGTTTAAAAACAGCAAAGGTGTAATTTTCTTCAGCTAGTTGAAAAGCGGCTTTTCCCAATTGGGATCGAAGATCATGATTAGATATGATCTTAAGAATTCCATCAGCAAAAGATTCTACTGTAGGCTCACAAAGAATAGAAACAGTTTTATTTAAAACTTGGGTATGAGTAGAAAGGTTAGTGGCAACAATTGCTTTTCCAGAGTGAAGATAGGAATAGATCTTCATTGGGGTATTATTACCTTTTGTACGAGGGGAGGCGAGTATATCTGCCTGTAACAGATACGCTCCCAAGTCTGCAACTGAGCGTGGTCCTAGGATATGAATTCTCTCCGAATTTCTTAATTGCGAAGCCAGTGCTTTTAGTTCTCTAACATGCACCTCACTACCACCAATAATTACAAGTCTGGCCTGAGGTTTATCTTCTGCTGCTTTTGAGAAAGATTCAGCTAAGAGCTCTACACCTTGATAAGATTCTAAATTTCCGACATAAAGCAAAATTAAATCTTGAGAAGAAGCTAAAATTTCAGATCGAAGATCAATTTTTTGTTTTAATCCAGAAACATCCATTAATGAGATATCTCTTAAAATATGGGTATCCTTAGATCCATGACGAATAGCAATCTCAGCCAAAGCATCGCAAACAGGAACTACTGCGTCACTAAACCTCACAGCAATACGTTCAAAGAATGAGAATAGTGGAGCTAAAGGTCGAAGTAGCCACCATTTTTCACTCAATTGAAGAGCAATAGATGAGTCCATGTCATAAATATACGGAATTCCAAATATAATTTTTAACATTAAGGCAACAAAAACTGATTCTTCAACTGCATGCACAATATCATATTGATTATGACGATTACGGAATGCCATTTTGATTGCCAAAAAGAAAAAAGCGAAATCACAGATCAATTTTTTAAGTGAAATTCCTGGACCAACTCCTTTAATAAAATTGCATCCACTTATACGCTGCAAAAATATTCCAGGAATCTCAATATTAGAGCCTTCATGATAGGTGAGGAGATCAACGCGACTTTCGGCTTGATTAGCAAACCTCTCTGAAAGCACCTCCATGGCCAACTTTACAGCAATTGGAGTGCCTCTTTCTTGAAAAAAGGGTTGTGGAGCTAGGAATAAGACCTTCATAGGAGGCATCTTAATATCTCGTTTAAAGCAGCTTTACCAGTGCCGCTTTCGATAAGGGGCCTGTTGCAAAACTATCTCCGTAACGAGAAAAGTGAGATTTGTGCCGAGACAAGGAAGTCGAGAGAGAAAACCGCAAGCATATCCTCTGGATATGTTGAAGGTTTCTCTCGAAGACTGACAATGTCGTAGGCCAAAGATCGCTTTTCGCAGTAGGAGAGGGTTTTGCAACAGGCCCATAAGTTCTTTCACCTAAAACGAGGTACTTGCGGCACTAGAGTCTCCGGTAGGGAGACAAAATAATGAAGCACTTCGTCCCAATAAATTCGGCAAAATCGAAGTTTTTTCAAGCAAGCACCTAAGCTGTCTTACTGAAAAAACTTACCAGAGGAAGAACTAGTTTAAGCCCTCTCATAATTGACCGATAAGTAACCTTATCGGTCAATTCAAAAGGAGGGGGGCTACTTTGGAATACTCTCAAGACATTAACTTGGGTGGCTGGCACTTTATAAAGTAACTAGCTGTTTTTCTTTGGAAAACTCTTATCAAGTACAGTATTCCAGCTACTCAAATTGCTAGCAACCTTATCAGTTGTAAAAAGTGAGGTTGTATCTCCCACAATACTAGCTTTTATAATTTTATCACCCTGAACAATCGAGTTTACGACATCCATGCCTTTGATAACTGAACCAAAAATAGTATGTTTTCCATCCAACCAAGGTGTTGGTACATGAGTAATGAAAAATTGACTCCCGTTAGTTCCAGGTCCGGCATTGGCCATTGATAAGATCCCCGGCTTACTATGTTTCAAAGATGAATCAAACTCATCTTGGAATCTATATCCTGGTCCGCCCGAACCATTGCCTGAAGGATCACCACCTTGAACCATGAAATCATTGATTACACGATGAAATGTTAATCCATCGTAAAAACCGCGCTGAGCTAAATTTGTGAAGTTAGCACAAGTAATTGGAGCCTTATCTGGATAGAGCTCCAAAACAATTTCTCCTTTAGATGTATTGAGAGATAATTGGAGTTGGTTGTTTGATTTAGATGTTTCTGTTGCGGCCATTAAAGATGATCCAAATAATAAAGTTGCAATTAGAGAAAAGAAAAAGCCTCTTGATTTCATAAACTTCCCTCTTCGTACTGTTAATTAAATCGCCTGACCAATGAACTTATCAGCCACGCGGATTGATATTAATACACAAGAAATGATAAATCTTGTAGGTTGATATATAAATACATCGTTCTATTAATTGTGAGTATTGGCAATATTTACTTTTTAAAGTCTTAATTTATGCTCAATCATGATATAATCATTCTCCTTGCAAAGATTCAGCCAAGTAACTAGTTTAATGAATATTATTCGCTTTGATTCGTCGATTGAATCTTAGTGTCCCTGTTCACTGGCTCAGGGTAATGTGCCGGATTTATTACAATTCAGATTTAGGAATAATTAAGGAATTATAAAAATGAGAAAAATATCTTTATATGTTTTGGGGCTGTGTTTACTTCCCCTTCTGACTTTAAATGCAAATGCTGAAATCGCTCAAGCAGATTTAGCAAGTGCATTTGAAAAATATTTACAAACTGACGCTGGACGAGAGTCAGTTGGAAAAGCCGCTCAAGCCTATTTTAAAAATCTTCAAGAGCAATCAAGAAAAGATCAAGAAGATAGAGAAAAAGGTCAGTTAGAAGATCAATTCAAAAATCCAGTAAAAATGGATATTGGTAAGAGTCCAGTTAAAGGACCAGCTACTGCAAAAGTAACAATTATAGAATTCTCTGACTTTGAATGTCCTTTCTGTACACGTGGTAAGACCACTATGGAGGAAGTTCTAAAGGCATATCCAAATGATGTTAAAGTTGCATTTAAAAACCTTCCTCTTCCTTTCCATAAGAATGCATTACCTGCTGCCAAAGCTGGTATAGCTGCTGGAAATCAAGGAAAGTTTTGGGAAATGCATGACAAAATGTTTGATAATCAAAAAACTTTAAGCCAAGAGTTTTATGAAGCAACTGCTAAAGAATTAGGTTTGGATGTTGCAAAATTTAAGACAGATATGGAATCTGCTGAGACCATTGCTCAGATCGAAGCTGATAAAAAATTAGCTGAAGCTAATGGTATTCAAGGCACACCAGGATTTTTTGTTAATGGCGTGGCCGTAAAGGGTGCCTATCCTTTCGATCATTTTCAAAAACTTATCGATAGATGGCTTGGAAAAACAACTGCTGCACCAGAAGCTGTCAAGGGTTAATTGATTTAGTATTTTTGACTATATCAAATGGAGAGCAACCTTGCTCTCCATTTTTTTGATCTAAATTTTAGCTTCTATGAACTTCAATATTTATGAACAGATTTTCAATATCAACTGATTCAAGTACATGATTAATAACCTGGGCATCATCTAAAAGACCAGAAGCAAAATCAAAATCAGATATTCCATCACCATCAGATAAGAAATATTTAACAGCTGCAATCGTCAAGCACCGGTTTTTTTTGGAAAATTCCTCGTACTTATCTAATAGAGTACAACATATTTGAGCTATGGTTCTGGCAAGTTTAAGATCCACGACATGGGAGAGGGAATGTTTTTTCTCAACTTCACCCATGTAATTAAAAAGTTCCATTCTAAGTGCAGGTATTTGATCTACTGGAATCTCAAGACACATCCGTTTAAAACCAGACCTAATATGGTCTGGAAAGGTTGGTAATTTGTATTTCATAGACTTAAAGATCCCATATGAGAATAAATAATAAAATAGTATAGTATATCTTGGTAGAAAAAGTAATTTTTGTCATGAATGAACCAAAAGTAAGGAACATAACAGCTCCTAATAGCGAACCGGAACTTCGAATTGGAATCGTCTTAGCTGAAGATCAAAAAAAGAGCTTGCAGTTAAATCTGATCGATTCTTCATATTCACTTAACTTTGAGTCAAAAGATTTAGTTTTAAATCCTGGAGATGGAATCACCGTAGCCATTTCAAATAATAAAATATCAATAAGGAATTCTCAAAAAGTTATTTCTGAAAATTTAGAACGTCTCTTCTTGTCCCCTATTAACCCCCAATCCTTAAGAAAAAACTCAGGTATTAATTTTAATTCTCTCGTAGCTGGCCGAGGTTTTCATTGGCAGAAAGAAATTAATGCAATATTTAGTGGTGCCTTTGAAATTTCTATTCAGAATGAATCGTTAATTGTTGTCAATATAATTAATCTTGAAGATTATCTAGTATCTGTTATTTCTTCTGAAATGAGCTCTATCTGTCCAGTAGAATTTGGCAAAGCTCAGGCAGTTGCTGCCAGATCTTGGGTTTCTGTTTTTCTAGGCAATAAACACCAAGGTCTGCCTTTCACTATTTGCAATGATGATTGCTGTCAAAGATACCAAGGAAATCAAAATTTAAGCGATACAGTTATTGAAGCTATAAAAGCATGTCGCGGTGAATATTTAATTAATCCAAAAAATTTTATCTGTCCGGCTTATTATTCAAAAAGTTGTGGTGGACAAACTGATACAACTGAAAATATTTTTGGTTTTGAAGCTTGTGGAATAAGCCCAATTGTTGATGGAGAATTTCTTGAGTTTTCATCCTTGACAACCGATAAGAAGTTTCTCCCTTGGATCAATTCTCCTTCTCAAGCTTTTTGCTCTGATCTAAGTGTTAAGATTGAAGATCTAAAAAAATATCTAGGCAATGTTGATACTGAAGACCAGTATTTTAGATGGCGATATAAAATAGATTCTGAAACGATGTTAAAGAATTTATCTCAAAAATTTGATATCACGAATTCAAAGAGTGTTTTTGAACTTAGAGCTGGCAAGAGAGGACTCTCAGGTAGATATTTGTCTTTTGATGTAGATTACAAAGATATAAACTCAAAAATTTCCACATTACATTTAAAAAATCAGTACGATATAAGACGATTCTTTCATGACTCATTTCTCTTTTCTTCAGCTTTTGAATTTAAAACTTTTATCAATAAAAGTGGAGACTTAACTTCGATCGAATTTTTTGGTTCCGGTTGGGGTCACGGAATTGGCTTATGTCAAATCGGAGCATTAGGAATGAGTCTTAGGGGATTCCAATACAAAAAAATTCTTAATCATTACTATCCCGAATGCAAAATTGTTAAATTCTTTTAAATTCGGAGTTTCTGCTTGTATATCTATAAATTTCCATTTATGGTGCCTTAAATAAGTCCTGTTTTTTCATAATTAAATCTCAGTAGTTGTTTTCTATCGTTTCCCCTATGGAAATAGATTTTTTAGATTCTTTTGCCATAGGGAAACGACGAGTAAAAGGTTACTTTCTTTTTTTGAGATGTACTATCAAGTTTATCCTACCTCAGCTTCAGCAGTGAATATTGCGGATGTCGACTAAAATTGCTTTATGCTTAAAAAATCTTAAGCACAGGGAATTTTATCGGCATCCGTGATTTCACCCCCGCGTGCAAGCCTGGAGGGTAAAATTTTGACAACTGGAAACCATTGAAGCCGGGATCGATCGTGATTTATCGTGTTCATCAATGACATGAAATCTGTAGATCGCCCGGGCATCAAGCAACCCATCCAGTAGATAGGCTCCTCCCTTTCCTAGGGAACCCTTCGTCAAAGTTCCGCACGAACATTCTGTCTCAGGACCGCGAGAAGACTGTGATTGCGGATGCCGACTTACAACGATGTCCAGCAACGCTACCGCTGGACCGTCCGCATCGGTATGTAGACTTGGAAAATCTGCATACCGATGCCCTTCTACCCAAAGACGGATTCGTCAATGGGAACCTGTTGTGCCTGACAGGCACCTTTATTGCGGTCAGAGGGGTCTTCAGCACCTCTGACCGCATTTTTGTAAAATATTGATGGGGCGTGTTGAAGAAACCTGGTAAAGGGTGGCATTAGGGTCGTAAAGATACCTGTGCCATTAACTTCAAACTCTCATCTTTCGTACCATGCGGGCCTCCAGGCTCTTTGGTGGACCAAGGGATTGCCATACACTTGGTGCTTCTTCGCGATGGTACCCGAGCAGAAGAGATAAGATCAAACTGCTCGGGTACTCTTTCAAATTGTATGAACTATCTCAATAGTTTTTATAAAGGAAAAACTCGTCGTTCCCACACTCCTCTTACCTAATAGAAATTACCTAATAGAAAAAACAAAATATTTTAAATAATTATCGAGTTCCTCGTTTTTTTGGCATTAGGGCTTTCAATGCAAGCGTTTTACCAAAACAGAGAAGAGTATCGCCTGGATGAATAACAAAAAAATCAGTAGGAGTTGGAATCGTTAGGCCATTTCTTAAGACTGTTAAAATTTGAATTCCTTTTTCTTTTAAACTCGCAGTCTCAAGTGTTTGGTTCGCTAATTCAGAGTTTTTACTTATTGTAATCTCAACAACCTTAAATCCCTTACTGACCGTCAATTTTTCTCTAAGATCTAAATCTGGAAATTCTACTTGCTCTTCTAAGTAATCGATAATGCTATCAGCAACATCAACACCAGTGGCTCCTTCTATTCCTTCAAGTCCAGGGGAAGAATTAACCTCCATAATCTGAGGCCCATCATTACTTTCTAAAATATCAACGCCTGCAACTCGTAGTCCAAGAATTTGTGCGGCTCTTACTGCTGCCGCTTCATAAGCTGACTCTAATATAATTTTCTCAGTCTTGCCGCCCCGATGAACATTACTACGAAATTCAGAAGAAGATTTGTCAGCAATGCGACGCATCGAAGCAACAACTTTGTCCCCTACTACAAAAGCTCTAATATCAATTCCTTTGCTTTCAGAAACAAACTTTTGAATTAAAACTTCCTGACGAGCTACATGTAGAGTTTCAACAATTGCCTCAGCTGATTTTTCACTCTCTGCTAACATAACCCCAATACCTTGAGATCCTTCTAAAAGCTTCACAATGATTGGAGCACCACCTAATTTATTGATGGCGGTTAGAATATCAGGTTGTTGATAGATAAAAGCGGAAGCTGGTATCCCGATATTCCTTCTACTTAAAACTTGTAGAGTTCTTAATTTATCTCTAGAAAGCGAGATTCCATTAGAGTGATTCAATGAATACACACCAATCTGTTCAAATTGACGTACAACAGCTAAACCGAATGTTGTATCATTAGCAGCAATGCGTGGGATAATAGCATCAAGCCTTGGAACCTTTTCTTGTTTATATGTTAGTTCTGGATTTTGCTCCTCAACATAAATAGCAAAATGTAGAGGATTGATTACACGACATTTGTGACCACGCTTTTGAGCAGCTTCTTTTAAGCGCCGAGTGCTGTAAAGTTTAGGACCTTTAGAGAGAATTCCTATGCGCATAGAAATATCAGAAATTTAATCTTAGTTAGATAGTTAAAACTTAAAATTATTTTTACAGGTAGAGCATTGCAATTACAGTTTGTTTTTGCAAGACGCATGAAAACATCGTATCGCGAGATTGTATTAACCTGTTGTTATGATCTTATCGGATGATTCATAAGAAATCCTTGATATGAGCAAATGCCCCCCAGAACCCTATAACTGAACTCATGTTCTTAGTTCAGTATATAGGATCCCAGGGGCACGAGTCGTTCAACTGTGAACTTCGTGAAACGGCGCAAAGTCATAGATGCAGGGTGTTGCGTCGATCCGGAGTTGTTTCAGCCGATCGAGAAACAGTTGTTTTAAGTTCAACTGATCCTCGATTGAACAGACCGCCGAGTAGATGATGTACACCACGCCATTGTGACTGCAAACTTCGCGAAGGTTGTTTGCAGACAATCCTCGAATCTGACCAAGAGCCACAGACATGGCGGCTATGGCATCATCTCCAGAAGAGGGAAACCCCGCAGCGGAAGCGAGACATCCATCTAAACGACAGGACTTTCCAGAGATGTTTAGGAAGGCATTGATGTACCTTCCTCCACCTCTGGGAAGTCTTTGCGCATTTTTCAGCGCTTTGAAAAAAGTTGCCATTGCGTTACCCCCTCCAGGGTGTGTGAAGAGAACCAAGAAGCATGAAATACATAAAAATATGAATTTTACGCTTCTCAGTAAAAAAACCTTATCCCTCGCGATACGCCAAAGAAAAATGAAAATAAATCACTTGGCTTTAGAGAAAAGCGAGGGCTTGTCTTCTACGAAATAGAAAATGAAAAAGATCTATAATAAATGACAGAAGTATGAACGAATTGTTTCGTCTGCCATTTTTCTTAAAAAACTAATCGGCTCGGCTTAAGTACTTTGATTCCTCAGTGTTTACGACGATTCTATCGCCAACTTTAACAAAGGCTGGAACAGTAACCTGTAATCCGGTATCAGTCTTTGCTGGTTTTGGAGAATTGCTTGCAGTCGCACCGCGAAGCTCTGGCTCTGTCTCTGCAACGGTTAAGGTAACAGTTTGAGGAAGTTTCACTCCAATAGGATTATCATTAAAGGTTGTCACCTCAACTGCCATTTGATCTTGTAAAAAATATTTTCCATCACCTAATAAATCAGAACTTATTGTTACCTCTTCATAAGTTTCTGAGTACATAAAATGATACCCGGAACCATCCGCATACAGATAAGTTGCCGCCATAGTTGAGACATCTGCTTCTTCAACATCTTCAGTTGAGCTAAAACGAATCTCAGTTTGTGTGCCACTAATTAAATTTCTTAGTTTTGTTTGAACCTTTGCCCGAAGATTGCCAGGAGTATGGTGATGAAAATCCATGACTCTATGTGGTATTCCGTTATGCATTATTACAGATCCACGTCTTATATCATTAGCTTTCATAGGACTCGCAATTTCAAATTTAATTCAGAGCTCAAAACAAGGCGGCAAGACTAGCTAAAAGAGGAGTTATTGGCAACTTTAGTAGTTTGACTAGCCAATCGTTCAGAGATTTTGGCTTCAATAAAATCTCGCAATTCAGGGATATTAATAGAATTTGTAACCTCTGCTGCAAAAGCACTTACCAACATTGCACGAGAGTCTTCTTTACCAATTCCTCGGGCTTGAAGATAAAAAAGTGCATTTTCATCGAGTTGTCCAATAGTTGCTCCATGAGTACATTTCACATCATCAGCCCATATCTTAAGCTGCGGTCTTGTTTCAATTTTTGCATTGGGTGAAAGCAATAAGGATTGATTCGATTGTATAGCATCAGTTTTTTGAGCATCTTGGCGAACTATGATAGTGCCGCTAAAAACTCCACTAGATTTATCAGAATAGATCCCCTTATAAAGTTCATGACTGTGACAATGAGGCTTTGCATGATCTAAAACTGTATGGTTATCGACATGCTGTTCCTCGCCGATAACAGTAAGACCATTTAATACACACTCAATATTCTCACCTTCTAAAATTGGACAAATTTCATTCCGAACTAATTTGCCTCCGAAGGTAACACAAGTCGAATGGTATGATGCGTCTCTAGAAAGCTTCACGGCAGTATAGCCAATATGATTTGCGGCACTTCCTTCCAATCCAATTTTCAGATGAGTCAGTTTGGCATTTTCCTTGACTATGACTTCAGTGACTGTATTTGTGAAATATGTTGATTCAGAAAGTCCTATATATACTTCGATAAGTGTAGCTGAGCTCCCAGCTTCAAGATTAATTAATGTTCGGGGATATGAAGCTTTTCCATCTTCCTGTGATGATAAATATACAAAATATATTGGCTCTGAAACAAGACTTCCATTTTTAACGGAGAGACAACCACCGTCTTCTGATAAGGAACCATTAAGAGCAACAAAAGAATTAAGAGATGGATTTGCAACTACTTGCGGAGTCTCCTCTTGTGAAGCTAGTGAAGAAAATGAAATTCCATCTTGAGGAGTATAATTAGAAAGTGTTTTATTAAAGACTCCATTTACAAATGTATAGGTGCTTGCAGAACTAGGAGTAAAGAAAAGCTTTGAGGCCTGGGCTTTGTCAACTATTCTTAATTCTGATGTTTTTTGAAATTTTGCACGAACGATTGGAGTTACATCAGTATATTTCCAATCTTCATTCTTAGTTGTTGGAAAACCTTGCTTTATGAAATTTTCGTGGCCAGATTTTCTAAGCCATGAGATCGTCTGTGATTTTGGAGCTCCTTGACCAAGATAACTTCCTTCATACCAATCTTTATCGTAATTTAACTGATGCATATCAATATTTATTTAAGCAGAAACTGATTCTTCTTTAGCCCAACTATAACCACTCTTTTCAAGTTCAAGAGCTAAGGATTTGTCTCCAGAGCGAACTATTCGACCATTTACTAGAACGTGGACAAAATCTGGAACGATATAATCCAACAATCTTTGATAATGGGTAATGACTAGAAAAGCTTTTTTAGGATCTTCTATTTTTAATTTATTGACACCATTTGAAACTATTTGTAAGGCATCAATATCTAAACCTGAATCAGTTTCATCGAGTAAGCAAAGCTTTGGATCTAAAAGTGCCATTTGAAAGATCTCATTTCTCTTTTTTTCTCCACCCGAAAAACCTTCATTTACTGAACGCTTTAGGAAAGATTCATCAAGTTGTAAAACTTTAGCTTTGGTCTTAATAAGATCATCAAATTCTTTAAGTTTCAAAGCTGGCAATCCGCGATGCTCTCTGACCGCCTTTAAAGCCATTCGTAGAAAATAATTAATAGCAACACCTGGCAATTCAACAGGATATTGGAAAGCTAAAAATACTCCTTCTCTGGCTCTTTCCTCAGGATCCATTTCAAGAAGATTTTTCCCCTCGTAAATAATGGACCCCTGAGTAATCTGATAACCATCTTTGCCACTTAAAACATTGGCCAAGGTGCTTTTACCCGAGCCATTCGGGCCCATAATAGCATGGACTTCACCAGCATTAATTGTGAGATTAAGACCCTTTAATATTTCTTTCCCTTCACTCGGCTCTTTCTGATCAAGACGACAGTGAAGATCTTTTATTTCTAAAATCGCCATAATTTTCTCTAGCCAACGCTTCCTTCTAAACTAATTGCCAAGAGCTGACGAGCTTCGACAGCAAACTCCATTGGCAATTCTTTAAATATTTCCTTACAGAATCCATGAACTAGCATCGAAACTGCATCTTCAGTTTCAATTCCACGTTGATTACAGTAAAAAATCTGATCTTCACCGATCTTTGATGTTGAAGCTTCATGTTCAACTTTTGCAGTTGGATTATGTACTTCAATATATGGAAATGTATGTGCTCCGCACTTATCACCTATCAACATTGAATCACACTGCGAGAAATTTCTAGCACCATCAGCATTTTTTAGAATCTTAACCATTCCACGATATGAATTTTGCCCTTTTCCAGCTGAAATACCTTTTGAAACAATTGTACTAGAAGAATTTTTCCCGATATGAATCATTTTTGTTCCAGTATCAGCTTGCTGTTTATTGTTTGTAAGAGCTACTGAGTAAAACTCCCCTACTGAATTGTCCCCTTTCAAAATACAACTTGGGTATTTCCAAGTAATCGCGGAACCTGTCTCGACTTGTGTCCAAGAGATCTTTGAGTTTACACCAGCACAAATTCCACGTTTAGTTACGAAATTATAAATGCCACCCTTACCTTCCTTGTCACCGGGATACCAATTTTGGACTGTCGAATATTTAATCTGAGCATCATCAAGGGCAATTAATTCAACAACTGCGGCATGTAATTGATTTGTGTCACGCATTGGAGCCGTACAGCCTTCCATGTAACTAACGTAACTTCCCTTATCGGCAATGATCAAGGTTCTCTCAAATTGACCAGTATTCTCAGCATTAATTCTGAAATAGGTAGAAAGCTCTAATGGGCACCGTACATTTGGTGGAATATAAACAAATGATCCATCAGTAAAAACGGCAGAGTTCAAAGTTGCAAAATAGTTATCTGTATAGGGCACTACTGATCCCAAGTACTTTTTGATAATCTCAGGATGCTTTTTGACAGCTTCAGAAAAAGAGCAAAATATAATTCCATGCTCCTCAAGTTGTTTCTTATAAGTAGTAATAACTGAAACGCTATCAAAGACTGCATCAACCGCAACCCCAGCTAATTTTTTTTGTTCCAAAAGTGGGATACCTAATTTTTCGTAAGTTTTTAAAAGCTCTGGATCGACTTCATCTAGACTTTGCTTAAGTGACTGAGCTTTAGGAGCTGAGTAATAAATTGTTTTTTGATAATCAATTTCTGGATAATTAACAAAAGCCCAAGTTGGCTCTTTCATTGTAAGCCACTTTCTGTAGGCTTTAAGTCGCCATTCAAGCATCCATTCAGGTTCTTCTTTCTTCTTAGAAATAAAAGCAATAATATCTTCATTCAGTCCAGGCGGAGCTGAATCAGCCTCAATATTTGAAGTGAATCCGTACTTATACTCACGGTTGGTATAATTTTCTATAATTGAATTATCGGCGCTCATTTTATTTGGTTTTACCTTTATAGGCTCGTTATTCAACTTATTGCTCAAATTAACAGTACGATATTACTGAACTAATATCATACTTGAATGAATAGTTCAAGTATAGCTGGAGAGTCAAAAATTTAACTTTCTATAAATCTTTAGGAAATATTTCACTTTATTAGTCACAGTACTTATATTACTAAGAAGAGTATATTGTTAGAACAAGCAAAAACCATAAAGGCGCATATCAATGAGAATAACACGTTGGGGAGAGTATGGAATCCACTGTTCGATCTATATTGCCCAGAAATCAACAGCTATAGAGCCACTAGTTTCAGCACAAGACATTGCTGACTCACAAGCCATACCAGTTGATTATGCCCGTCAAATTTTACAACGCTTGAAAAATGGTGGAATTATTAAAACAGTTCGAGGTCCACTAGGTGGGTATCAATTATCAAGAGATGCATTGGAAATTAGTTTAGCAGACATTTTACGAGCATCTGAAGGAGATACTTTTGAAATCATCTGTGACAAAAACCCTCTAGATAATGAGCGATGTTCAGCAAACACGACTTGTAACATAAAGATGATTTGGCACAAACTTCATGATCACATCGATGGATTTTTAAAAGAAATTTCCCTCAAAGAAATGGCATCACAACCTTGTCGGAATGTTTCTATAGGCATGTTTAGTCAAAATGGAAATATTGGAAAGGACAAAGAAAAACCAGTTAGAATTGGTGGATAGATTTACAAACTACTAAGGTTTCAAAATGCTCTGTCATCGGAAACATATCAAAAGGTTGCACTAGTGAAACTTCGTAATCTTTAAGCATTTTAAGATCGGTAGCTAAGGTTTCTGAATTACAACTTGAATAGATAATTTGTTTTGGCCTTATTCTTGAAAGTTCATTACAGATCTCTTCTTTAAGACCACGTCTCGGTGGATTGAGAATTATCAAATCAGGATCTTCTTTAAAGTTTGTAAGAAAAGCTAAAACGTCCTTGGATTCAAATCTAATATTTTTAATACAATTCAATTTGGCACTTTCATTTGCATCTCGAACGGCTGAGTCAGAAATTTCGATACCTAAACATGTTTCAAAGTAATTGGATGCGAAGATAGAGAAACAACCGGATCCTGAAAAAAGATCTAGAATCAACTTTGGTTGAAATGTCTTAATTTGGGTAGCAACTGCTTTATATAATTTTTCAGCTACATTGCTTGTTACTTGTGAAAATGATTGTGGTGAGATTTGAATTTTAAAACCTGATAACTCTTCAATAACGGATTCTGATCCAGATAAAAGAATTTCCTCTCGACCTTCAAGAATAGCTTGATGAGTTGGTTGAATATTTGCTGTAATAATTTTTATTCTTGAATCTATTTTACAAAGCTCTTCAGATAAATTTTGTAATTTTGAAACAATCTCTTTTGATCGTACGACAAAACGCACAATTAAAGATTCAGCATTGTTTACAACTCTGATTAATAAATATTTAAGATCCCCAGATTTTTCTAAAACATTATAAGGATTAATTCTGTATTTTATGATTAAAGATTTAGTAATTTCAGCAATTTGATTTAGTCTTTGATCATGAAGTGGACACTGACTTATATCAACTGCTTTTTGGTTATTATTAATAAATCCGAATAATGGGAATTGAGTACTTCCTGCAATTACAAACTTTGCTTTATTACGTGAATAAAGACTCAAATCAGATGGAACAATAGGAGCATAGACTGAGAAATCAATTCGATTTTGAGACAATACTTCTTTAAGTCTACGCTCTTTTAAAAAAAGCTGTTCCTTATATGGTTGATCTATTAAAGCACAAGATCTGCAGGTATTTGAGTTAAAATATGAACAAGGTGAACTACTCATCTTAATGAAAGATCTACAATTAACAATTTATCATCCCTGGGGTGGGATCGTAATTCCAAATAAAGATTTTCTTTCGGAAAGTTCTTTTTGGACGTACTCTTTTTGGACTTACTACAGATCAACATCAGATAATATTACATAAAATATAAATTAAATATATCTCATAAAATTTCAATAAAATAACCATGACAAAGTTAATGCATAAACTACTAAGAATTTTGATTATCTACTTTCTAGTTTTTACTAGTCAGATTCTTCATGCACAGACTTCTTATTCAAATTCTAAAAATACTATCAAAATTGGCTTTATTGGTTCCCTGAGCTCTTTTGCTGCAAACTATGGATCCGCTGTTCTTGATGGAGTGCGCCTAGCTATCTCTGAGCTTGAGAATCAAGGAATTCATATAGATCTTCGAGTAGAAGATGATCAATCAACTGCAAAAGAAACAGTAAGTGCTTATATCAAACTTAAAACTATCGATAAAGTTCAAGCAATCATCACTGGAACATGGTGGGCTAATGCTATTGTAAAACAAGCTGAAAATGATGAAATCATTCTATTATCATGCGAAACTCAGTACAATGAAGATGAGATAATAGGTAAAAGTTATTTTATACTTAATGGAGATTTACGAAAATGGATCCAAGTTTATTCTTCATTAATCAAAGAAAATAGCTGGAAGAAAGCATCTATCATCAGATATGTATCTGGTTTTGGTGCCACCTTAGAGAATGAGATGCGCGACCTCTTCTCAAATGAAAACAGAGAATTTGTAGGAGCCCTACAATACCTGTCTCTTATACACATCTCCGAGCCCACGAGACTAAGGCGAATCTCGTATGCC
>ENA-ORBV01003191-ORBV01003191.1-microbial-mat-metagenome-genome-assembly--contig:-NODE-3191-length-33281-cov-62.701572_pt1 | contig 33281 bp, 28 predicted proteins | sample MGYA00237777_ERZ505514 | MGnify/ENA primary metagenome ERZ505514 (study PRJEB26160, sample SAMN06269048) | microbial mat metagenome | isolation source: Oligotrophic lake microbial mat | place... | reverse complement strand
CATGACACGCATGACACGCATGACACGCATGACACGCATGACACGCATGACACGCATGACACGCATGACACGCATGATGCACATCATGCGAAACTCCCGCGCCCGGCACAAGCCAGCAGCGTGGTCGCGTCGATGATCCTCGAACGATCCGCAGTCGCTGAAGAGGTCCGAGTGAGTTCTCGGAACCGTGGCCGCGCTGACCAGCGAGGATGCCCGTCGGTTCATCGGACGAGAGTCGTCTCGGACGAGACGAGACTGCCGACCTGGAGAACACCCCGACACAACCAGACACGCAGGCGCCTTTCGGCGCCTGCGTGTCTCCTGCGACCACCGTGACATTCGCGTGGGCCGCCGCGGCTTCCCACGTTGGATCGGCTCAACTCCACGCGGCGAGAAGAAGTCCCAGATCGATCCCGTCGACGATTCCGTCGTCGTTCAGATCGGCCGCGGGGTCGTTCGATCCCCACACCGAAAGCAGCGCACCGAGATCCGCCCCGTTGATCACCGAGTTGTTGTCGAGGTCGGCGGGATTGTCGATGCGAACGATGCGGCCCGTGCCTCCCACCGGATACTGCGCGGCAGCGATCAGGCCGTCGATGGTCTCCTTGTCGGAGACGTAGTTGAACAGGGCCTGCTGGTACGACGTCCCGTAGGTGTCGAAGGGAAGTCCGGCGAACGGATACTGGTCGCCCCCGTTGGCCAGGAAGTTGATCGTGGCGACGTTGATCGACGGGGCTCCAGCCACGACGACACCGTTCGCCACCAGCTCCCGACCGTCGTCGAGCGTGATGGTCCGAACCCGCTGTCCAGGAGCGACGTCGACCTCGTAGACCAGGGTCATTCCAGCGATCTGGGCAAACCGACCGGTGCCACCGGTGGGGAATCCCGGCGGCGGGCTGACGCGGCTGAGGGCGTTCTCGAAGGCGGCCTTGAGGGTCGTTGCGGGAACGTCGGGGATCACCACCAGGAAGTTTGCGAACGGCAGGATGCTGAAGGTGTCGAGCTCGGTGAACGATCCGATTGGGAGGATCGAGTTGTTGCGAATGCCTCCGCCATTCTGGATGGCGATGTCCGGGCTCGCCAGGCCACCGAGCGCGGCAAGCTCCTGGGCCTGCCAGAGCGTGGAGTCGGCCACGAGGTTGCCGAGATTGGTCTCCTTCGTGCGGATGCTGCTGGATGCACCGTCGAGGGGAACCTCGCTGACGGCGATCACGTTGGCTGCAAGCGCAGCGACCGCGGCCGCGACCGGATCGACGACGCTCTGCTGCAGCAGCGGATCGGAAGCGACGCCGCCCGGCTGAGTCTGCGCCGCGACGCGGACCGGACCCGAGATCGGATCGACGCCGATGAGCCCGCCGTCGGCATCGAACTCGACCACGAGACGACCGAGGTATCGATAGTCGCCGCGGGTGGTGACGATGGGAATCACGTTCCCGTCGCCGTCCGTCGCCACCTGCGGATAGGCCCCGAACACGGCATCGGGAACGCCATTGTTGTTGTTGTCGACCGCGTCATCGGGAACCAGCGGGGTCCCGGGATTGGCGAGCAGTTCGCTGCCGCCGCCGGCGACAACCACGTCCACTCCGGTGAGCTGCGGGACCAGGGCGAACTCGTTCCCAATCCCTTGAAGGTGGGTGGTGAGGATGACGATGTCGGCGCCTTCAGCGATGCAGGCGTCGACTTCGGCCTGGATGATGTTGACGAGGTCGCTCGACACCACGATGCCTCCGGGGCTCGAGATGAAGGGCAGATCCGGCGTGGTCGCGCCGACCAGCCCGATCATGCGACCGTCCTTCTCGACCACCACGCGAGAGGCGATGGCACCGCTCTTCACCAGCGCCTGCAGCGCAGCTTCGGCGGTGAAGTCGAGATTCGAGGAGACGAAGGGGACGGGGCCGGAGAATCCCGAGACGAAGTCGGCCAGAACGGAAGGGCCGAAGTCGAGTTCGTGATTGCCGATGCAGATGGCGTCATAGCCGATGGCGTCCATGGCGATCGAGTCGTAGAACGGGACGCCGTTGGCGAGGCTGGCGTTGAACTCCGGACCGGCGAGGAAGTTGTCGCCGCAGGAGATCATCACGACCGCGCCGTCAGCTTCACCCTGGGACCGGAGCGTGTCGACGAGAGTCTTGAAGCGAGCGACGCCGCCGAACTCCTGAAGTCCCGATCCGGCATTGATGAGCTGGCTCTCGCCGTCGTTGTTGTGCAGGATGGTGAGCGTGAACGAACCCGCGGCAGCCGACGCAGCGATGAACGATGCGGCGACGAACGCGGACCCGACGATCAATCGATTGGACATATCAGCCTCCTTGGACTGGGGATGAACGTGCATGGCCCGAGCGCACCGGGACGGAGCATCTCCATCCCCGCGGTGCGGCACGCGGCGAGACCCGACTTCCTCCCGACGCGCCCGAGCCGGTGCCGACCCGAGCCGGGGAATCAGACCGTGCGGGTGTCAGGTCGGCGCGCAGGATGTGTCAGGGACGTGCGAGTTCCTCACAGGCTCTCGATGAGTCGCGGCAGTGGTTGCGCGACTGGTTGCGGCTTGGGTTGCGGCTCTGGTTGCGGCTCTGGTTGCGGCTCTGGTTGCGGCAGTCGGGGACGCCTCACTCCGCCGTCGGCTGCGACTGGGGCTGCGACTGGGGCTGCAACTGGAGCTGTAACTGGGCCTGGGGCTGCGAGTGGGGCTGCGAGTGGGGCTGCGACGATGACATTCAGTTCGTCCCCGATTCGGCGCTGGTGGTCTTCGCCGGCGTGACCAAGGTGTTCGCAATCGCCGAGGGCAAGGCCATCGAGCATCGCATCGAGCCTGGACGACGCGTCGATGGTCGAGTCGAGGTCCTCGGACTCGCCACCTCGGTCGAGCGCGTGGTGGTCAGCGGTGGAAGCCGACTCGCCACCGGGACGCCGGTGCGGGAGGCCACTTCGGACGCGCAGGTCGGAGCAAGGAATGAGACACTGTCCGCCGATGGCCCCAGTCCTGCCGGCGCCGTCGCGTTGCCGCGCACGCCCAGACCCCGTGAGCCTGACCCCGTGAGCCAGACCCCGTGGCCAGACCCCGTGAGCCTGACTGGGTCGAGATTGACTGTCCGTTCTCCCCTTCGGATCTCTACCGCCCGGCCGAGTCGCCGCTCTTCGATCGTGACCCAACCCGCATTCAAGATCGCTCGATGCACCTTTGACGACCCGCGGGTCCTGGGCCAGGTCCACGAGATTCAGCAGTCCGCGTACGCAGTCGAAGCGGCGCTGATTGGCTGCTGGGAGATCCCCGGGTTGCGCGAGCCGCTCGACGAGCTGCGGGCGAGCGCCGAGACCTTCTGGGGCTGTTTCATCTCCGCGGCGGGCGAGGTGGGATCGGCCTGCGCCGGGGTTGTGGCAACCGAGCCCGAGTCGGGCGAGGCGGGCACGGTGCGAATCTCGCGGCTGGCGGTCGATCCGGCGCACTTTCGCGAGGGCGTCGGTCGGCGACTGGTGCACCACGTCATTGCCACCGCACAGATCGCGGCGGCGGGTCACACCACCGTCGTGGTCTCGACTGGTGCCGCCAACACCCCCGCCAGGGCCCTCTACGAAGCGGCGGGATTCGTCCTGACGCGATGGTCGGCGACGCCGGACGGGACGACTCGCCTCGTCGAGTACCGGTGGCTCCTGCGCTGACTATCGCAGGAGTTCGCCGCTGAGATGGCGTGCGGGTGAAGCCGGGCAGCGAGAAATGGGGCGCGGGGCCGACCATCGTCGCCCTCCAGCAGAAGGAAGAATGGACCTATGGCGTGCTTGCCAATCACCTCTCACGCTGCGCCGGTGACGACGACCGCAGCGATGTGAACTCCACGTTCGTGCAGCCGTTTCTCTCCTGCACCACCCACACCGCGCTCACCATCACGCTGAACTCCGAGACACCCTACGACTGGGAAGGCGAGGCGTGGACCGTCCCCATCAACCTCCAGGTGTCACAGATCCTCAAGCTCGAAGGTCACCCGGTCTCCCTCGGTGCCGGCTTCCGCCATTGCGCCGAGTCGCCCGTCGGTGGTCCTGAATGGGGCCCGCGACTGATCCTCACCTTCCTCTTTCCGACCTGAGTGGCGGATGCGGTGGCAGGCAAGCGCGTGGCGAGCCCTGCGTCGAGGGCGGGACGGTCTTGTGCTTGGCGCGGATGGCCAGTTGCTCGACCTGGAGGAGGAGCAGATGGAACTTCGCCTCCGACTCGCGGTCGGTGGGATCACGCCGGAACGCCTCGTCCTGAAGCGTGAGCAGATGGGTCATCAGGAATCCGTCGGAGGCCCTGATCCGGCTGTGGACCTCGAAGAACCGCGAGATGTTCTCGATCCGCCGATTGCGGAGCTGGACTCGGGAGTTGAAGACGAAGACCACCAGGGCGACGGGCGCCGCCATGATGGTCGCGTCGTTGCGAAGTTCGTCGCTGGTGAGTTCCGTGCGATGCTGCTCTGGTGTCGGGCGAGAGGATGGACTTCTCAGCGCGTGCCTCACACGGTGCAAGTCACCGCCCCATTGTCGGCATGCATTCCTCCGAGGCGTTCCACCAAGCCTCACTTGGCAACTGCGATTGCCTCCGGCAGCCCTTCGACGAATGCACGGATCTCGTCTCGTACTCGTCGACAGTGAAGCATCGCCTCATCCTCGTTGCGGGCGTCGCGGGCGAGTTGCGGCGGATCGTCGAAGCCGACATGCCGGAGCTGTGTGAGTCTCGCGTGTGCTCCAGCTCCCGGGGGTCGCGGTACGCTCGGAGCCATGATCCCCTCGCTCCTCCACGATCGCATCGCCGAGTCGTTCTCGCGTCAACGGCTCCTCTCGACTCTGGGGGCGCGGCTCCTTCGCGTTGCCGACGGTGAGGTCGACATCGAGCTGCCCTGGTCCGAGGCGATCCAGCAGCAGCACGGCTTCGTGCATGCCGGGGCGATTGCAACGATTGCCGATTCCGCGTGCGGCTACGCGTGCCTGACGCGAATGCCGGAGGGCTCGTCGATCCTCAGCATCGAGTTCAAGATCAACATGCTCTCTCCCGGCGTGGGCGAGCGCTTCGTCGCCCGCAGCCGAGTCGTCCGCGTCGGTCGCACCATCGGCGTCGCCACCGCCGAAGTCGTGGCCTACGCAGCCCACTCGCCTGACTCGCCTGACTCGCCTGGCATGGAGTCGAAACCCGAGACCTGCGTGGCCATCATGCAGGCGACGATGATGCGCGTGGAGTCGCGACACGGTGCGCGAGGTTGAGAGGGCTGGGACGCCCCACACCAACCCGGCGCACCCTGCCTGGCGCCGCGCCGTCCGATGGTCACAGCAACCGGACGCAGCAGGAACGTCGCCGCGACGCCGGAACAACAACCGGGCGCCATGGCAACCATCTTCCCTTGCCAACCACTCTGCCTTACCAACCACCCTCATAAAAGAACTGCTCGCGGGTGATCGCTTCGCCCTTCACCGTGTACACCGCGACTTCATCGAGGGTGATGCGCTCACCGGTCGACTTCCTCGTCACGTCGAAGGTGAAGCGCACGGCGAACTGCGCGGTTCCGTTGAAGTACGGGCCGTGCACCGTCGCCCCGTGAATGGTGTTGGCGGCCGCCCAACGCTCCGATTTCTGGATCACCGGCGTCTGCCCCACCGTTTCGGCGCCACTGGCTTCGACGGAAACGATGTCGGACGCGTACATCGTGCGCATGACGTCGAAGTTCTTGCCCTGACTGCACAACTCGACGAACTTCCTGGCAACGGACTGAAGACTCACGGGGTACTCCTTCTTTCTGCGGTGTCGCGCGGTCGCGGCACCACTAGGTTCTCTCGATCACATTCGCTCGTCCGGCAGCCGACCGGCCGGCGTCACACTGGTAGGAGGTGGGGTTGGAGGTGGGGTTGGAGGTGGGATTGGAGGTGGGTGATTGCGCAGTCGTCGCGGGTGGAACGAGGAACCTGCCGACGACGGGGAGTGCCAGGGCGGCGCATTCGCGAGGTGAGGTTCGCCCACGCACCCGCACTCCCCACCGCGTGCGGAATCGCCGATCAACTGGTGTGGGAACGCGCCAGGCGAAGGCTGTTGAGCACCACCGACACGCTGGAGAACGCCATCGCTGCGCTGGCGATGATGGGCGAGAGCAGCCAGCCGGTGAACGGGAAGAGCACGCCGGCGGCGATTGGGATGCCCATCGCGTTGTAGATGAACGCCCAGAACAGGTTCTGCTTGATCGTGCGCATCGTGGCTCGCGAGAGAGCAATCGCCTCGGGCACCGAACGCAGGTCGCCGCGGATCAGGGTGATGTCGGAGGCTTCGATGGCCACGTCCGTCCCGGTGCCCATTGCGAGACCGATGTCGGCCTGGGCGAGTGCGGGAGCATCGTTGATGCCGTCGCCGACCATGCCGACCACGAGGCCCTCGGCCTGGAGCTTCTTGACGTGGTCGGCCTTGTTCGCAGGCAGCACCTCGGCGAACACCAGGTCGGGCGCGATGCCGACTTCCTTCGCGACCGCAGCGGCGGTCCTGGCGTTGTCGCCGGTGATCATCGTCACGCGCAGGCCCATCTTCTGCATCTGCTCGATGGCCGCCTTGGACTCCGGCTTCACGCCATCGGCCACGGCAATCAGCCCCGCGGGCGTGCCGTCGATTGCGACGTACATGGGCGTTTTGCCCGCTGCGGCAAGTTCTCCGGCGAGCGCATCGAGCGCCGATGTGTCCATCCCGCGGTCGTCAAGCAACCCCCGCTTGCCCACCAGGACCGGGCGACCGTCGACGGTCGCTTCGATGCCATTGCCGACAACGGCCTTGAACGCAGTGGGTTCGGCGAGCGTGAGGCCACGGGCCTTGGCCCCTTGCACGATTGCCGCGGCGAGCGGGTGTTCGCTCCGCCGCTCGGCGGACGCGGCGAGCCGCACGAGGTCGGCCTCGGCGATGCCGGGTAACGCTCGCACGTCCGTCAGCGCGGGCTTGCCCTGGGTGATGGTGCCGGTCTTGTCGAGGATGATTGCGGTGAGTTTGTGGGCCGTCTCCAGCGCCTCGCCGCCCTTGATGAGAATGCCATGCTCGGCCCCGCGTCCGGTCCCGACCATGATGGCCGTGGGGGTCGCAAGCCCGAGCGCGCAGGGGCAGGCGATGATGAGAACCGACACGAATGTGAGCAGAGCCATGCTCAGCCGCGTGTCTGCCGGAGCGACGAAATACCAGACGACGAACGTGACGAGTGCGATGCCCAACACCACTGGCGTGAAGTATCCGCTGATGGTGTCCGCCAGACGGGCAATCGGAGCCTTGTTGCCCTGGGCCTCCTGAACCAGGCGGACGATCTGCTGGAGGGCGGTGTCCTTGCCGACCTTGGTGGCGCGGAACGTCAGAGCTCCGGTCGTGTTCATGGTGGACCCGAAGATCGCATCGCCGGACTTCTTCTCGACCGGGACGCTCTCGCCCGTCAGCATCGACTCGTCGATGGCGGAATCGCCGCTCTCGACCTTGCCATCCACGGGGATCTTCTCGCCGGGTCGGACGATGACCGTGTCGCCGACGACGACCTGCTCGACGGGGATGTCCTGTTCCTGCCCAGCTCGTACCACGCGAGCGGTCCTGGCTTGCAGTCCGATCAGCCGACGGATCGCCGCGCTGGTGTTGCCCGTCGCGCGTGCTTCGAAGAGTTTGCCGAGCAGGACGAGCACGATGATGACCGCGGCGGCTTCGTAGTACACGGGCACCATGGCCATGCCGCCCATGGTGCTGTCCTGGGCCACCGCGAAGAACCCTGGCCACACCGTCGCGGCGATTGAGTACAGGAAGGCCGTCCCTGTGCCCAGCGCCACCAGCGAATCCATATTGGCCCGGAAGTGCTTCAAGCCAATCCATGCCATCCGGTAGAACTGCGAGCCGCACCAGACCACGACCGGCGTGGTGAGGGCGAGCTGGAGCCAGTTGATCCACGGTTGATTCAGGAATGCGATCTTGCCGTGCGACATCGCGATCACCAGCACCGGCACCGACAACACCGCGCCGACGATGACCTTGCGGAGCAGCACCGTCTGTTCGTCGGTGTTGACGTGCATGTGGGCGGAGTGGTCCTCCCCTGTCTCGCCAACTTCAGCGGGCATCGCATGACCAGCGGGCATCGCGGCGTGCTCCGCCGCGGTCATTCCCGGCATGGCATGGTCGATTCCAGCGCGTGCCGCAGCGGGAGCCGCCGAGGACTCCGGCAGCACCGCGTCGTACCCGGTGCTCCTGACCACATCGACCAGCTTCTTCGGTGAAGTCGCGGCTGCGTCATACCGCACCGTCGCGGTCCTGGTGGCGAAGTTCACGCTCGCCTTCGACACGCCCGGAGCCTTGCCCAAGGCCTTCTCGATCGTGTTCGCGCACGAAGCGCACGACATACCCGTGAGCGGCAGGTCCACGCGCTCGTCAGGTGCGGTGGCCGGGGGAACGCCATGTGCGTGCGCCGTGTTTGAGCCGCGGGGCAACGTCGTATCCGCAGCGCGGTGGTGGTCGTGGCTCATCGTCGGCCTTTCCGTTCCATCCGCGGCTCAAGTCCGCGCTGAGGAACTCATCTGCGCAATCCCCGTATCGGGGGGCGTGGTCGTCTTTCCTCTGGCCTTGAGAGCATCACCCCCCAATCAAGGCCGCCACAATCGTTGCACCGATCAGTGGATCAGTGGATCAGGGGATCAGTGGATCAGTGGATCAGGGGATCAGGGGATCAGGGGGGACCAGGTGGATCAGTTCGCTCAGTTCGATCAGTTCGATCAGTTCGATCAGTTCGATCATGGGGATCGCCTGCACGAATCACTTCCATCTCTTGATGGACGGCTGGCCATCATCGCATGTGCAGACGCAACTCGTGGGCCACCTCGACTCCGAGTGGTCCGGTGTGGGAGTGCGATGACCGCGGCGACCGTGTCTCCTCGCGCGGGCGACGGCTGTTCAAGCGTCACATTCACGCTACTTCTTCTCCCCCAGCAGCGCTTTCATCTCCGCGATCTCACGCTCCTGCGACGAGACGATCTCCTCGCACAGCTTCTTGACGCGAGGGTCGGAGATGTCCGATTCCTGGCACATCTGGATCGCCGCCGAGTGGTGCGGGATCATCGCCCGCAGGAACTGGCGGTCGCCCACGCCCGCCTCGGCCCGCAGGCCGAACCAGCAGAGCCCGAGCAGCCCCACGCCGACGATCCACGCCGCCGCATTGAGCCGTTTGTTCCTGAACATGCCCGGCATCGTCAGCAGCATGATCGGCACCATCGAGCCCGCCATCAGCCCGGTCATGTAGACGTTGCTCAGGTTGAAGTACACATTGCTCCAGCGGTCGGCCATCGCGTACATGATGAGGTACATCGCCGCGAACGAGACGATGAGCGACACCGTCAGCGACAGGTACGGCATGTGCTTCCCCCCGTGACTGCCGTGGGCCGATGAGCCCATCCCGGCCTCGCCTGGCGATGCCGCGCTTTCGAGTCCGCCCGCCTTCTCATGGCGTTCCCGCCGGTGGTTCATGACCGCGATCTCCTCGGAACGTTCCTTCGTCCGACTTTCCGTCGCGCGGCGCGTCCGCCTGGTCAGCTATGGAGAGCCTGCCGACCAGTTCGATCAGTTCATCGACTCATCGACCATCGCCTCCGGCGTCATCCCCTCGTCGTGCGTCGCCCCTCGCCGTGCGTCGCCCCTCGCCGTGCGTCGTCTTGACGGCGCAGTGGTGAAGGTGGTTGCACATGAGGTTGCGGGCGATGGTCTGCAGCGACTCACGCCCGGCCGAGACCTGCGTGATGAGGTCGGCGCAGCTCAGCCGCAGCACCCGCCGGTCTTGCCCATATCGGGCTTGGTGGCCGCACCGCCGCCGCAGCATCCGCCGCCCGATCGTGCAGGGGCAGGCGCTTCGCCCGCCATCGTGCGGGTCGGGTACCCCGCCGCTTCGAGCGCGGCCACGGCCTGCCCGGCGGCTCCCCCCTCCTTCGCTTCAATCTCCGCCGTCCCGATCGCCACCGAGCGAACGGTCACCCCGGGCACCGCCGAGAGGGCCTTGGTCACGGCATTGACGCAGTGCCCACAACTCATCCCGTCGATGGAAAGCCGTATCGAGCCAGTCGCCTTGGTGGTCGTGTCCATGCCGAATCTCCTTGTCAGGTGTGTACCCCACACTGGGTATGCCCAGTAGACGGAGCGGCTGGTTCGCCGGCCTCCGAGCCGGCATGATCAACCTGTCCACGAGAACGGAGCAGGCTCAATGGGCCTGCCGTCACCCATTTGGCCTCACCAGACTCCGCGTGGAATCAGAATCCGCGTGGCAACACGCCCATCAACAACAGGATCACGAGCACGACCAGGATCAGTCCAAGGCCACCGGTAGGGCCGTAGCCCCACTTGCGGCTATAGCCCCAGGTGGGCAGGGCACCGACGAGAAGCAGCACTACAACGATCAGCAGAATGAGCCCCATAGAGGTGGCTCCTTTCATTGGTTTGACGACTTTGGGAGGCTTCCGACAGAGGGGTCCAGGGTGCGTCAGCGGCTGACGCTGGCCGGCGCATGCATCATGGAACACCCGTCCATGCCCTTCTTCATCTTCTCGCGCATATCAGCCGGTGCAGCGGCCATGACGTGCTGCATCGTGTGATCCTTCATCGCGGCATCAATGTGCATCATGTGAGCGTGCCTTTCGGTCCGCTGGCTGACGAGTTCACTGATCACGGCGGCCATCGTATCGACTTTGGTCGAGCCGGAGGCCTGGTTCATCGTGGAGACCAGCCGGTCGAGGCGTGCGTCGGCCTCCTTCTGCTTCGACGCCATGTCTTCGCACATCTTCTTCATCGCCGCGCATCCCTCGGGCGTTGCCGGCATACCCATCGCTGCCATCTTGTCGGCGGGACGAGCGTCATGACGAGCTCCCTGCCCTGGCTGGGCTGCCCACGCGAGCGAGAGGGCGGCGGTGCTCAGCAAAGCGGCGATCACGGTGGTCCTGCTGCTGCGGATCATGGAAGTGCTCCCTTGAAGAAAGAGGTTCGGTCGGACCGGCCACACTGCCGGTCGTCGTCAGTTCAGGGTCAGTTCAGGGTCAGTTCAGGCGCCAACGGATCAGCATTCCCGACACGTGCGAGTCAGAACCCTCGCACCACTAAGGAACACCTTTTCGCCACTCGACCATGGTGGCAACACGGAGACGGTCTGCCACGAGGCACATGCCCCAATTGAGAGATGAGCTGCTGAGAACACAGGGAAGAGAACCACTTCGATTACGCTGCATCATCACTCGAGCCCGACGATCAGGTCGCGGAAGGGGTGGTCGCTGGCACTGGACGTCGGTCGTGGTCGGTACCGTCCGCTGCACCATTTTCAGCCCAGTCGGAGACATGCTGATGGATGATCCGGAACACGTCTGGAAACGGCTGCGTCAAGACTCGCACTCCCGGTTCACGTCGCCGCAGAGTGCGTTCGATCTTGAAGCAGTCGCCGGCGCCCTGGCGCAAGAGGTCGGGGCGGGCGAGGCCGGGCGGCGCCAGGTAACGCTCTACAAGCACAGCGCGACCACCATCGCGCTCTTCCTCTTCGGCCATCTCACGCACCTCCCGCCGCACCGTACGAACGGAACCGTGGTCATTCATGTGCTCAGGGGCCGCTTGCGCGTCACGGCCGAGTCACAGGAGCATGATCTTGGCGCGGGTCAACTGCTCGTACTCGCCGCGGGAGTTGAGCACAATGTTGCTGCCTTCGAAGAGAGCGCCATGCTGCTGACCGTACATCGGGACCCGGTTGCCGCTGGAGTCGCCGCGCCGCCCGCATCGGAACGGGCCGCATCGGAGCGGAGCACGCCCGCGATGCTCGCTCGGGCGCTGGACCGGTGGGACAACGAGGGCGGGCACCCGGACCACCGAAGGAACTCAACCGCCGCTCCATCACCCGAAGGTGCTGTGGGGGCGGGGCGAGGGGATGGAGTGCGGCCCGATCGAGACCCAACGTCCGGTCCGCAGTCTGTCGGGTGAAGGCGGAACTTGAAGCCTGCCGACCAAAGCCCCGCAAGCCCGATCTTCCATGCGACTTCCGCGATGTCCTCCCGGGGGCATCGCGGTCTGCGATGTGGATGGCGGGCCGGAGATCACGTCAAGAGTCCGACGAACAAGTAGAGCATGGCCGCGACTCCCGCGGCCGCGAAGTTGTATGGCGCCGCATAGCGCAGGTACTTGGCGTGGTCCGCGTGAGCGACGTTCGACGACATGTTCGTCATTCCCGCGACAGGGGAGGTGACATCACCGAACGTGCCACCGGTGATGACGGCGGCGACACAGAGGGGGACGCTGGCGCCGACAGTCACCGCCAACGGAATGGCAAACGGCATGATGAGGGACGCGGCACCCCAACCAGACCCGATGAAGTACGTGACCGTGGCCGAGAGGATGAAGATCGTCACCGCCACGCTCCAGACCGGCAGAGAACTTCCCACGAGCTGCTGGATGAACACGTTCAGCCCGAGCTTCTGCGCCACCGCGGCCAGCGGCCAGGCGAGGGCGAGGATCACCAGTGTCGGCATGATCTCGTTGGCCCCCGAGATCAAGTCGGGGATCATGGCCTTGAGGCCGTACTTCTGGAACGCGTAGAAGATCACCGTCACGAAGACCGAGACGAACAGTGCGACGAGCATGGCCCGGTTCGGTTCAGTGTTGGCGATGGCTTCGAAGAGAGAGGCGTCCTTTGACCGCTGGTACCCGAAGAACCAGAAGAAGAAGATGCTCAGTCCGATGACCGTGAGCATCGGCACGATGAGATTCACGATCCGCGGCGTGATCACGGGCACCATGGCGTCCATCGCCATGTGCATCTTGGCGGGAGGCGCATGGGGCGTCGAAGCCGCCTGCGGGTCACTTCCGCGTCGGCTGGCGCGGAACATCGAAAGAAACGTGATGACGATCACGGCGATGCTGAAGAACTGAAGCGGAATGGCCCTGAGCCAGACGGAATAGGCGGTGGTCTGATCGGCCACCCCGGCGCTCTTCAAGCCCAGTCCAATGATCGCAAGGTTGAATCCCACATACGTGGTCGCGATCGGAATGAGTTCCACGACCGGGCTGGCGGAGTTGTTGAGCATGAAGGCCAGTCGCTCGCTGGGGATTTCCTTCTTTTCCGCGAGCGGGCGGGTGATCGAGCCGGCGCCGATTATCCGGAATCCGCAGTCGATGAAGGTCACCGGGATCAGCGCCCAAAGCAGGTAGAACACACCCTTCTGGGTCTTCACACGTTTCTCGGCCAGCGCGGAAAACGCCTGGATGCCCCCCGATTTTTTGACAACTCCGATCAGACCGCTGAACAGGTACAGGAACAGGAGAACCTGAAGGCTGTCCTTGTCCGTGAGCGTGGCGACGATCTGATCGACAGCCGTCTCGAAACCACCGGTCACTCGGTGATCGAGCAGGTATCCACCCACCAGCAGACCAACAAGAAGGGACGGGATGATCCGCTTGGACCAGATCGCGATGGCGATCGTGAGAAGCGGGGGCAGGATGGAGAGCCAAGGCGTGGTCGTCACTGGTGGGCGCCTGAGTGGTTGGTCGGACCTGCGTGAGTGTCGATCGCACTCGGTTCGGTCAACGGCGGCGGCAGCGTGTGTGGTCGCAGCGCACCCTCGGGAGGATTGGGCGCGCCGGAGCCGTCGCCCGCAATGCCCGCCGCTCGCAGCGCGTCATCGGTCGCGAGGGAAGCGAGGGTGCCTGGAGGGGTCTGGTACCACCCCGGATCCTCGTCGTAGCTGGACAGTTGCTCGCGTACTTTGAGGATCGTGAACATCCCGCCCATGGTGATCTCGTCGTAGGGACCGATGCCACCGACCATCGGGATGCTGTTGGGCGGGACCGCCATGCCCATGTCGGTCATTCCGCCCATGCCCGCCTGGCCCATCGACATGTACTCGGGCAGCAGCGAGCGGACCTGAGTGTCCAGACCCCGCGTATCGACGCCGATCATGTTGGGCAGCCCCTCACCCATCTGGTTCATGACGTGGTGGGTCATGTGGCAGTGCATGGCCCAGTCGCCGGGGTTGTCGGCCGTGAACTCGACGGTGCGGGTGCTGCCGACCGGGACCAGAATCGTCGTTTCGGGCCAGCGTCCGGCCTCGGGAATCACGCCACCGTCCGTCTCGGTGACGGTGAAGGAGTACCCGTGCAGGTGAATGGGATGGTGGTTCATTGCGCCGAGGTTGCCGATGCGGATGCGGACCCGGTCGCCCTGCTTCACGATGAGCGGCTGCGTGCCGGGGAAGCACTTGGCGTTGATCGTGAGCACGTTGAAGTTGATCATCTCGTTGGGGTCGGGACGGGAGGCGCCCGGCTCGATCCGCCATTCGTGAATGAGCAGCGCGAAGTCCCGGTCAGGTCGCGGGCCTTTGGGCTGCCGCGGATGGATGATGAACAACCCGGTGAGACCCAGCCCCATCTGTGTCATCTCGTCGTGGTGGCTGTGGTACATGAAGGTGCCATGCTGCACGAGCGGGAACTCGTACATGAAGGTCTCTCCCGGTTGAATCGCTCTTTGCGAGAGGCCGCCGACTCCATCCATCCCGCTGGGCAGAAGCACGCCATGCCAGTGGACCGTGGTCGGCGCGATGAGCTTGTTGGTGACGAAGATGCGGACGCGGTCGCCCTCGACGGCCTCAATCACCGGGCCGTGCACGCCGCCGTTGTAGCCCCAGCAGGTCGCTCGAAGGCCTGTCGCAAACTCGTGCTCGACCTCCTCGGCGACGAGGTGGAAGACCTTGACGCCGTCCACGACCTTGTACGGGAGGGTCCAGCCGTTGGGGACTGCCACCGGCGTGTACTCCCTCCCGGGTTCGCCCGGTCGGACCGGTGCATGATCCGGCTTGGGCGGGTCGGCCGCCGGGTGCTGGTGTTCGGCGTGCGGGGGCTGCTGAGCGACGGCGCGAGCGCCCAGCAGGATGGCGCCTCCAGCCAGAGCCCCCGTGGCCAGCATGTCGCGCCGCGTCAGGCCCGAGGCGGAAAGTCTGGAGATGTCATTCTTCGTGTTCATTGTTCGGAAGCCTGCTGCTGATGGTCACTCGGGAGTGGCGATGGTTGTGCCGCCCGTGTGGCGGTGCTGGAGCGGACGCCCCGGTGCTTCTCAAAGGACGCGGTGCGATCTCGAACCTGGAGACGATGGGCCCGTGCCTTCGAGGACTGTCAGTCGCCCGCCCATGATCTGTTCAAGCCTGGTGCGGGCGACCCAGTAGTCGCGCAGCGCCTCGATGAAGCTGGCGCCCGCTTCAACCTGGTTCCGCTTGACCTGGAGCAATTGGAACGTGGACACCTGCATCCCGTTGTACTGAAGCTGCGTCTCTTCCACGATCCGCTGCCGCAGCGGCAGGATGACCTCCTGGTAGTAGCGGGCGCGGGCGCGGGCCGAGAGCACCACGCTGTGCGCCGCCCGCACCCGCGATCGGACTTCCACCGCGCGGGCGTGATAGCGCTCGCTCGCCTGCCGGAGCTGCGCCTGAGCCTTGCCGACTGCGCCCTGGCCCTGGTCGAACAGCGGAACGGGCAAGGAGAATGATGGCCCGACGGACCACGATCCGTCACCATCACGCTCGGCCGCGACGCCGACCTCGGTGTCGGTGAGCCAGCCGAACGGCTTGGCGATGCCCAGCGCCCTTGCCGCGATCTCAATCTCGCGGCGTGCGATGCCAAGGTCAAGGCTCTGCTCGATGGCCCAGCGCTCCACACTCTCGGGACTGGGATCCTCGGCGGGCAGGGACGGGAGCATGGCCTCGGCCCGCCAACTGGTCTGCCCCCCCCACAGCCCCATGAGCGCATTCAGCCGCTCGCGTGCCTGAACCACAACCTCCTCGGCCAGGGCCAGATCGACTCTGGCCTGTTCGTACAGATCCTGCTCGTTGAGCACATCGAGTTCGCGGGTGTTGCCGGCGGCGCGCAGCCGCCTGGCGAGTTCGAAGGATGCCTGCGTTCCTGCCAGCACGGTCGAGCGCATCTCCCGGGCTTGCTCTGCGGCCTGGTACTCGTAGAACGCCGAGCGCACCTCACCGGCCATGTCCACGACCACGGCCGTGACATGAAGTTTGGCCGCCTCGAACGCGGCTTCGGCCCGCCCGGTGCGCAGCGGCGCATACAAGAGGCTGACAAAATCCTGGGCCAGGTCGAGCACGACGGTGGTTCCTCCGCCGCTGGTGGCGAATCGCACCTCGCCGCTGAAGACCGGGTTGCGGAGCAGCCCGGCCTGCACGACGTCCGCTTGGGCAAGGTTGAGTTCCTCGTAGACGGCCTGGAGTTCATGGTTGTTCAGCAGCGCAACCTGCACGGCCTGGTCCGCGGTCAGGCTCTGTTCCAGCAGCGAGTTCACCGCAGCGGCGGCCTCGGCGTCCTCCTTCGAACCGCTGTTCCAGTGAACCTTCAAGCCTGTGCGATCGGCGACACCCTCGCGCACCCCCCCGGCATCATCGAAGCCCATGCCGGGCTTCATCGCGGCGCAGCCGGTAATGAGCGCAGTCGTCAGAGATAGAAGTAGAGGCACGTGGCGTCGCATCATGGCTGCGTCCCGCTTTCCTTCTTCACAAGCTTCATGCCGCACCTGGGACAGCGCTGGTCGGGCTTGTCGGACGTGACTTCGGGGTGCATGGGGCACACATGCAGCGCGGCCGGTTCGCTCGGGTCGCTCGGGTCGCTCGGCGTTGCCGCCGGGTGTTCATGGACGGCTGGCTGTTGGGGTGAGGCGTCGTTGGGAGAGGCACCGTGCCCCCGATGTACCCCGCCGGGCGTTCGCGGCGGAGCGGCGGACTGCTCGGTGACGACCAACGTGCGCGACGGCTCTGGTGTCGCCGCACTCGCTGCGGTCGGGTTCGCCGGATGATCTTCGGGCAGAGACGGCTCGTGGTAACTGGCCGCGCACCCGCCCAATGACAGTGCCGCAGAGATCAAGAGAAGTGCGCGCATTGATGCCTCGGAAAATGGCCGCGTGCCCAAACCGATTCGGTCACCGGGGAACACTCCCCGATCTGGGCGAACCGGCCTGGCGTCGCGGTGTTGTCATCCGCTACGGGGCCGACGAGTCGCGTGCGGCACGAACAACCTATAGGGGATGTCTCCTCCGATGTCTCAACCGATGTCTCAACCGGGGAGGGGTGGGATCGCCCCACGCAATGGACCGGGGGCCAGCTCGCCGCGAGCGAGCGGGAGTTGCGAGCAGGCGTCCGGCCGCTTCATGGAGACTGATCATGCACCACGCGGTGATGTCGATGAATCCAAGCACACCTGCTGGGGCGTCGGTGCAGACGAGGAGAGTTCCATCGAGCCCCGCGGCCACGACCTCGGCCGAGGTCTCGATCGTCCCGCGGTGGAGCACGGCACGGAGCGTCCACCAGCGCGGGTGGACCTGTGTGCGGGGGCAGGTCACGTGGGCCTGTCCCTCGCAGCCTCGCCTGCGTTGAACGATTCGAGCAGCCGCTTCACTCGCGCCTCGACGGGTTCGCGGCTCATGGAGTCCGGAATGGACCGCCCGATGACCTCCTCCGTCGCCTGCGCCTGATGGAGCAGAACTCGGCGGCGATTCGGACGCCGGGTCTGCCCCTCCAGCGTGTGCAGCGCTTCGACCAGCCGCGCAAGGACAGCCACGTTGCCACCGGCGTTCTGGCGAATCTGCTCGAAGGCCAGTTCCACCATGCTCGCGAACGTGGCCCCGCGGGTGATGACCCGCAGTTCACCTTCGTCGAACCGGCACGGCGATTCGATGCCGCGGCCGCAGAGCTTGACCAGGATCGCGGTCAGGTAGTCCAGGGACATCACCGCAGTCGTGGTGTCGTTGATCCCGGGCGAGATCGCCTTGAGCGCGACATCGACGATCTGACGGATGCCGTAGGCCGCATCCTGGTCAATCGTCCGCTGGGCATTGATGGCGTAGGCAGCGCTCACGTCACTGATGGCCTCCCGGGAGGGCGGCTGGGAGTCCTCCGTCGTGAGGATGGAGGCCAGCGGCATCCCCTTGATGATGAAGTCGCCGACGTGGTGCTCCATGCGGACGACGGTCTTCTGATTGCGTGCAATGGCGAGCAGCGACTCGGCCTCGACACGCTGGATGTACCCGGTGCGGGGGGCCGGGGCCGCGTGCCAGTGCCGCCGCGGATCGGCGCACGAGGGGTCTGGGCCGGAGCGGTACTCGTCCTCGCGCCCCACGTCGTCGGGGAACAGATGGTCGATGCGTCCGACCGTCTCGGCGGCGATGCGGGCGAGGATGTGCGACGCCTGGATCGACGTGGCGACGTGGTGGATGAAGTAGATGAAGCAGCCGATCCCGACGAAGGCGAGCAGGACCCCGCCCAGCACCGCCAACGACGGAACGAACTCCAGGTCGGGCCCCTCGCGGATCGTTCGCAGCACCACGAGGCAGTAGACAAAGATGCCGACGAACACGCCCAGCACCGTCTGGGTGGTGCGGTCCTTCATGAAGTTGCGAAGGACACGCGAGGTGTACTGGCTGGAGGCCAGCGAGAGCGCCACCAGCGTGATCGAGAAGACCACTCCCGCGATCGTGATCATCGAGCTCGCCACGGCCACGAGCATCCCCCGGGATCCCCCCGCGCCAGCGCCAAACAGTCGCGGCCAGGTGTCGAGCACCCGCTGGTCGATCCACGTGTCCGCCTCGATGAGCCCGATCGCCAGGGCCACCGCCACCAGCACCAGCACTCCGGGCACAAACCAGAGACTCGATCGAAGGGACTGCCAGATGTTCAGCAGTGTGGTCATGAATGCACACGCCCCTCGAGAGTTCCTCACCGGTTCCGAGCTCTGCAGAGTGCCGCACCGGACATTCCGGCCCTCTGCGCGGCATGGCGAGTTTCGGCTGCGCTGCGGAGGGGGACAGTAGGAGACGCGGTGTGCCCCGGATCCTTCTGCGAGTTGTGGATGGCATCCTCATCCCTCAACCGCTGCACGTGCAGGGCGAATGATCGAACCTGCTCGGGAGACCTTCTGGCCACGTCCTACGGTGATTGCAAGGAGTCCCCGCGGCTCTGGAACTCAAGGAGCAACCTTTGCCTATGTCGGAACTGCCCGGACCCTCGCGCCGTCGCCGTCAAGTTGTGCTGGCCGTGTGTTGCGGGTGGGCGCTGTGGGGGTTTGCCGCGGTTGCTGAAGGGCAGGGCACGCCAGGTCCCGGCGACGTTCGGGCACCCCACCCCGCACCGGCCGCGGCAGCGGATATGACCGCAGGCACCACGACGCTGGCAATCGAACCCGTCGCGCATGATGCGGCGATCCGCGAGCGACTGAAGAGCGTGCTCGACGCCACTGGCTGGTTTCCCGAGTCACGTGTGCGAGTCGAGAATGGGGTTGTCTTTCTAGGCGGTCCGGCGAAGTCCGAAGAACTGAAGCAGTGGGCTGGCGATCTTGCGCGGAACACCCAGGGTGTGGCCGCTGTGGCGAACCAGATGGAAGTTGCCACCGCCTCGGTCTGGGATTTCAGTCTGGCGCTTGGCGGGCTGTCGGGGCTTTGGCAGGATCTCGCCCGGGCGATGCCGATCATGGTGTTGGGATTTCTCATCCTGGCGCTGTTCGGAGTGGCCGCGTGGTTTTCGGCCCGAAGCGTTCGGGCCCTGCTCCGCGAGCGTGTTCGTGCCAAACTGCTGCGTGACCTGCTCGCCTTGAGCACAGGCGTGATCGTTCTCCTTCTCGGCGCCTACATCGTGCTCCGCATCTCGGGGCTGACACAACTGGCCCTGACACTGGTGGGCGGAACAGGCCTGGTGGGGCTGGCGCTCGGGATCGCCTTCCGGGGGATCACAGAGAACTACCTGGCAAGCATCTTCCTGAGCGTTCAGCGCCCGTTCCAGACCGGCGACCTCGTCGAGATCAGCGGCGTCACGGGCTACGTGAAGCAACTCAACATCCGCACGACCGTGCTGATGACGCTGGACGGCAACCTCGCCCAGCTCCCCAACTCCACGGTGTACGTGAGCACGATCCGCAACTTCACGGCGACGCCGAACCGGCGCGAGGACTTCACGATTGGCATCGGATACGACGATCCGATCGACTGTGCCCAGGAGGTGGCCCACCGCGTGCTGGCCGATCACCCCGCCGTGCTCAAAGAGCCGGGGCCGTGGGTGCTCGCGGACAGTCTGGGCGCAGCGACGGTGAACCTCAAGGTGTATTTCTGGCTCAACGGGCGCGAGAACAGTTGGCTCAAGGTGCGTTCATCGGTGATCCGTCTTGTGAAACGGGCGTACCAGGAGCATGGGATTTCCATGCCCGATGAGGCTCGCGAGGTTGTGTTTCCGAGGGGTATTCCGGTGACGGTGCTGCGGCAAGCCTCCGATCCCATGGCGGAAGCTCTCCTCGCGGAAACGGCGCCCGAAGAGGTCGCCGGGGTTTTCGTTCCCCCTTCTTCGGGGCGCACGCGGGTCGCCGCGGGATCGGGCGAGGCAACCTCCAAGGCCGAAGGCGGGCTCGCAAGCGAGTCCGATGATCTCAAGAACCAGGTTCGGCGCTCCGACCTGCCACACGAGGCCGAGAATCTGCTCGGGCCGCGCATCGACGAGCAACCCGACGCGTAGCGCTCGATCGAGTGACGGGAAGCGTCGCGAGGAGCCTGATCGGCGTGAGGCTCGGAGCGGCAATCGCGGGCAAGACCCGCGGGACCGGCGCGTTGTGAAGCGGCCGCTCCCTTCCGCAGGCCCGAGTGCAGACGAACCATGAACACACCCCCCGACACCGCCGTCGCGCCCGCACCTCGACCATCGGGGCCGGATGCGGCACGGCTTCCCCGGCCGGTGATCATCCTCGGCTGGGTCTCGCTCTTCGCGGATGTCTCGGGCGAGATGATCTACCCGCTGCTGCCGCTGTTTCTCGTCGGCGTGCTGCACGCCTCGGCCACGTCGCTGGGATGGGTCGAGGGCGTGGCGACGGCGACGGTGGCGCTGCTGACGGCGTGGGCGGGGTGGAGGAGCGATCGGATCGTGCGGGGGCGACGCCGGCGGGTGCGGTGGGTGCGATGGGGGTACGGATTGCCGGTCATCGGCAAAGCACTGCTGGCGTTCGCCTTCGCCTGGCCAATGGTGCTGGCCGGGCGCACGGTGGACCGCCTGGGCAAGGGGGTGCGGTCCAGCCCGCGCGATGCGATCATCGCCGACGCCGTTCCCGCGAACCAGCGCGGTCGGGCCTTCGGCTTCCACCGGGCGATGGACTCGGCGGGCGCGGTGATCGGCGTCTCGGCGTCCGCAGGACTCCTGTGGTGGTTCACCGGTTCGCCCATTCACGGCGGCCCGATTACCGCGGGGGCGGCTGAGGCAACGCACGAGGCGTGGGCCTTCCGCATGGTCTTCGGCGTCGCTGCGGTGCTCGGGCTCATCTCCTGGGCGATCACGTTCCTGCTGCGCGAGGATGAGTCGGTTGGGTCGAGCAACGGCGCGACCGAGAGTCCCGCGACGCAGGTGAGCACGGAGCGCGAGCCGACCGCGGCCGCGATCGCCGCGCCCCGCACCGGGCCGATGGGCTTTTCGTTCGCGTACTGGCGCACGCTGATGATCATGCTCGTCTTCGCGCTCGCCAACAGCAGCGACGCGTTCCTCCTGCTCCGGGCCCGCGCTGTCGGCCTCTCCCCGTGGGCCGTGGTGCTGGCCTACGCCCTGTTCAGTGTGACGTACATGGGCTTCTCCTATCCGGCAGGGATCATCAGCGACCGGCTTGGACGCTGGCGCGTGATCGGCGTGGGGTGGGCGATCTACGCGGGGGTCTACGCGGGATTCGTGTACACGGGGAGCGCAGGGATCTGGCCGCTGATGGCGCTCTACGGCGTCTCGGTGGCCCTGACCGATGGAGTCGGCAAGGCGCTGATCGCCGACCACTCGCCCAGCGAGCGCCGCGGCGCAGCGCTGGGCATTTTCTACATGCTCAGCGGGCTGGTCACGCTGCTGGCGAGCGTGACCGCGGGCATGCTGTGGGACCGCGTCGGACCGGGGGCGACCTTCGGGTTCGGCGCTTTGGTTGCGGCCTTGGCGATTGTGCTGATTCCGGTGTTGCGCAGTCGCAGTCGGTGACACTGACGCCCGGCGGACTCGAGTCGCGGGAGTGTGCCAGGTGCGAGCGGGAGATCCGGCTGATCGAATCGCGTCACATGATGGGTATCGCGCGGGTTGCCCGCGGCGGGGACTGTCCGCGACAGGGCATGTTCTGCGCCCGGGCCTGCCCGGCACACCGGCAGGGATACCATGCGACCCAGGTCCGGCGTCGAGGGCACGTGCGGAAAGAGCTGCGAATGAGACCGTGCAGCGACACCCCGGGCTTGTTCAGGAGTCGCAGTCAAGCCGTTTGATCCGCTCCCTCTCCGGTACAAGCAGCGAACCCCGCGCAGTCTGGTTCGTCCGTATGCCTTCACGTGAAGGAGCCCGCCGGCGGGACCCAGTCGGATCACGAGGTTCGCGCCATGCCGGTTCCGACATCCACTCGAGCCGCTCATTGCATGGACAGTGGGGCGCCCCCGCCGATCCAAGCCGGCGTGCGGGGCGGCACCAGCGAGGCCTGCGCGAGTCTGATTCGCCGTCTGCGTGCGCATGCGAAGGAACGCTCGGACGCCATCGCCTTCGCAACCCTCGCCGACGGTCAGTCGCCGCAGGCAACGCTGACGTACGAGCAGCTTGACCGACGGGCGCGAGCGATCGCTGTGCATCTTCAGAACCAGGGACTCGCTGGAGGTCGCGTGGTGCTCGCGTACCCGCCCGGACTCGAGTTCATCGCGGCCTATTTCGGAGTGCTCTACGCCGGTGGAGTCGCAGTCCCGTCATGCCCGCCGCGCCGTCGAACGATCGGCCAATTCCTGGCGTTGACCGCCGATTGTCGCGCCACGCTCGCGCTGAGTACGGCGGACGCCATCTCCCAATTCCAGGCCATTGGCAAAGTGGCCGCGGCGGTGTCCTGGTGCGCGACCGACCAGCTCGGTGAGGCCGATGCGGACCGGTGGGTCGATTGCGATCCTCTCCCCGATGCGCTCGCGATGATCCAGTACACCTCCGGCTCCACCTGCCGACCGAAGGGGGTCATGCTCACGCACTCGAATCTGCTCGAGAACACTCGGGCGATCAGCGAGGCGTTCGGCATCCGGAGCGATTCCGGGGGCGTGTCCTGGCTTCCGGCGTACCACGACATGGGGCTCGTCGGCGGGGTGCTCGTGCCGATGTTCAACGGCATCACCAACATCCTCCTGGCGCCGTCGATGTTCGTCCGCGACCCGTTCCAGTGGCTCAGGGCCATCAGCGTCTCACGAGCGACGAGCTCCGGCGGTCCCAACTTCGCCTATGACCTGTGCGTCCGCAGGATCAGCGCATCGCAACGAGCCGAGCTCGACCTCTCTTCGTGGTCGCTCGCCTTCGTCGGCGCCGAGCCTGTGCAGCCCGACGTTCTGGCGCGTTTCGCCGAAGCGTTTGGGCCGTGCGGGTTCCGGCCCGCTTCCTTTTACCCCTGCTATGGGCTCGCCGAGGCGACGCTCATGGTCACAGGCCCGAAAGCCGGCGCAGGCGCTGTGGTGAAAGCCTTCGACGCAGAGGCGCTGGGACGGGGTTGTGCAGTGCCCGTTCCTGAGATCGGCGCCGACCCGTCGCGCCTCCGTCCGGCGCGTCGGCTTGTCGGATGCGGCGAGCCCGTCAAAGCGCTGCGAGTGGTCATCGCCCATGCCGACGCGCCTGTTCCGGCAGAGCGTGTCGGTGAGATCTGGGTCTCGGGCAGTTCAGTGAGTCAGGGCTACTGGGGCGAACCGTTCACCAGCGCGACGAAGTTCCACGGGCGACTCGCCGACTCAGGCGAAGGCCCCTTCCTCCGAACCGGCGATCTCGGCTTCCTTCACGAGGGGCAGCTCTTTATCACTGGGCGGGTGGACGACCTCATCATCGTCCGCGGCGTCAATCACCATCCTCAGGATCTCGAAGCCACCGCCCGCGCGAGCCACCCGTCGCTCGAGGCCGGCCTCGGCGTGGCGTTCGCACTCGGACAAGCCGAACAGGCCGGCGAGGTTCGCCTGGTCCTGATCCACGAGATCGGGCGAGTGGGCTCCGAGGCGACCGACCTCGCTCCGATTCTCGATGCCATCCGGGATTCCGTGCTGGAGGAGCACGGCATCGCGCTCGACAGCGTCGTACTCGTGCGCCGGGGCACGATTGCGAAGACCACGAGCGGCAAGGTGCGGCGACGCGCCAGCCGGGAGGCGTTCATGTCCGGCACGCTCAAACCTCTGAGAAGTTGGTCCACGCAGCGCCGCTCCGTCTCGGGCAACGGTCTGGTTCCGGCGGGATTTGCGGCGTTCGCGCCGCCGTCCACGCTCTTTGCGACGGTCTGCCAGCACGCGCTGGCCATTTCCGGCGCCGGCCTTGCGGACGTTCTGCCCGAGACGCCCCTCGCCGCGCTGGGCTTGGATTCCTTGCAGCAAGTCGAACTCGTCGCCGCCCTGGAACGGCGATTCGGCCGAACGTTGCCCGACGTCGTGTTCAGCCAGTCGAACACCCTCGGAGACCTCGCAGCCGCGGTGCACCACCATCTGCTGGTCCACCCGGTGTCCGACGCGACCTCGGGTGAGATCCTCGCGGAGCAGTTCGACGTCGCGTGCTTCCCCGAGTACCTCGCGCTCAAGCGGCACGAGCGCATGGTGCTGGCCGTGGCGGAACAGAACCCGTATTTCCGGGTCGACCAGGGGGACATCTCGGCGAGGCCGGAGACCAATGGTCTGGCGCACATCGACGGGCGCCAACTGACCAACTACTGCGTGTACGACTACCTGGGGATGAGCCGGGACCCAGTGGTGACGAAGGAAGCCAAGGAGGCGATTGATCGCTACGGCACCGGCGCAGGGGCGAGCCGCCTGGTGTCGGGCGAGAAGCAGATTCATCGCGACCTCGAGCAGGGGATCGCCGAGTTCCTGGGAGTGCCGGCGTCGGTGGCGTTCGTATCAGGGCACGCGACCAACGTGACCACCATCGGGCACCTCATGGGCCCGCAGGACCTGGTGGTCCATGACATGCTTGCGCACAATTCCATCCTGCAGGGAGCCAAGCTTTCGGGGGCGACGTGCCGCGGGTTCGCGCACAACGACGCCGGGGCCCTGGACCTGTTGCTCGCGGGGATCCGCCGCGGGTTTCGGCGCGTGCTCATCGCCATCGAGGGCGTGTACAGCATGGACGGGGACTTTCCTGATCTGGCGCGATTCGTCGAGGTGAAGAACCGGCACAGGGCGATGCTCCTGGTCGACGAAGCGCACTCGCTGGGCACGATGGGCGCGACCGGGCGCGGAATCGGCGAGCACGCCGCGATCGCCCGCGAGGGCGTCGAGTTCTGGATGGGAACGCTCTCCAAGTCGCTGGCGAGCTGCGGCGGGTACATCGCCGGATCGGCGGCCCTGGTGGAGTATCTGAAGTACACCGCGCCGGGGTTCGTCTACAGCGTGGGCCTCTCCCCGCCCAACGCGGCGGCGGCTCTGGCCGCCCTGACGCTGCTGCGGCAGGAGCCTCAGCGGGTCGCACGCCTGCAGGAGCTGTCGGGCCTGTTCCTCCAATTGGCTCGGGAGCGCGGCCTGAACACCGGTCTGGCGGGCGGCACGCCGGTCATTCCCGTCATTGTCGGGAGCTCGGTCAAGTCTCTCCTGCTCTCGCGCGCCCTGTTCGAGCGCGGGATCAACGTGCAGCCGATCCTGCACCCCGCCGATCCCGAACGTGGGACGCGGCTGCGCTTCTTCATCACCACCCACCACACTGAAGCGAACATCAGGAGCGCCGTGGACGCCGTCGCCGAGGAACTGGCCCGGCTGTAGCGGAGCGAAGGCGATCATGTCCAGCAGCGCAAGCGCCATCGTGGTTGAACGACTCTGCAAGCGCTACGGAACGCTGCTGGCGGTGGATGACGTTTCGTTTGCGGTGACCAAAGGGGAACTGTTCGCGTTCCTGGGGCCCAACGGCGCGGGCAAGACGACGACGGTGGAGGTGATCGAAACCAGCCGAGCGGCGACTTCGGGCAGAGTCCTGGTGCTCGGCATGGATGTTGCCCAGCGCAAATCCGAGATCGTCCGGCGCATCGGGGTCCTTCCCCAGGGCTTCAGTTCGTTCGATCGGCTCACGGTCCGCGAAACCCTCCACTACTACGCCAGGGTCTTCGGGTCCCGCGTCGACATCAACGCCCTCATGGACCTGACCGACCTGCGGGGCAAGGCGGACGCCCAGTTCAAGACGCTCTCCGGCGGCCTCAAGCAGCGCGTCGGCATCGCCGCCGCGCTGGTCAACGACCCAGAGGTGGTGTTCCTCGACGAACCGACCACCGGCCTGGATCCGCACGCGAGGCGCGAGGTGTGGGAGGCGCTCAAGGGCCTGAAGGCTCGCGGCAAGACGATCTTTCTCACCACCCACTACATGGAAGAAGCCGAAATCCTCGCCGATACGGTCGCGATCATTGCCAAGGGGCGGATCGCCGCCATCGGCTCGCCGGCGAGTCTCACCGAGATGCACGCGGACCATCTGCGGCTCACACTCAGGATGGGCCCGGCGGAGAGCGACGCGGAGGGGCGGGGCGACGGAGACGGGCAACGCAGGGCGGTCGCGCCCGAGGTGGTCCGGATGCTTGGGTTCCATCCCACGGCGGCGCCCGATGGCGCCATCTGTGTCCCGATCGACTCCGCCGAGGATGTCCATCGGATCCTCGCCAAGCTCCACGCGGCCGGCGTCGGTGTGCGCGATATCGATGTCCGCAAGCCCAACCTTGAAGAGGTGTTTCTCAAGCTCACCGGCGAGCCCGAAGTGGCCACCGTCAACGGGGCGGGCGGGCGAGCGACATGACCCCGCGAATCGTCACGGCCACGCTCGCCGTCCGCGTCCGGAGCTTCTACCGGGAGCGGTCAACCGTCTTCTTCACCCTCGCGTTCCCGGTGATCCTGGTGCTCGTGTTCGGAACGATCTTCACCCGCCCCGAGCATCTGAACTTCGATCTGCCGGTGCAGGACAACAGCAGAAGCTCGCTCTCGGCGGGGCTGCTCGCCGGCTTGGTCCAAGGCGATGCCTTCTCCATCACCCACGTTCCCACGGACGTCGACGCCACGGCGTACGCGCGGGAGCACAAGCTCACGCTGCTGCTGGTCATCCCCGGGGAACTCGGTGTCCCGCAGGTCGCTGGCGCGCCCGGCGGAGACGGGGACACCCCCCCTGCCGTGCTGGCGCCGCTGACCTGCATCTTTGATCCCAGCTCGACGTCGGTGAACACGAAGATCCAGCTGCTCGAGGTGGTGGTCGCCCGGATCAATCAGGAACTCGCGGGCGTCCCGCCGGTGTTCACGCTGACGCCGGTTTCGATCCTGCCGGATCGCTACCGCTTCATCGAGTTCTTCGTCCCCGGCATCATCGCGATGGCGATCATGACGTCGAGCCTCTCGAATGCGCTCAACATGAACGCGGAACTGCGGCAGAAGGGAATCATTCGCAAGCTCGCCACCACGCCGGTCACGCAGGCCGACTGGCTCGTCTCGAGCATCCTCTACCAGTTGATTCTCGGTGCACTCTCGACGGCGGTGATCCTGCTCGTCGCGTACGTGGCGTTCGATGTGCGGCTGCGCCTGGACGCGTGGCTTCCGATCATCGTGGCGCTCGAGATCGTGACGTTCGTCGGCATCGGGATGCTGCTCACGCCCTTCGCCAGGGAAGCCGAAAGCGCGTCGGCGGTCACCAACGCGTTCCTGTTTCCCATGATGTTCCTCTCGGGCACGTTCTTCCCGGTGGAGATGATGCCGGGATTCCTGCAGGCTTTCGCCAAGGTGCTGCCGCTCTACTACGTCAACGAGGCGTTGCGTGCGGCAATGATCTTTGCCGATGGCACGGGCGCGCTGCGCTCCGTCGGCATCATCGCGGCATTCGCCGTGGCCGCATTCGTCGCCGGCACGCGCAAGACGCGCTGGGGGGGAGAGGAGGGGGCGTGAACATGGCCAAGCGCATTCTCTTCATCTGCGGCTCGATGAACCAGACCACGCAGATGCACCAGATCGCCCGCTGCCTGACCGAGTATGAGCAGGCGTTCACGCCGTATTTCGCCGATGGGCTTCTGGAGTTTCTCCGGCGCAGAGACCGCTTGGAGTTCACGATCCTCGGGAACCGGATCACCTCCCGCTGCCGCGAGTACCTGCGGGCCGAGCATCTCACAATCGACGAACGCGGGCGGGCCGGTCTGGAGACCCTCTACGACCTTGTGCTCACCTGCACCGATGTGGTCGTCCAGAAGAGCATCCGCCGGAGCCCCCTGGTCCTGGTCCAGGAGGGGATCACCGACCCCGAGGACCGTCACTTTCGACTCGTCAAGCGATGCCGATGGCTCCCCCGCTGGATCGCCGGGACCGCCGCGACCGGCCTGAGTGACGCCTATGTGAGGTTCTGCGTCGCCAGCGATGGATACCGCGATCTGTTCATCCGCAAGGGTGCAAGAGCGGAGAAGATCGTCGTCACGGGTATCCCGAACTTCGACCACTGCGAGCGCTACCGCAGCAACACCTTTCCCAATCGCGGCTACGTGCTTGTGTGCACCTCGCCGCTCCGCGAGATCCTCCGCGGCGAGGACCGTGTCGCCTTCATCCGCAGCGCCGTGACCATCGCCGCAGGTCGTCCCATGATCTTCAAGTTCCATCCCAGCGAGAATTTCGCGCGTGCCGCAGCGGAGGTTCAGCAGCACGCCCCGGGTTCGCTGATCTTCACCACCGGCAGCGCCGAAGAGATGATCGCCAACTGCGACGTGCTCATCACCAGATACTCATCCACGGTGTTTGTCGGGTTGGCGCTCAGGAAGGAGACCTACTCGGACGTTCCCATGGAAGAGCTGCGCCGACTCCTGCCCGTGCAGAACAACGCCGCGGCGCAGAACATCGCCGGCGTCTGCCGACAGGTCATCGAGCAGGGAGAGGTCGCGTGAACGACGAGATCACCGTCCGGGCGACGGCCTCGTGGGCCGACCAGCGGCGGTTCCAGGGTCTGCCGTGGTCGATCTACGCGGGCGATCCGAACTGGGTGCCGCCGCTGATCTCGCAGGAACGGGCGCTGCTCGGGTGGAAGAACTGGAGGGGGAGGCGCCACCCCTTCTACACGCACGCGGAAGGCATCACATTGCTCGCCGAGCGGCGCGGCGTCGTGGTCGGGCGGGTCGCGGTGCTGGTGAACCACGTCCACAATCGAAAGTACCGCGATCGCCTCGGCTTCTTCGGATTCTTCGAATGCATCGACGATGTCGCCGTCGCCCGGGCACTCTTCGAGTGCGGGAGAGCCTGGCTCCTCGCGAGGGGCATGACCGCCTGTCGCGGCCCGGTCAATCCGTCCCTCAACTACACCTGCGGGATGCTGGTGGAGGGCTTCTCCAGCCCGCCGGTCTTCCTGATGACCTACAACCCGCAGTACTACGCCCAACTGATCGAGGCGTGCGGGTTCGTCAAATCGCAGGATCTCTATGCCTACGAGATGGACGTGAGTCTCCTCGCCAAGCTTGTCGATCGCTACAAGCCTGCGGTCGACTCCGCCCTTCACGGACGCGGCCTGACCATCCGTTCCTTCGACCCTTCGCGATTCGAAGAGGAGATCAGGACGTATCTGGACATCTACAACTCCTCGCTCGACGGGACCTGGGGCTTCACGCCGCTCCAGGGCGGAACCCGAGCCGGCAATGGCGAAGTGACCCGCATTGCCAGGGACCTCAAGCACATCATTGCCCCCGAGTTCGCGGCATTCGCGATGGTGAAGGGGCAACCCGTGGGCGCGGTGCTGGCGCTCCTGGATTACAACCAGATCATCCGCACGCTCAACGGCCGCCTGCTCCCCTTCGGCCTCATCAGGCTGATGCTTGGGCGATCACGGATCGACGCCGCACGGGCGATGGCCATGACCATGGTGCCGGGCTACCAGCAGTCGGGGCTGGGACTGATCCTGATGGACCGGCTCGTCGAAGCCGCCAAGCCGTGGGGGCTCCGGAGCTGGGAGTTCTCGTGGGTGCTCGAAAGCAACAGCAGTTCTCGCGGCTCGCTGGAGCGCGCGGGCACGAAGCACGCCAAAACCTACCGCATGTACGACCGCACATTCTGAGCGGAGTTCAGAGCCAGCGCGCCGCACGATACCAGTCGGCCGTCTCTCGCAGCCGGTCCGCCAGCGGAGCCGCGGGCGCCCACCCGAGCTGCTGGAGCGCCTTGTCCGACGAGCACACCCACGAGCCCGCGAGGATCTCGCTCACCTTGTCGCGACTGAGCCACACCGGTCGTCGTCGCATCCTCGAGTACGCATCGCCGAGAAAGCCCGCGAATCGCATGAAGGACTCCGGTGCGTGGATCGTCCGTGGGTGCTCTCGCCCCAGAGCCCGGGCGATGGCGACCCCAAGATCGACATGCGAGAGCGATTCCCCGGCCGCGAAATAGATGCCGCGCCCGGTCCGGTCCATGCCGCCCGCGGGGAGCCGCTCTCCCTTCTCCGCTGCGCGCATCAGGCACTCGACCAGGTCGACAACCCCGAGGAGGGAGAGCCGCCCTTCGCCACGCCCTGGCACCACGTGGATGCCCTGCCGTGAGATCGGACGGAAAATCTGCAGCATCCCTCGATCCCCGGGTCCGATGACTGCGCACGGGCGCACGACGGTGATCTCAAGGTCTCGAGCGTACTTCGCTGCCGCGTGCTCCCCGCCGAGCTTGCTCCGTCCATACGCCGACACCGGAGAAGGGGAATCTTCCTCGGTGAGCGCTCCCACGCCTTGAAAGAGGGGGCCCGCCGCGGCCAGAGACGACACGACCACCAGCACCGGCCTGTCGGCCCGCGGGGTCACGCTCGAGCACGCGCGTGCGACCGCGTCCACGCCTGCGGTGTTGACTCTGCCGAACTCGGAAGGTTCCCTGGCTCGAACGCAGCCCCCGAGATGAAAGACGGTCCGGGGCCTTGAGACCTCGATGGCGCTGGCAACGTCCCGGGCGGTGAGGTCGCCTGTGAGCAGCTCACATCCGGCGGCCCGCAACTCCGCGATGTTCGAGGTGCTGCGGACAAGGCATGAAACCCGCTGGCCGCGCAACAGGAGCTGGCGCACCAGATGCTGCCCGATGAACCCGCTGGCGCCGGTGACCAATGCTGAAGGCTGAGGCCCGCCGTTCATGCGTCCCTGGTGACCGTCGGAAGTCTCCGTGTGGCTCTTCTCCGACCCTTCCCCGGTTCGCATCCCCGAGTCTATGAGAGCGACTCTCGATTGCTGCACTCCGCTGCTGGTCCAACCGCAGCGCAGGCGAGATCGGACCAGCAGCGATCGTCTCCGGTGCAGGCGGCCGGAAGCCCGATGCCGAGTGCGGCCTCGCCGTGTTGCGGTGCTTCCGCCGCGACCTGATCAGCACCTTGGCCGCCGTCACCACGTGGAAGATCTCCCCGTTCAAGAGCGTGTCCCGCAGGTTCCATGCATTGCGAGCCGTTCTCGAATCAGGCGCACCACGCGGCAGACGGCACGATGAGCCAGTCTCCGCCCAGACTCGGTTCGCTCGGCGGCGTTCGAGCGATCATCACGGCGACGTCTTGATTCGCAGCGACTTCCTGCCTCGAGTCGCTCACGCGGAAACGAGTCGTCCGCGTGGACCCGCGGAAGCTCTCGACGATTCAGTCGTGGTCGGGTCTTGGGGGTCTTTCTGCCGACAATTGCTCCGGCTCGACCCTGTGTCCGCCGTTCGCGGCCCACCGCAGACCGGAGTGATTCGTGCGCGGAGCCTCGGTGATTCTCTGTGACCTCCGTGTCACATACCTCCTGCGCCCGACACGACGGAATGCGAATGGGCTTCACTTCGCACGTGAAGCTCTGGCCGAGCTGGTGCTCGGCGGTCCCGTGAAGCTCTGGCCGAGCTGGTGCTCGGCGGTCCCGTGAAGCTTTGGCCGAGCTGGTGCTCGGCGGTCCCGTGAAGCTCTGGCCGAGCTGGTGCTCGGCGGTCCCGTGAAGACGCGGATCGTGCGACGAACGGACTTCCCAAAACGCAGATGGCCTCGGCGGGTGCCGAGGCCATCAGACGATCAGGCGTGCTGAATCGGGGTGATAGGATTTGAACCTACGGCCTCTTCGTCCCGAACGAAGCGCTCTACCAAGCTGAGCTACACCCCGCGATGTCGCGGGCACTGCACGGCGATCCCAAAACACGCGAGCGGACAGGAATGGGCGGGGAGGGATTCGAACCCACGAAGGCTAATGCCAACAGATTTACAGTCTGTCCCCGTTGGCCACTTGGGTACCCGCCCCTGATGCTGCTGCGAGGCTTCTGCGAACAGTCAACTCGAACAGGGATGCGGACGATACTCGGCTGCCCCGCTCGGATCAAGGCTTCGACGGAGCGGCGGGAACGTCCAGGGCGTCCCTGATCGCCTTCCGCATCTCCTCGCTCTCGGGCTTGAGCCGTGAATCGACCAAGGTGGCCGAGGTGCCGTCGCGGCTGACCACGTACTTGCCGAAGTTCCACGCGGGCAGCTTCCCGGTCTTGGCCTCAAGCGCGGTGTAGACCGGGCTCTGGGTGGGCCCAGCCTTGACGCCGCACTTGGCGAAGATCGGGAAGGTGACGCTGTACTTCTTGGTGCAGAAGGAGCGGATCTCCTCGGCCGTGCCCGGCTCCTGGCCACCGAAGTCGTTGGAGGGGAAGGCGAGGACCACAAGACCCTTGTCCTTCGCTTCATCGGCGAACTCGTTGGCCAGCTTCTGGAGCCCCGCGTATTGCGGCGTGAGCCCGCACTCGCTGGCGACGTTGACGATCAGGAGGACCTTCCCGGCGTACTTGCTCAGCGAGACCTTCTCGCCCTCGAGCGTCTGAACCTCGATGGTGTGCATGCTGCGAGTCTTCCATTCCGAAGGCGATGCGGGAGTCGACGGAGCCGACGGTGGCGGCGCCGGTGCGGGCTGACCAGTGGCCGGGGCGGTGCCCTTGGCAGCCAGAGGTGTCACAGCGAGAGAGAGCAACGCGGCGAGAGTGGCGACGATCATGGGAATGCTCCGATCAATCGGTTCGAGATGAACTGGGAGAGTCGCGACAGATCCGCGCGGCGGGCCCTCGAAAGAGGCCGTCACGAGGAGGCGACGAATCGGCGAACACCGACTCCCGGCCATCCGAGTCTTCGAACAAGCCGCCAGCGGGATTCGAACCCGCGACCTCCAGATTACAAGTCAGGTGCTCTGCCAACTGAGCTACGGCGGCGACGCACTCAGCGTAGCCGAGACGTTCTCGTCCCCCGCGCCCGACCCCGCTCGCGCGACCAGCCCCTCATTGCTCATTCCTCGTTCCTCAGTCCCTTTGCCTCCCAACCGATACCCTCCGCGTCCAACGCCGCCCGTCCACATGCCC
>ENA-ORBV01003187-ORBV01003187.1-microbial-mat-metagenome-genome-assembly--contig:-NODE-3187-length-33303-cov-7.982905_pt1 | contig 33303 bp, 26 predicted proteins | sample MGYA00237777_ERZ505514 | MGnify/ENA primary metagenome ERZ505514 (study PRJEB26160, sample SAMN06269048) | microbial mat metagenome | isolation source: Oligotrophic lake microbial mat | place... | reverse complement strand
ATGACTTACGCACTTGCTTGCCGGAAAAATCACCGATTCCGCGACAAATCGGCACACTCCATAAGAAACTTGGGCTAGGAACATGTTTCCCGCCACGGCACGCTGAAGGCGTGCCTCACCCAGCCCGCCCACGAAGCCCGCTCTGAGACGATTCGTCGCTCAACCCGGGTGTCGGGATCAACGACGCGAACCCGCCCCCCGCAACCCCGCTGCATACGCCTCGAACACCAACCGGATCTCGTCACGCACCCGTCGAAAAACCGCCAGCACTTCCTCCTCCGTCCCTTTGGCATGCGCGGGATCCTCGAATCCCCAATGGTGTCGATTCACCTGCCCGGGGAACACCGGGCACACTTGATCGGCTTTCCCGCACACGGTGATCACGGTATCAACCCGGCGATCCAGAAAGGTATTGAGGTGCTTCGAGGTGTGCCCGGAAAGATCGATCCCGATCTCTTCGAGCACACGGATCGCAAACGGGTGCACATAACCCGCCGGATTGGACCCGGCGCTATGGACGTCGATCCGGTCGCCGGCCGCGACGCGCAGGATTCCTTCGGCCATGTGGCTGCGGCAGGAGTTGCCGGTGCAGAGGATCAGGACGGTGGGGAGGGCGGAGCTTGGCATAAGATCTGATGTCACATCACGGGGTTTATGCAGCGCGCGACTGTCCGCGCTGATACCAGCCCTTGCTCGCGACGCACATTTTGCACACCGACAACATCACCGGCACCTCGACCAGCACGCCGACCACGGTAGCGAGCGCGGCGGGCGAAGTCGGACCGAACAGCGTGATGGCCACGGCCACGGCGAGCTCGAAAAAGTTACTCGCGCCGATCAACGCCCCCGGGGTTGCCACGTTGTGACGCACGCCAAAGAACCGCATCAGCCCATAAGTGAGGCCGGAATTGAAATAGACCTGTATCACGATGGGAACCGCGAGCAGGAGCACAGCGGTCCAGTTGCCCAGGATATTCCCGGCCTGGAACGCAAAGATGAGGGTGAGCGTCGCGAGCAGCGCGAGGATGGTCACCGGACGAAACCGCGGGAGGAAGTGATTCTCGAATGGGTCGCGGCCGATGCGCCGGATCAAGACCTCGCGGCTGAGCCAGCCGGCGGCCAGCGGGATGACGATGAAGACGAGCACCGAGATCAGGAGCACACTTGAGGGGATGTGAACGCCGGTCACACCCACCAGCAGCATCACGATGGGCGCGAAGGCGAGGATCATGATGAGATCGTTGATGGCGACCTGGGCGAGCGTGTAAGGGCCGTCGCCGTCGGTCAGGTAACTCCAGACAAACACCATCGCGGTGCAAGGTGCTGCCGCGAGAATGATCAGCCCGGCGACATAGTTGCGGGCGGTGTCGGGGTCGATCCACCCGAGTGTCCTGCCGAACAGCCGGGTGATGAACAACCAGCCGAGCAACGCCATGCTGAGCGGTTTCACGACCCAATTGACGAACAGCGTCACGAAAAGACCCGCCGGCCGCACGAAAACGCCCCGGATGCCGCCGAAATCGATCTTCAACATCATCGGGTAAATCATGAGCCAGATCAGCACCGCGATTGGGATGTTGACGCGCATCCCTTCCCCGAACTCCCACGCACCGATTTGCCGGGTCACGTCGGGAAACAGGCGTCCGAGCAGCAGCCCGGCCACCATGCAGACCAGCACCCAGAGCGACAGGTAACGCTCGAAGAAGTCGAGCTGCCGGGGCGCCGCGCGATCGCTCACGTGCGCGCCCTCCGGGTTCGGATCCGCCCACGGGATTCGACGCACCTGTAGCGCTCGCAGGTTGGTCCGCCCCGCTCAAGGTGGCGCCATTCAATCGTCACGGTGCGCGATAGACTGCCGGTCGGTGTGAAGTGGGTTTTCATGGGGTGCATTGCGATGGGGTGGACCGGGTGGATTGCGAGGGAACAGGGCAGCAGCCCTCCGCCAGGAGCGCGCGGGTGGCGCGGTTCCCGGTGAGTTTGCGGAGGCGGGCCAGGTCCTGACGGAACACAGGCTCCGTGGAGGCGCAGTCCTGCAGACACTTCAAGTTGGCGGTCAGCTCGGGCGACGGACGGGGCGGCAGTGAATAAATGATCCACTGCCGATGTCGACGGGTCGCGACCATCCCGGCGGATCGCAGTGCGGCGAGATGCTGGGAGACGGCGACCTGGGGTTTGCCGAGGACTTCCTGCAAATGGCAGACACAGAGCGGAGACGCGGCGAGCAGGTGCAGGATTCGAAGTCGTGTCTCGTCGCACAGACATTTGTAAACAGCGAGCAGCTTCATCGGTCCAAATATTCATCGTTCTGTATATACGTCAATGCGTATCCCGCAGGAAAGAATGAACGTCCGCCGCCCTTGCCTGCTCTGACCTTTCGCATGATCGCATCCGCCCGCCAGGCCCCGCATCGAGCGCGCGACGCGCGCGAGGATCTTCTGGCTGTGCTGATCTGGCTGTGCACCCTCGCGTTGTTCTGGGGTTCGGCGCGGTGGATTGCCGATCAGGCCCTGAATTTTCAGCAGGTGGGGCACGCCCTGCTGACCCTCGGCCTGGCCGCCGCGCTCATTCTTCGGGAGCATCCGGACCGCCCCCGTCCGGAATGGGCCTTCAACCGCCTTGCCCGCAACGCGCTGCTCGCGGCCTACCTGCTGGCCGCCGCTGCGCTGGTTCTGCACCAACCGCTGCTTTTCCTCGGCGCCCTGAGCCTTGTTGTGGGCGCGGCCCTCCTGTTCATCTGGTCCCCTGCGGTCTACCGGCCCGCGTTCGCCATTGCCTCGGCATTGACCGTTCTGCTCACCCTCGCGGTGCTCCGTCCGGGGTTCGACTGGCCGCTGCGGTCGCTCGCCGGTTCGCATGCCGGCTGGATCCTCAAGCTGCTGGGGGTCGATGCGCGACTGGGCATCGCGGGAGGTGGCGAACCCGAACTGCTGCTTTCGGTAGCCGGCAGGTTGTTTGTGGTCGCGCCGGAATGCAACGGGTTCGGCATCATTTCGGGGGCGGTGCTGGTGGCGGTGCTGCTTGCGTTCCTTCGCCCGCTCCGCTGGTACGACAAGTTGCTGGCGCTCGTCGTCGCCGCCTTTCTCGGCTTTGCATTCAACGTGCTCCGCATCTTCGTCATCGCCTCGCTCGCCTCCCGGGTGGGGACGCATTACCACCTGTTGCACGAGGTCGTCGGGAACGCGGCGGTCCTGGCGTCGCTCGCCGCGACGTGGTGGATCGTCAGGGGCCTCCCCGCCAAGCCGGCCCGGTAATTTGCCGGAGGCCGGATCGGACCGCCTGCGGGTTCACGAACCGACCGGGACGGCGCCGCCTTCCTTGGGAGGAGGCGACCGGCGGACGCCCGCCACAACGACCACCGCCTCGCCCAACAGCAGCAGGGCCAGGCCGATGAGCACGGCCGCGACCCACGGAACCGGCCCCGCGGCGAACCCTTTGAATGCACCCCCGGCGTTGAAGAAGCCGGCTCGGACAAAACCGGACAGCGCCCACATGCTCATCACGTACATAAAGACCGTCGGCAACCCCGTCACCCACCAGACCCAGCGCGCGCGATAGGTGCGATAGAGCCACACGGTCACGCCCATGAGGGCCAACGCCGCCAGCAACTGGTTGCTCGCCCCGAAGACCGGCCAGAACATCCGCCACGCGGGGATGACTTTCCCGGCGGCATCGGTCGCCGTGCCGCTGAGAAACAGGGCCGGCACGCCAACCGTCAGCAGCGTGGCCAGGAGCCGGCCGGCGGTTCCTTTCCAGCCGAACAATTCCTGCAGAATATAGCGACCCAGCCGGGTGCAAACATCGAGCGTATCGTAAACGAATGTCGTGAACGCGAGCAGCCCGAACGAAACGGCAAACGCGAGCGGCACACCCACCACGCCGAGAAACTGGCCGAGCCCCTGGGCATACACATAGTTCGGCTTGCCGATCAACGCCCCCCCCGCCTGGGCGGTCAGCATCATCACGCAGGCGAGGGACAACACAGCCACCATTCCCTCGAGCAACATGGTCCCGTATCCGATTGACTTCGCATCGGTCTCGCGCCGGAGCTGTTTGCAGGTGGTTCCGGAGGCGATGATGCTGTGGAAGCCCGAGCAGGCCCCGCAGGCGATGGTGATGAACAACATGGGAAACAGCGGCATCGCCATGCCACCCGCCCCCGGTTGCCAGGCCCAGCCGGTGAACGCCGGGTATTGGATCGAATGACCGCCGAACAGGATCCCGATCACCCCGCCGCCAATCGCCACGTAGAGGAAGTATCCCCCGAGATGGCCGCGCGGCTGCAGCAAGGCCCAGAGCGGCACGATCGAAGCCACGAAACAATAGCCGAGCAACATCCAGCCCCAGACCCGCTGTGCCTGCGGATCACCGATCCCGAGCAGTGCCCCGAGGTCAAACGGCAGGTGCTGGCCCGCCCAGATCGAAACGCCGACGAGCGGCAGGAAGATCGCGGTCGCCCATCCGAGGGACAGTTTCGTGAACCGCAGGAGCAGCCCCATCACCACCGGCAGCACGAGATACAGCAGCGAGGATGTCGCGATTCCCGCCCCGGTCACCGCCACCCCGCTTTCCAAGACCTGCCTGCCCACGAACGACCCGGCCACAATATCCGCGAACGCCACGATGATATAGACCAGCGCAATCCAGACAAAGGCGAGAAACAAGAGCTGGCTCCGTCGAGTCATGTGCTGGCGCACCACCTCCGCCATCGATTGGGCGCGGTGACGGATCGACGCAACCAGCGACCCCATGTCGTGAACCCCGCCGATGAAGACCGAGCCGATCAGGATCCAGAGAAACGCGGGCACCCAACCGAACATCAATCCCGCCAGGATCGGCCCCACAATGGGCCCCGCGGCGGCGATGGCGGAGAAATGCTGGCTCATCAGAAATTTCGGTTCGATGGGCTCGTAATCGACCCCGTCCCGCATCTCGACCGCAGGGGTCACCCGATCACGATCCAGCCGGAACAATCGTGCGAGCAGCCGGCCATAGATCACGTACGCAAGGCCCAGCACGACCGCGGCAAACAAAACGGGGAACAGCAGATTCATGGCAGTGGCCGCGAACGCTACAACCATTTCCAGCGGCGGGAAAGTCGGGATGCGGAACGGAATGCTTGGGAATTCCGGCACGGCCGAGTCGGGAACCGCATCACGCCGGCGGCTGGCCCTCGCTGCAACCCTTCGGAACCATCAGGCAGAATAACCCAGCCAGGGCCCCAGCCAACGCTCGGCCTCCGCCATGCTCATAACCTTGCGCGCGGCATAATCTTCCACCTGATCCCGGCCCAGTTTCCCGACCGCGAAATATTTTGAATCCGGGTGTGCGAAATACATCCCGCTCACGCTGCTGCCGGGCCACATGGCGAAGTTTTCGGTGAGCCGGATCCCCGCACCCGCCTCGGCATCGAGCAGGCGCCAAAGCGTCCGCTTCTCCGTGTGATCCGGACACGAGGGATACCCCGCTGCCGGACGGATCCCGCGATAGTTCTCGTCGATCAACTGCGCCGCTGTGAACCGTTCTGCGCGGCCGTAACCCCATTCGCGCCGCACCCGTTCGTGCAGGCATTCCGCAAACGCCTCGGCCAGGCGATCGGCCAGCGCCTCGGCCATGATTGCCTGATAATCGTCATGGTCGGCGACAAACTCCCGCTTCAGCTCATCGAGGCCGAACCCGGTGCTGACCGCAAACAGGCCGATGTGATCCCGGGCCGGGGCGGGTGGCTCGCCGGCCACGGTCTGCAGGCGTGCGCCGGCCGGGGCGATGAAATCCGAGAGGCAGAGATACGGGTTGGCGGCGTTGGCGCCCTCTTTCTCGACCTGCTGGCGAAGGAAATGGAGGCGTTCGATCGGGACGCCGGCATCATCCCGAAGCACCACGTCATCGCCGTCCGCCTCCGCCCGGAGAAACCCGTACACCCCGCGTGCGAGGAGCCGCTTCCCGGCAATGATGTGATCGAGCAACTGCCGGGCATCCTCGAAGAGTTTCGTGGCCTGTTCCCCGTACTTTTCGTGCTGCAGGATGGAGGGGAAGCGCCCGCGCAACTCCCAGGCGTGAAAGAACGGCGACCAATCAATGTAGCCGCGCAGGACATCCAACGGGAAATCTTCGAGGATGCGAACCCCGGTAAACTCGGGTGCGGGAACCGCCTCCGCGGCCAATGCCCACGGTTTCCTGCGCGAGCGGGCATCGGCGAGCGAAACCAGCTTCACGGTCTCGCCCGCGTGATGGGCCCGCAACGCATCCTGCTCTTCGCGGGTCCGCGTCGCAAAGGCGTCGCGCTGATCGGGGTTTAGCAGGGTGCTCACGACCGGCACCGCGCGGCTGGCGTCGAGCACATGGACGACCGGGCCCGACCGGGCCGTGGCAATTTTCACTGCGGTATGGGCCCGGCTCGTGGTGGCCCCGCCGATCAACAACGGAAGGCGGATGCCGCGTCGCTCCATCTCGCGCGCCACGTGGGTCATTTCGTCGAGCGAGGGCGTGATGAGTCCGCTCAGTCCCACGACATCCACCCCCAACTGGAGCGCCTGATCGAGAATGCGGTCACACGGCACCATCACGCCGAGATCGATCACCTCGTAGTTGTTGCACGCGAGCACCACGCCCACGATGTTTTTTCCGATGTCATGCACATCCCCCTTCACGGTGGCCATGAGCACCTTGCCCCGGGTCCGCACCTCCCCTCCCGCTGCGAGCGTCGCCGCTTTCTCCTCCTCCATGTACGGGAGCAGGTAGGCGACCGCCTTCTTCATCACGCGGGCGGATTTCACCACCTGCGGCAGGAACATCTTGCCCGCCCCGAACAGATCGCCGACCACGTTCATCCCGTCCATGAGCGGTCCTTCAATCACCAAGAGCGGCCGTCCGTATTTGGCTCGTGCCTCCTCGGTGTCCTCGACGACGTGCATGTCGATCCCCTTCACGAGCGCGTGGGAGAGACGCTCCTCGACGGGGAGTTTGCGCCACTCCTGCGTTTCGCGCACCACACCCCCGGCGGCCTTTTGTTTGACCTGCTCGCCGTAGGTCACCAGCCGCTCCGTGGCATCATGCCGGCGGTTCAGCAGCACATCCTCGACGAGATCCCGCAGATCCCCCGGGATCTCCTCATACACCTCCAGCAACCCCGCATTCACGATGCCCAGGTCCAACCCGGCCCGGATCGCGTGATAGAGAAACGCCGAGTGCATCGCCTCGCGGACGGCGTTGTTCCCGCGGAAACTGAACGAGATGTTCGAAACTCCCCCGCTAACGTGCGCGTGCGGGAGGTTCGCCTTGATCCAGCGGGCGGCCTCGATGAAGTTGACCGCGTAGTGGTTGTGTTCCTCGATTCCGGTCGCAACGGTGAGGATGTTCGGGTCGAAAATGATGTCCTGCGGCGGGAACCCGACCCGGTCCACCAACAGCCGGTAACTCCGTTCGCAGATCGCAATCTTCCGCTCGAACGTATCGGCCTGGCCCTGCTCGTCGAACGCCATGACCACCACGGCCGCCCCGTAGCGCCGGACCCGCCGGGCCTGCTCGAGGAATTTCTCCTCCCCTTCCTTGAGCGAGATCGAATTCACGATCCCCTTGCCCTGGATGCATTTGAGCCCCGCCTCGATCACACTCCACTTTGAGCTGTCCACCATCACCGGGACCCTCGCGATCTCCGGCTCGGTCATGATGTAGTTGAGGAACCGGGTCATCGCGGCCGCGCCGTCGAGCATCCCCTCATCCATGTTCACGTCGATGATCTGTGCGCCGTTCTCCACCTGCTGACGCGCAATTGCCACGGCTTCCTCGTAGTTGCCCGAGAGGATCAGTTTCGCGAATTTCGGCGACCCGGTGACGTTCGCACGCTCCCCGATGTTCACGAAATTGGTCTCTGCCGTCAGCGTCAGCGCGTCGGTTCCGCTCAAGCGGAGATGCGGTTCCCCGACCGGCACCCGGCGCGGCGGGAGGTCGCGCATCGCGTCGGCAATCCGCGCAATATGCGGGGGCGTGGTGCCGCAGCACCCGCCGACCATGTTGAACATCCCATTGCGCCCCCACTCGGCGAGCTGCGGCCACAGGGACTCCGGCGTTTCGGGAAAACCGGTCGGCAACAGGGGATTCGGCAGGCCGGCGTTGGGATAGACGCTCACGTAGATCGGTGCGATCTGCGCGAGCTCCTCGATGAGCGGGCGCATCTCCTGCGGCCCCAGCGCGCAGTTCATCCCGACGCTCAGGAGCGGCACATGCGAGATGGAATTCCAAAACGCCTCGACGGTCTGGCCGGTCACGCCGCGGGTGCCGCCTTTCTGGATGAACGTCACCGACGCCATCAACGGAATCGCGGGTCGCGGGTCGCGGTCGGTGCAGGGCGGCCCGCCGGGCCGGGTGTAGGGGAGTGGACGGAGTCCGCGTTGCTCGAGGATCTCCTCGATGGCAAAGAACGCCGCCTTCGCGTTCAGGGTGTCGAAGATCGTTTCCACCAGGAGGATGTCTGCGCCGCCGTCGAGCAACGCATTGACCTGTTCCCCATAGGCGCGCACCAGCTCATCCCACGTGGTGCCCCGCGCGGAGGAATCGTTCACGTCGGTGGATAGCGACGCGGTTTTGGTGGTTGGACCGATCGCGCCGGCCACGAAGCATCGACGGCCAGGTTGTGCCGCCATCACGGCATCCGCCGCGCGTCGCGCACACTCGGCGCCGGCCCGGGACATTTCGCGGGCCAGCGATTCCATGCCGTAATCGCCAAGGGAAATGAACTGGCCGTTGAATGTGTTGGTTTCGACGATGTCGGCACCCGCCTCGAAGTAGAGGCGGTGGATCTCCTCGATGATCTGCGGCTGGGTCAGATTGAGGAGCTCGTTGTTCCCCTTCAGATCCTTCCCGGGCCAATCACGGAACCGCTCCCCGCGATACGCGGCTTCGTCGAGCCGGTATTGCTGGACCATGGTGCCCATGGCGCCATCGATGATGACGATGCGCTGTTGAAGGAGGGATTCGAGAGGGTGCATGGCCGGGGCGGGGTACTAAAGGCCGGGGCCGCGGGTGAAGCAAGATCAAATTGACATATCATGATGGCATGATGCGTTAAGATTGAGACCGGCTCCGGCAGGGATTCATCCGCTGCCACTTCGTTCGCCCTTTCCTGTTCAACCCGCTGCTCAAACCGCTTGGCGGTCTGGTTGGCGCAGGCTACTGCTGGTCGCGTGCTTGGCCGCCGCATCATTCCCTGCCTCGATGTCACCCAGGGCCGCGTCGTGAAGGGGACTCAATTCCTCGAACTGCGCGACGCCGGCGATCCGGTGGAGTGCGCCATCGAGTACAATCGCCAGGGCGCCGACGAACTGGTCTTTCTGGACATCACCGCCTCGTCCGACAATCGGCGCACGATGATCGATGTGGTGGAGCGCACCGCGTCGCACTGTTTCATGCCGCTCACCGTGGGCGGCGGGATTCGGACCGTGGAAGACATCCGGGCGATGCTCCTGGCGGGGGCCGACAAGGTGAGCCTGAACACCGCGGCCATCACCGATCCCGAACTGATCACGCGGGGCGCCCGGGCCTTCGGTTCGCAATGCATCGTCGTGGCCATCGATGCCCGGCGCAACCGGGAGGGGGGATGGACGGTTCACACGCATGGCGGACGCAACCCCACGCCGCTCGACGCGGTGGAATGGGCGCGCGAAGCCGTCCGGCTCGGCGCCGGCGAGATCCTGCTCACCAGCATGGATGCCGACGGCACGAAGGCCGGATACGATCTGGCGCTGAACCGTGCGGTCTCGGATGCTGTCAGCGTGCCGGTGATTGCGAGCGGCGGCGCCGGCGGGATTGATCACATGGCCGACGTGCTAGGGGCGGGCGGGGCGGATGCCGTGTTGGCGGCGAGCATCTTCCACTTCGGGGAGTTCACGGTGGGCGAGGTAAAGCGGCAACTGGCCTCACGCGGCATCGCCGTGCGGATTTCCCAGCGAGGGTGAGAAGTCGGGCTAATTGCCGAGCTTCGGCTTGCTGACCCATCCCACGTCAATGAACGATTCGATGTAGAGGTCGTTCGCCTGTTTGTCGAAAACGCGCATCGAAGTGGCGACCCATTCCTCGGCTGCGGCGGGCTTGCCCGCGCGAAATTCCATCGCAGCCTTGGCAAAGTAATAAGCCGGTGTGTCGCTGGGAAACTGGATCTTATCCATCCAGACAGTGGCCTCGGCCTGATTTCCCTCCATCAGAAAAGTCATGAACACCTTGAAGATGAGCAGTTCCCGCCGGGCACCGCTGGCTCCCTCGAGCATCTTTTCGAAATGACCCCGGGCATCCGGGTATTTCTGCTGGAGGAAGAGGAGCTCGCCGAGGTTGAACCGGGGGGCGAAATATTCGGGGGCAGCGGAGCTGGCCTTGGTGAAATAGGTGATGGCCTTCTCGAAATCGCGCTGGCTGGTGGCGACCGCGCCGCGGAGATTGAGCGCGACCGGCGTTTCGAGCGAGATGGCGTCGAGTTGGTCGAGTCGGCGCAGCACGCGGTCGTAATTCTCGAGTCGGAAATCCTCAGCGGCGTCGCGCAGGATGCGGAGATACTCCGGCGAAAGTTTTCCGGCTCCGCCCTGATCCTCGGCACCTGATGCGCTCCCAACCCAGCCGATCAGGCCGACCAGGCCGATTAGCGCGGCCCACACACGGAATTTCCTCATGCCTCTACATTGTCAGAGGGGCGGGATGAGCGCAACCCCGGCGGCGATGCCGTTTCGTGAACGACCCAACGCGAACCGCAATGGCTGCCGGTGGTGAACCGCGTGGACTCGCCAATTGCCAACGGCCCGCCGCAATGGAGGGCTGCAAATGGCTGGCTCCCGCGCATCCCCAGTGGCGTCGCAGTTCCTCCGGGTCACCCGCTTCCCCACATCTTCCCCCGCCATGCGCGCGGCGGCAGCCCGGTCCGGGCCCGGATCAAACGGGAGAAATGAAACGGGTTGCTGAACCCGCACCGGTCCGAAATCTCGCCGACGGAGTGTCCCGTGTCCTGGAGCATTCGCAATCCGGCGTTGATCCGGCAATCCCACAGCCACTGACCGGGGGTGACGCCATACGCCTTGCGGAAGGCTCGCCCCAGATGCTGCACGCTCACGGCCGCAGCGGCGGCGGCCGTGCGAAGCGCATCGCGGTCGGCGTAGCGTGTGCGGAGATGATCGCGCGCAACGGCGGCGGGACTTCCCGGTCGGCTCACGACGGGACCGGATTCCGATGCGCGCACGCATTCGGCCACCGCAGCGGTGGCCAGTGCATCGAGCACGCGCGCTTCCGCCCTCCCTCCCGCACCCGCCACCCGGAGTCCGGCGTCAAAGATCCCGCGCATCACGGGCGAGAGGGGCGACAGAAACGCCGCTGTATCCGCAACTCTGCGCAGCCCCCCGTCCAGTCGGTCCGGGGCAATGGCGCACCAGAGATGATGCGAATCGGTTCGGGAGGAGAAATGGATCATCTCCCGATGACCGGGACGCAACAACCCGGCAAACCCAATTGGCAGGCTGCGTTCCACGCCCTGCATCACCACGCGCATCTCGCCCGAGAGCAGCACAACAACCTGGTAGTCCCGCTGGGTGCGCGGACCACAACTGCCGCCCGGACGATACAGCGCCTCGCCGAAGACGGCAGACCGTTCGGCCCGCATTAGGTTCCTCCAGGATAGGTTTTTGATCGTCGGAGGGATAGTGCGCGGCATGGGAGGCGGCTATAGGATAGCGATGGGCAAAATGACTGAATCCACTCCCCTCTGCCAGACCGAATCCAACCCGCTGCCGGACTTCGGTTTTCAGACCCGGCACCGTGCCCCGTTCGCGAGCTGGCCGACGGCGGGACGTCCACCGGGCTATTATCGACTTCCGCTCCCCGCCGAGGCGATCGGGTTCTATCGCGAGCAAGGCTTTCTGGTGGTCGAGGATTGTCTCAACCCGGACGAAGTGGCGGAGCTGAGGTCGGAGACGGTCGCGATCTGCCGGGGGGAGCGGGACGGGCACGGCGGGCCGGCAGCGGCGGCGGCGTCCGGCGACACCGACGACGAGGTGTTGAAGCGCTATCTCTGCATTCATTTCCCGCACAAGATTTCCGAGGTGATGCGGCGCTACGTCGCACACCCGGCCTATCAGCAGGTGCTCACCGGCATCATCGGTCCGAACGTGAAATGCATGCAGTCGATGCTCTTCATCAAGGCCTCCGGCAAACCGGGCCAGGCCTGGCACCAGGACGAGTTTTTCATCCCCACGCGGGATCGGTCACTGGCGGGGGGATGGGTCGCTCTCGACGACGCCACGGTCGAGAATGGCTGTCTCTGGATCCACCCGGGCTCGCACAAGCGGGGCATCATGTGGCCGCAGAAATCAAACCGGGACTCGGTGCGCGACGAGCGGTTCGATTGCACCGGCATCGCGCACAGCTTCCCGTGGCGGGATGAGGATTCTGTCCCGGTCGAAGTGAAGGCGGGGAGCATCGTGTTCTTCAACGGCTATCTCCTGCACCGCTCGCTACCGAACTACGCGAAAGCGGCCTATCGCCGGGTTCTGGTCAATCACTACATGAGTGCCGAATCGCTCCTGCCCTGGCGCCTGCCAATCGAAGGCGAGTCGATGGCGACCTGCGATGATCGCGACATCCTCATGATCGCCGGGACCGACCCGTATGCGTGGAAACCGATCGTCAACCGTCACACCGCCCATGTCCGTCCGTCTGGCGAGGGCGGTTGCGTGGATTCGAACGCCCGCCATCCCGCACCCGACACAGCCCCCGCCATGGGAGCTGCCTCGATGGGCGGCAGCGTTGCCAGAATGGGGTGAAATGGCTCCTGCACTTTCAACGCCGGAGGGGCCGGGGAAAATACGGTGGTGACGCGCAGCGGAACCGCCCGGATCCACACAGCATGCCTCCCGGCCGGGAACGGTGGAACAGATGGCTTGGCGAGATTCCTTCCATGAAAATCCTGAGTTCACGCGAGCGCGTCACCCGGGCGTTCGAGCGCCGCGATCAGGACCGCGCACCGCGCCATGAATCCTTCTGGCCCGAAACCATTCGGAGATGGATGGAGGAAGGCCTCCCTGGAAGCGACCCGGGGGCTGCGGAAGAGCAGGCGCTGGCGCTGCTCGGAAGCGACCTGTATTCCTGCTGCTGGTGCTGGCCTCACCCGTTGGGCAATCGCCAGGAAGTCATCGCCGAGGATCACGAGACCCGGGTCGTCAAGGACGGCAGCGGAGGCATCGCGCGCTGGTGGAAGGGACGGAGCGGCACTCCGGAGCATATCGGATTCGACTGCGATTCCCGTGACAAGTGGGAGGAGATCTATCGTCCGGCGTTGGCCGCCCAGCCCGTCTGCCTTGATGTCCCCGGTGCGGTGGCGAGGTGTGTCGCCGGGCGGTCGCGAGGGAGCTGGACTTACCTGGCCGGGATCGAGGCCTTCGAATCGCTCCGGAAGATTCTGGGCGATGAGCAGTTCCTGTTCGCCACTCTGGACGATCCGGAATGGGTGGCGGATATTGCGGAGGCGGCCACCGATGCGGTGCTTCGCGATCTCGATGCGGTGATCGAAGCCGCCGATGCGGCGGGCGCGCGTCCGGACGGGGTGTGGATTTACGGGGACATGGCTTTCAAGACCATGACCTTTTGTTCTCCCGCGGCCTACCGTGCGTTAATCTGGCCGCAACATCGCCGCATGGCGGACTGGGCGCACGAGCGCGGGATGCGGTTCATCTATCACACCGACGGGGATGTTCGGGCCGTGGTCCCGATGTATATCGAGGCCGGGTTCGACTGCCTTCAGCCGCTTGAGGCGAAAGCATCGATGGATCTCCGCGACCTGGCCCCGAAGTACGGGGACGCCATCGCGTTCTTCGGAAATTTGGATGTCATGAAACTGATCGGGAACGATCTGGACGAGATCGAGGCGGAGATCGCCGTGAAAACCGCCGCCGGCATGGCCACGCGCGGCTATCTGTGCCACTCCGACCACTCGATCCCTCCCCAGATTTCCTTCGCCACCTGGAAACGGATGATCAGCCTCATCGATCGCTACACGACGTATTGAACGGTGCCGCAGCGTGATCGGGTCTGCACGTTCCGCGGCGATGACGGGCACGCCCCTGGCGCCGTAGGAGCAAAGGGTTTGGCACTTTACCACACCCATCGCGCACGCGTCGGCTCGGTCCACCCTGTCTCGACACCCGCCCGCTTCAGCGCCACATTGACCGCGCATGCCGGCCGATTATCACACCCACACTCCCCTGTGCCTCCACGCCACGGGCTCCCCTGTGGAGTATGCGCGGGCCGCCCGGGATCGCGGCCTCGCCGAGATCGGCATCTCGGATCACAACCCAATGCCGGAACCCTTCGATGATTGGCGGATGTCGCTCGCCGATTTCCCCCGCTACCTCGACCTCGTCGCGGAGGCACGCTCCGATGTGGCGCCGTATCCGGTCCGACTCGGACTTGAGATCGATTACCTGGAGGGTGGCGAGCCTTGGATCGAGCGGCTTGCCGGCATGGCCGACTGGGATTACCTGATCGGCGCGGTCCACTACATCGCGCCCGGCTGGGACGTGGACAACCCGAAGCATCTCTCCCGGTTCGCCGAACGCCCAGTTGAGGAGATCTGGGATCTTTACTGGAAGGCCTACACCCGGTGCGGGGCGAGCGGTTTGTTCGATCTGCTCGCCCATCCCGATCTCGTGAAGAAATTCGGACATCGTCCCTCCGGCGATCTGCGCCGCTGGTACGATCCCGCCCTGGAAGCCATCGCCGCGTCGGGCGCCGCCATCGAATTGAGCACGGCCGGCCTGCGCAAACCGGTCGGAGAAATGTATCCCGCACCCGAATTCCTCCGCCTCGCGCGTGACGCGGGAATCCCCATTGTCCTCAGCTCGGACGCTCATTCGCCGAACGAGGTGGGTCTCGATTTCGACCGGGCCGCCGCCCTGGCACGGTCCTGCGGGTTTGCCGAGACCGTGCGATTTGCCGGACGCCGCCGCACCACGGAACCGCTGTGAGCATCGCGCCTCCAGACTGCGTTCTGCGGGCCCGTGACCGCGAGGTGCGGTTCCCGCGCCGTCCGATGGTGATGGGAATCCTGAACATCAACGACGACTCGTTCTCGGGCGATGGCACGCTCGATCCGGCACTTGCCCTCGACCGCGCCTGCGCGATGGCTTGCGGGGGGGCGGACATTCTGGATGTGGGCGGGGAAAGTGCGCGCACCAACCGCGGCCCCGTCTCGGAGCAGGCGGAGATGGATCGGGTGCTGCCGTTCCTGCAGGGGCTGGCCGCACGCCTGGCCCCGCTTGCCCCGGCGGATCCCGGCCAGTTTTGGCCGCCTCTGGTGTCGGTGAACACCTGGCGCCCCGCGGTTGCCGAGGCGGCTCTCGCCGCAGGCGCCGAGATTCTCAACGACATCAGCGGGCTGCCGGACGCCTGCAACGCGCGCATCGCCGCGCAACACGGGGCGGCGCTCGTGATCATGCATTCGGTCGGCACCCCCAAGGTGCCGCACACGCATGTCCACTATCCCGACATCCTCGCCGAGCTGGACCGGTTCTTTGCCGGGAAAATCGCGCTTGCGGAATCCGCCGGGCTTTCGCGCGACGCGATCCTCCTCGACCCGGGCATCGACTTCGCCAAGCAACGGGCCGACAACCTGCGCATTTACCGCGAGCTCGACCGGCTTCACCGGTTCGCCCGACCGATTCTTTTACCTGTGTCACGCAAGACCGTCATCGGTGAGGTGCTCGGGATCCCCACGCCGGCCGACCGGGATGCGGGCACTGCGGCGTGCATTGTCCGGGGTTGCCTTGCGGGCGCGGCCATCTTTCGCGTTCACAACGTCGCCATGGCCGCGCAGGCCATCCGGATCACCCACGCCGTCGAGACCCTGCAATTCACCGAACACCAGCCATGAACCTCCGCCGCATCCCGGCCTGCCGCACCCTGTTGCTCGGCGTGGCCGCCACGCTTCCAGCCATTAGTCAAATCCAGGCGAGCGGCATTGATGTCACCGGCCGGTTCCGCGTGGTGAACGGCACCCGCGAAGTGCCGATCGGGTTGTTCGGTGTCCACGCCACACCGCTTACACCGGAGACCCGCGCGGCATGGGGGGTGGAATCGGTCCGCGTGATCCACCACGCACCGGCGGGCGTTCCTGCCGTTCCCGGCGAGTCGAAGGCGATCCCGGAGGGAATCCGTCATGTCGTGGAATGTTTCTACGACCGCTACCAACCCGCCCTGGTCCTGACCCGACCCGATTGGAAGGCTTACCTCGCCGAGCTGGGGCGCGCCTACGGCACCGCGGCCCGTGCACGCGGTGCCGACGGGGTCGAACGGGTGGTTGAGTTCTGGAACGAACCCTTTCTCAACTGGGCCACCCGCCCGGGGGTCAACTACGACGCCGCTCACTTCGATTCATCGGACACCACCGAGGGCACCCCGGTTCGCATCCGCGGCTGGACCGAACCGCTTGAGTGGCTGGTCTGGTCCGACAAGCTCGTTGCGGTCGCGGAGGGTGGAAAGGTCGACTATCTCGCCTCTTCCTACCTGCCCAAGGACGCCTCGGAGAATGGAACCTTCGAGTTCCGCGGCAAACCGCGCCGGATCCACCGCGTGCCGTGGGCTCGGGACATCACGCAGTCCAGCTATTTTTCCTCCCGGCAGAATGCCCTCTTTTACCGGTGGATGACCGCGACGTTCGCCTCGGCCCTCAAGGAGGCGAACCCCGGGATTCCGATCGTGGTCGGCTGGGGATTCCATATCCAGAGCGACAACTGGCGCGCGTGGGATACGCTCTTCCGCCCGTTGATCGACGAATCGATCCACTGGATCGACGGCATCGGCGAGCACCACTACGGCGGCGATACGCGGATGGTGGCTGGCGCCTACGAGACCGTCGCCGCCTATGCCGCCACCCAGCACGGAAAACGGCTCCAGTTTTACAACACCGAGGCGGGCGGCACCCTGGACCCGCAACGGCCGGACACGCCCGCCTCGTCGGCGTTTGAGGCGAATGACAATGCGGCGCTGATGGCAACGATGACCTACGGACTCAGGGACTTGATTCACTTGCTGGCGACCTGCCCCGACAAGGCCGCCGCGCGTGCGGCGCACATGGCCCACAAGAACGGCGAGCGCTGGGCCCTGACCCTCCTGCGCGAGCTGCGCGGATCGCTGCTTGAAAGTGCCTGTTCCGACCCGGCGGTCTGGACCACCGCCAGCCTCAGCGGGAATCGCCTCTGTCTCGTGGCCTACAACGACGCCCGCGCAGCGCGGTCGCTCCCCATCCGGCTCGTCGCCCCGCAGGGGCTGCGCCTCACCCGAGGCACCCGCACCGCCATCGAATCCGGACCCGAAGGCCTCCACGAATCGACCCGCCCGCTCCAAGTCGAGGGCCCCATCTGGTCGGGCGCCGCCGATCTTCGCGCCAAATCAGCGGTCCGATGGGTATTCGAACTCGACGGCAAACCGGGATCCATCCGTTCCGCGGATACCACCCAGCATTTCGCTCCGGGCATCCTTCACCGGGTCGAGCCAGGAACAACCGTGCGGCTGGAGATCCCGCTGCGCGGACACCTCTCCGGGCCCAACCAGACGGCGGCGCTGAGGGTCGTGCAAACCGGCATGGCCCCGGGAGCGGTGGTCTGCACCGTGAATGAACGGGCGGTTCCCATCAGCAACCTCGCCTCGTGGACCAACGATTGGCCCTTGGCCGCCGGGACCCTGCGCGATCGCAACACGGTCACTTTCGAGTGCCCTGCGGGAGCCTCGAGCGGGTTCATGGTCTGCGCCGCCAGCTTGCTCGTCACGGTCGAAACCCGGAAGTAGTCACCGACTGCATGACCTCCCTTCGCGAACAGACCGACCTGACCGCCAAACTGCGCGAGGTGCCGCACAAACCGGGCGTTTACGTCATGCGCGACCGGTTCGGGAAAGTCATCTATGTCGGCAAGGCGCGCGACTTGCGCCGACGGGTCTCGCACTATTTCACCCCCTCCCGCCGGATGAACGCCGATCCGAAGACCCGCGCACTGCTCGACAGCGTCCGCGACTTCGAAATCCACACCGTCCGCACCGAGCCCGAAGCCCTGCTTCTCGAAGGTCGCCTGATTAAGGAGTTCCGTCCGCGCTACAATGTCAGTTTTCGCGATGACAAGCGGTTTCTGCTCGTGAAAGTCGATCCCCGGGAGGCGTGGCCGCGGTTCCGGTTCGCCCGGATGCGCAAGGACGACGGCGCCCGATATTTCGGACCCTATGCCCACGCGGGTGCGCTGCGCCAGACGCTCACCTTCCTGCGACGCAAGTACGGCGTGCTGACGTTCGGCCGCGGAGAGCCGTCGCCCAAGGAACTCAAGTATGCCTGTTATCAGGTGCCGTCCCGGCTCTCCGACCTCACGGCCGAGGAATACCAGGCCCGCGTCGGACGCGCCTGTGCCGTCCTGGACGGCGACATCGCCGAGCTCGTCGAGGCGCTGGACGCCGGGATGCGGACCGCGGCCGCGGCCCATGACTTCGAGAAAGCCGCCGAGATGCGCGACATGATCGCTGATTTGCGGGAGACGGCGCGGCCCGCTCGCCGCTTCACCCGGGCCGGTCTCGCCCGGGCGCTGGACCCGGTTGCGGACCTGGCGGAGCTGGCGGGCGCGCTCGGCCTCGAGTCGCCGCCGGCTGCGATGGAGTGCTTCGACATTTCGAACATCTCCACCACGCATGTCGTCGCCTCGATGGTCGCGTTCCGCAACGGACAGCCCGACCGCTCGAATTACCGGCGATACCGGATCACCGGGGTTCGCGGACAGGATGACTTCGCCAGCATGGCGGAGGTGATTCGTCGGCGTTACGCGCGGGTGTTGCTCGAATCGGGATCCGAAACCCCATCCGAGCGCCTGATGGTTCGCCTCCCCGGCCTCGTGATTGTCGACGGCGGGCGCGGACAGCTTGGAGCGGCCCGCAAGGAGCTCGACGCGCTCGGGTTGGGCCGGCTTCCGCTGATCGGACTGGCCAAGCGTCACGAAGAGATCCATCGGCTCGATGCCTCGGAACCACTGCGGCTCCCGGCCGATTCCGGGGCGCTCAAGTTGCTCCAGCGGATCCGGGACGAGGCCCACCGGTTTGCCAATGGTTACCACCAGCTCCTGATGAAGCGACGGATGGCGGAGAGTCTGCTCGATGATGTCGAGGGCCTCGGTCCGTCGCGAAAGGCGGCGCTCCTGCGGACGTTCGGGTCGCTCCAGCGCATCCGGGCGGCGGGTCCGGAAGCGATTGCGGCGGTTGCCGGCATCGGCCCGAAGCGGGCTGCCCAGGTGATCGCCAAGCTCGCCTCCCGCAAGGGCGACCCCGGGAATGCCCGCTGATGGGGCCCGTGCGCCCGCCCCCTTGAAGTGCGGCCCTGGCTTGCTACAGTGACCGATCTGATGCCCAGCCCCGGCTCTCCTTCCCTCTCCCGACTCCTCGCAGGGTTGATCGCCCTGACCCCCTGCGCGCTGCCCGCAGCCGACGATCCCCGGATCACGCCGACCTGGGAAACGCAGAAGCAGGCGCGCACGTATTCGCTCACCCTGCCCGCCCCGCGCGGACAGATCACCGACCGCAACGGAAACCCGCTCGCGCAGACCCGCGTCGGTTGGAACCTGTGCCTCGCGTTCCCGCCCGGCACCGACCTGCCCGAGGCGCAGCTCATGGAATACGCCGCCGCACGGATCCGGGTCGCCGAGCGCCTGCTGGGTCGGACGCTCAACACGAGCCGCGAACCGCTCATCCGCCACTACCGCAACCGGTCGGTCCTGCCGTTCGAACTCGTCACCGATCTCACGCCGGAAGAACGCGGGCGCTTTGAACGAGCCGCCACCGACGGCCTCGTCCTGCGCCCCGCCTATTACCGGTTCTACCCGAACGGCAATCTCGCCGGTCATGTGCTGGGGTATTGCGGCCGAACGGGCCGGACCGACGACGGCCCCCTCGAGAACAGCGACCCGCTCTGGCCCGACTTCGAGGGACGCGACGGTCTCGAATCCACCTTCAACCAACAGCTCACCGGACAACCCGGCCTCGTCAATCTGACCCTCGATGCGGCCGGCCGAAAATCGTCGGAAACCGTGGCGATTCCGCCACAGCCAGGCCACAACGTCATCACCACGCTCGACGAGGACCTGCAACGAATCGCGGAGGGATTGCTCGACAAGAACCTGCAGCGGGGCGCCTTCGTGGTCATTGATCCGCGCACCGGCGAGATCCTCGTCCTGGCCTCGTGGCCGGTCTTCAATCCGAACGCATTCGTCCCGTCGATCTCCACGGCGGAGTTCAAACGTCTCCAGGACGACACCGACATCCCCCTGTTGCCGCGTGCGTTCCGTTCGGCGTATCCCCCGGGATCGGTTTTCAAGTGCGTGACCGGTATTGCCGCGTTGGAGGCCGGCCGCATCTCCACCAAGGACGAGTTCGAATGCCCGCCTTCCTGGAGCATCGGCAAGCTCGTGTTCCGGAACTGGAAGAAGGAACACGCCGGGTCCCTCAACTTCACCGATGCGCTCACCCAGTCCTGCAACACTTGGTTCTATCAGGTCGCCGTCAAGACAGGGGCCGCCGCCATCGTGGATTGGGCCGGGCGATTCGGGTTCGGAACAAAAACCGGCATCCCACTCGGCGCAGAGGCCACGGGCCGCGTGCCGGACGATGCCTACATGCGCAAGACCTATGGACGCCCCCTGCTCGACGGCGACGTTGCAAATCTTGGGATCGGCCAGGGGGACCTGCTGATCACTCCGCTTCAAATGGCCCAGATGATGGGCACCATCTCGCAGAACGGTGTGTTCCTACAAAGCCGGATCGTGCGTCAGGTGCAAAGCCTGGACGGACGGGTGATCGCCGCTTACGAGGCGCGCACGCGTGACCGGCTGGAGCTCAGCAAGAGCACGATCTCGGCCCTCGACACCGGTCTGGTCCAGGTGGTCAGCAGCGGCATGGGCACCGCCGGCCAGGCCGCCGTCCCCAAAGTCAAGGTGGCCGGGAAAACCGGAACCGCGCAGTGGGGTCCCAAGAACAAGGAGAAAACGGCCGCCTGGTTCGCCGGGTTCGCCCCCGCAGACGAACCCCGCTACGCCTTCGCCGTCCTGTACGAAGGCAACCCAAACGACGACGACATCCACGGCGGCTCCCACGCCGCCCCCATCGTCGGCAAATTTCTCAAGGCAGCCTTCAAGCGCGACCGCGAAGCCGCCGAAAATGCCAAACCCAAGGACGCCGAAGGCAGCCCCGGAGGGAAGACGGCCGCACCAAAGAAGAAAGGGGAGTCCGACGAAAGGGACGAATGAGTCCTGCTTCGCGGCAGCGTCGGCGGCGGTTGCGTCGACCCCGCGTTGACGACGATTCCTGCATCGCGGATGGTCAACCCTCATCATTCCGCCGCCATGACCGACTCCACCCCCCCAGCCAGCTTCTCCCCCGATCGCTATGATCACATGCCCTATCGCCGCTGCGGCCGATGGGGATTGAAACTTCCCGCCATTTCCCTCGGCACCTGGGAGACCTTCGGCGGCTATCGCGACTCCGACGTCGCCCGCGCCTGCCTGTACCGGGCGTTCGACCTGGGCATCACCCACTTCGATCTCGCGAACAATTACGGGCGCCCGCCCGGCCATGCCGAAACCATCGTCGGCCAAATCGTCCGCTCGATGCCGCGCGATGAACTGATCCTGTCCACCAAGGCCGGTTACCGCATGTGGCCGGGGCCCTGCGGCGAATGGGGTTCGCGAAAGCACATTCTCGCCAGCCTCGACCAGTCGCTCCAGCGGCTGGGGGTCGATTATGTCGACCTTTTCTACCATCACCGCCCCGACCCCGACACCCCACTCGAGGAAACACTCGGGGCACTCGACCAGGCTGTCCGATCCGGCAAAGCGCTCTACACGGCGGTCAGCAACTACAGCGGCGCCCGCCTCGCGGAAGCCCACCAGGTCATCCGCGACAATCGCCTCTCCCCGGTAATCCTCCACCAACCCTGCTACAACCTGCTCCGGCGCGGCATCGAGACCGACCTGGTCCCCGTGGCGCGCGAGCATGGCACGGGCATCATCGTCTTCTGCCCCCTGGCACAGGGCCTCCTGACCTCGAAGTATCTCGATGGGATTCCCGCGGACTCGCGGGCCGCCCTCTGGTGGGGCGAGGATCGCGGACGCCGGGTCGAGGAAGTTCTTCCCAAGGTGCGTGCCCTGCACGCCATCGCCCGGGCGCGCGGCCAATCGCTTGCGCAACTGGCCCTGTGTTGGATCCTGCGACTGCCCGAAATCACGAGCGCACTCATCGGCGCGTCCCGAGTCGAACAGATCGAGGAGAACGTCGCCGCACTGTCCGCCCCGCCGCTCACCCCCACCGAGCTTGAACAGGTCGATCAGATCCTTGCAGCACCGCCGACTCCCGCCTGACACCCGATGCCCTCGGCCTCAGGGAGCACGACCGGTCCTCCCCGGGCTGTCGGAGCCCCGCCCACCAGCGACCACCGCCCCAGTCACCACCCTTGACACCGCTTCCTCCAGCCCCATGAAAATCTCAAATCGGGCCGCCGGATGCGCGGCCCTGGCAATCATCCTTCTGGCCGTCGGCTGCGCCACCGAGCCCTTCCACAATCCACTTCCCACCGTCCGGCACGTCGACCTGGCGCGCTATACGGGCGCGTGGTTCGAGATTGCGTCGTATCCCGCGTTCTTCCAACGCGGTTGCACAGGATCGACCGCCAGCTATGAGGCGCTCCCAAACGGACGCATCCAAGTCACCAACCGCTGCTGGAAAGCAGGTCGCCTGGAGACCGCCCGCGGCATCGCCACGGTCGTTCCCGACTCCGGCAACGCCCGGCTCAAGGTCCGGATCGGGCCCGTTCCGTTCGCCGGCGATTATTACGTGATCGGGCTCGATGACCGGGACTACCGCTGGGCCGTGGTCGGTCATCCCTCGCGCAATTATCTCTGGATTCTGTCACGCGAACCGCAGATGTCCCCGGGCCGGTATGACAAGATCGTCGCGGAAGTGCAGCGGCTCGGGTACGATCCCACGCGCATCGTTCGCACCGATCAATCGCGCAACCTCGCCCGCTGACCCGTCCCCCGCCCATGGCACGCCTTCTCGTCGCCGGATGCGGGTTCGTCGGGCAGGAACTCGCCCGGCGCGCCGCCGCGCTCGATTGGACCGTCGAGGGCTGGACCCGGACGGGTGGTGCGGCAGAACGGCAGCGGTCCTCCGGTGAGGCCGGCAGCCCAAACTTCACACTCCGCACCGTCGATCTGGCGGATGCGGATGCAGTTCGCACGGCGGTGGATACCTTCCAGCCCGATGCGTGCGTCCATTGTGCGAGCTCGGGCCGGGGCGGACCCGCCGCCTACCGCAGCGTGTTCCTCTCCGGGATCTGCAATCTCGTTCAGGCCGCACCGCGTGTGCGGATGGTTTTCACCAGCAGCACCTCCGTGTATTCCCAGATCGATGGTTCGGTGGTCACCGAGGCGAGTCCGGCGGAACCGGGCCGCGAAACGGGCCGGATTCTGCTCGAAGCGGAGCGGGTGGCCCTGGAAACCGGGGGCGCCGTGGCCCGGTTGGCCGGGATCTACGGCCCCGGAAGATCGGCGCATCTCCGCAAGCTGCTCGAGGGCGAGGCGGCGATCGAGGGGGATGGCGCACGATGGATCAATCAAATCCACCGGGATGACGCCGCCGCCGCCTTGTTCCAGGTCGCGCAGCGCGGGGTCGCGTCGGGTATTTACAACGTCAGTGACAATGAGCCGCTTCAGCAGTTCGCGCTGTATGAGTTTCTTGCCTCGCACCTTGCAAAGCCCATGCCGCCCCGTGCCGAGCCGGACATGGATCGGAAACGGGGATGGACGAACAAGCGGGTGAGCAACGCCCGGCTGCGCGGGCTTGGGTGGAATCCACGGTTCCCCTCCTTCCAAACGGCGATCCTTGCGGGGGCGGTCTGACCCGCAACTTTGCCTCGCCTCCGCCCCGGGGCACCCCTACTTTCCTCCCCCCGCAGCCGGGTGAGGCGGAAGCCTTCCCGCGCGATTTCCAGCCATGATGACCTCCGCCGAGATCCGCCAGTCGTTCCTCGACTTTTTCCAGTCGAAACAGCACTCCATCGTGCCGTCATCGAGCCTGATGCCCGACAGTCCGAACCTGCTCTTCACCAACGCCGGCATGAACCAGTTCGTGCCGATTTTTCTCGGCGAACGCCGCGCGGACGTCAGCAAATGGGCCGGAGCCGTCCCGGGAAGCGACACCCGGGCCGCCGATACCCAAAAATGCATCCGCGCGGGTGGGAAACACAACGATCTCGATGATGTCGGCCTCGATACGTATCACCACACGTTTTTCGAGATGCTGGGGAACTGGAGTTTCGGCGATTACTTCAAGAAGGAGGCGATCGACTGGGCGTGGGAATTGGTGGTCGAGCGTTGGAAATTTCCCGCCGCGCGGATCTACGCGACCATCTACCAGCCCGAACCCGGGGACCCGGCCGAGCGTGACGAAGAAGCCTGGGGATATTGGGCGGAGAAGTTTCGCGCCTGCGGGCTCGACCCTGCCGTGCAGATCGTCAACGGCAACAAGAAGGATAATTTTTGGATGATGGGCGAGACGGGTCCGTGCGGCCCGTGCTCGGAGATCCATGTGGATCTCACTCCGTCGGGGGACACGCGCGGGGCCTTGGTCAACCAAGGCGCCGCCGAGTGCATCGAGATCTGGAACCTCGTGTTCATCCAGTTCAATGCGAATCCCGACGGCACGTTCACCCCGCTCCCCGCGCAGCATGTGGACACGGGGATGGGGTTCGAGCGTGTGACCTCGATCATTCAGGGAACGAAGGGGTTCAGCGACTTCGTGAACGCCCGGATCTCGAACTACGAAACCGATGTGTTCCGCCCGATCTTCGACGAGATCGAGAAGCTGAGCGGACGGCGTTACGGGAACACCCTGCCCGCGGCCGGCAGCACCGGGGTCACGGACCAGGAGAAGGCGGACGTGGCGTTCCGCGTGATCGCCGATCACATTCGCACCCTGAGTTTCGCAATCGCCGACGGCATTCAACCGGGCAACACCGACCGCAACTATGTCCTGCGCCGAATATTGCGGAGAGCGGTCCGGTATGGGCGGACGCTCGGTTTTCACGAGCCATTCTTTTTCAAGCTGGTTGGGGTGCTTGCCCGCACGATGGGCGGGGTGTTCCCCGAAGTCCGGGCGAAACAAAAGCACGTCGAGGAGGTGCTGCGGCGGGAGGAGGAGGCCTTCAACCGGACGCTCGACAACGGCATCGACCTCTTCGAGTGCGAAGCCGCGAGGCTCCTCGGCCCGGGGAGCGCGGGCGCCCCGCCCGCCGTTTCCGGCGCCTCGCCGGAAACTTCTTCGCACGCCCCCCGCAGCACCTCGCACGGCGCCCAATACCGCCGACGTCGACTCCCCCATTTCGAGCGTCCGTGGGCGAAATACATGATAACTTTCACCACGCGTGAGCGTGCAGTGCTCTCGCCTGGCGAGCGAGACATCGTGCTGGAAACGATCCTCCGCGATCACGGTACCGCCTATACGCTCTACGCCGGTTGCGTGATGCCCGATCACGTCCACTTGCTTCTCGAACCTGCCGTGAAAGCGCGCGACGCGGACGGTTCGCCGATTTTCTGGACACTCAGCGAGATTCTTCAACGGGTGAAAAGCGTTTCCTCCCATCGGACCAACAAGGCGAGCGAAACGAAGGGGCGGCAGGTATGGGAGAATGAATCCTTCGATCGAATAATTCGGGGAGACGGCGATCTCGAGGAGAAGTATTCGTACATCTGTCGCAATCCCTGGGACGCGGGATTGGTGGGGCCGGAGGAGGACTACATCTGGCTTTGCACTCCGGGGCAGGAGGAAAGGAATGCAGAGTCGGGGATGGGGGCAAAGGTGTCCGGCGGGGCGCCGGGCACTGCGGGCGGGGCGCACGCGCTCCCCGGGACGGGGACGGGGAGCGCTGGCACCATTTCCGGCGAGTTTGCTTTCCGCCTGTACGACGAGCAGGGGTTTCCGCTCGATCTGACCGAACTGATGGCGCGGGAACGCGGGCTCGCAGTGGATACGAACGGTTTTGAACGGCTGATGGACGAACAGCGTTCCCGGGCCCGGGCGGCCCGGAAGAAGCAGGTGATCGAGCTTTCGGAGGTCGGGACAACCGAGCCCACGCGGTTTGTCGGGTACGACCAGCTCATCACGACCGCGACCGTGCTCGAAGTCGTGGGTCTCAAGGACCGCACCGCGGTGGTGCTCGATGCGAGCGCCGCGTATGCCGAAATGGGCGGGCAGGTGGGCGACTCGGGCGAGCTGATCCACGGCGCGAACGCATGGCGCGTCACGACCACGCAGAAGACCGGCCAGACCTGGCTCCATCTCCTGGAGTCGGAGGACGCACCGTCGATCGGGGCGAAGGTTGAGCTGCGCGTGGACGCAGTCCGACGCGCGGCGATCCAACGACACCACACAGTCACGCATCTCCTGCACTGGGCGTTGCACGAGGTGGTGTCACACGAGGCCACGCAGAAGGGATCGTTTGTCGGGCCGGACAAGTTGACATTCGATTTTAACAGCGCCGCGCTCACGCCCGCTCAAGTCCGCGACGTCGAGCGACTGGTGAATGAGCGCATCGTCGAGAACGCCACCGTGACTTGGTCCGACTTCCCGTATGCCGATGTGCGAGGCCGCCCCGGCGTCATGCAGTTCTTCGGCGACAAGTACGGCGAAACCGTCCGGGTCGTGCAGATCGGCGGTGCGGCGGGTGCCCTCGACGGTTACTCGATGGAATTGTGCGCAGGAACCCACACCCGCGCGACCGGCGAGATCGGGTTGTTCCGGATCCATGCCGAATCGGCGATTGCCGCGGGGGTCCGGCGAATCGAGGCGGTGGCGGGGATCGAGGCTTACCTGTCCGCGTTGGCCGACACCGGGCGGCTGCACGCCCTGGCGACGAAAATCGGGACGCCCCTGCCCGAGCTTGAACGCCGCGTGGAATCAATGCTGGCCCTGCAAAAGGAACTCGAGAAAGCACTCAAAGCCGCACAGCAACGCGAGGCAGCCGGGCGTGCGAAAGATCTCGTCGCACGCGCAGAGATGGTCGCCGGGATTCCCGCGATCATCGAGAATCTTGGCGCGGCGGATGGGGACACCTTGCAGACGATTGCGGACGCTTTGAAATCGGAATTCAAAGGCGTCATCGTGCTCGGCGGTGCGCTGGACGGTGCGGTAGCCTTGGTCGCGAATGTCGGCTCCGACTTCACGACGAAGGTCCAGGCCGGCAGGATTATTCAGCAAATTGCGCCATTAGTGGGCGGCAAGGGGGGCGGACGCCCCGACAACGCACGCGGCGGCGGCAAGGACCCCGCGGGACTGGCGGCCGCCCTCGCGAAGGCCCGCACGCTGATCGCTTGACCGCTGCGGGCGAAGATTCACTCCGGCAGCAACAGCGGGAGCGGATCATTGCCGCTGCTGATCATCTGATTTTCAATCGCGTAAGTTGGGTTGCCCATGATTGTCGCGTTGACGATCATTCCCGCGGGGGTCGATCCGAAGTTGAGACTGCCGAGAAGCACGGCATTCGTCGTAGCACCCGCCACGTCGAGCGTTCCCGCGTTCGCTGAGGGGGCGGAGACACATCCCAACTGCAGACTCCCGGAACTCGCAGAGGTGAGACCGGAACTTCCCGTGTTCGATCCAAATCCACCTGATGTTTCGACCGAACCTCCGATGGATTGAGCCGTCGCGGAAATCTCCTGGGGCACGCTGAACGAGAACAGGTTCTGCGACGAGGAATCCGCCCCGCTTAGCGAGATAAACGCCAGGATGTCGAAGGTTGAAGGGATCCGGAAAGTGCTGGACGACGCGCGACCCCCGTAGGGCGACACAGTGCCACGTTTGAAACTCTCGATAAATCCGCCAACGATGCGGAGATTGCGGCCCCCTCGGCCCGGGGCAAGGAGAGCCGATCGAGCATCCGCTCCAGCGTCCGAGTCTCGGCGATGTTACCTTCGAAAACGTCGTGGGCCAGCGCCAGCCCGCGCGCGTCAAAAGCCATGCCGACGGCCACCTGCCGACAGTCGTTGCGCTTCTGCTTGTTCTTGCCGTGCCGGGCTTTGGGGTTCTTCGCGCAGAGCCCCTCGAAATGGGTGTTGGTCACGTCGTAAAGCACGATGCTGCCGTGCGATTCGAAGAGGCCAGCCTCGCGCCGCCGCAGCCCCTCCTCGAGGGCTTTGCGGCGCGAGAACAGGGCGTCGCCCGCGCGGTAAAGGCGGTCTTTGCCGCTCTTGGTGATCCGCAAGCCGAGCATCTCGGGCAGCGCTGTGCGTTCGGCCCAGTCGATGAGTGCCCATTCGCTCGATGGCTCGATGAGCCGGTTGGCCACCAGCAGTTGTGCGGTCGCGATCTGGCTCGGGTTGAGCCCGGCCTGCGCGAGCATCGGCGTGAGGTCGAGGTGGTTCCACGCCTCGAGGGCGGCCAATTGCGGGCCCAACTGCACGACGTTCTCGCTTTCCACCCGCTCGACGACCACGCCGTCGACGGTCTCCCCGTAAACCGGGCGGGCGGACTTCGAGCGCCCCGCCAACTGCAAGATGCGCCGCACCCAAGTGGCGGCTTCCTCGGAAAGATCGGCCGAGAGCAGATCGGCCTGCCCCAGAAGGTGGCTCCCCACCGCGCGGGCGATGAGGTGCTTTTCGCTCTCGGGCAGCCGGGCTTCACCCAAGGAAACGCACACCCGCTGCCGCGGTTGGCCTTCGGCGTTGCGGTAGGCTTCGACGAGCTGGACTAAAGGCGTGCCTTTGATGGTCTTGGTGCGGAAAAACATCGAGGCGACCATGGGGCCACCGCAGAAGGAAATTAAGATCGATACATACGAAGTAGGCACTACAACGGAAGTCTAAAAATTCGCATATCGGAAAAATCACAGATTGTGCGCCAAATCGGCACGCTCCATAAGAAACTTGGGTTAATGCGTTACCGTATGAATGATCTTATTGCCGATCCCGACCGAATAACCAAAGCGACACCCTGGACGCTGGACCAAGCGCACGCCTGGCGGGAGCGCGTGGGTTGGCTGGTGGGGGCCAATTTCCTGCCGTCCAACGCCGTGAACCAGCTCGAGATGTGGCAGGACGACACCTGGTCACCCGGGGTCATCGATCTCTGGGCCGCCGGGCTCGGCATGAATTCAATGCGAGTTTTCCTCCACGATCTGATGTGGGAAGGGGAGGGGGCCGCGTATCTCCGGAGGATCGACGCGTTTCTCACCCTCGCGGCGCGTCATGGGATCGGGGTGCTGTTTGTGTTCTTCGATTCATGCTGGCATCCGTTTCCACGGCGAGGGGCGCAGCGCCCGCCGGAGCCGCATGTTCACAACTCCGGGTGGCTGCAATCCCCGGGGTTGACGGTGCTCCGTGATCCAGAACGGTTCACCGCGCTTGAGGGGTATGTGAAAGGGGTGATCGGGCGGTTCAAGGACGACCCGCGCGTCCATGGATGGGATCTCTGGAACGAACCGGATAACGCCAACGTCGCTTCGCGCGCCTCACGTGATCTGGGAGAGCGCAAGGCGGAGGTTGTCGAGCCGCTCTTACTGCGCGCGTTCGAGTGGGCTCATGCGGTGCGGCCGAGCCAGCCGATCACTTCCGGGATTTGGAATGGCGAGTTTGAGCCAGGCGCCCTCTCCCCGCTGGCGCGGCTGCAGTTGGCCGGTTCGGACGTGGTGAGTTTTCATTGTTACAACGACGCGGAGGGGACGCTCACAAAAGTCCACCAGCTCAAGGCATACGGTCGTCCCCTTCTGTGCACGGAATACATGTGCCGGCAGGTGCCCGGGGCGACTCCGCCCGGATCGACGTTCCAGGCCATCTTGCCGGTGATCGAGGCGCACGGGGTGGGGGCCTACAACTGGGGGTTGGTCGCGGGCAAATCGCAGACGCAGTATCCGTGGGATAGCTGGCAGCAACAGTATGACGCGGAGCCTTCGCCCTGGTTCCACGATGTGTTGCGACCTGACGGGTTGGCCTATGACGAAGCGGAAGCGGCTTTTTTGAAGGGGTTCGTGCGACCACGGACGCGGTCCGCAGAGCGGACGTTGTAGCCGCCGCCCCCCCCGATTGCCGCCCGCCCGGCTCGCCGCCAGCCAACGCTCAGCGCTTCCGCTTCGACGTCGGCTTGGGCTCGCGGGCTGCCGCTGGAGCGTCAATCCGGGCTTCGGCGTTGAGTTGGATCCACGCACGAATCGAGAGGTCGCGTTCCGCAAATTCTTTCAGGCCCAGGGCACCGCCCTTGAGCGGAAGCAAGGGATTCGCCTCCTCCGGTGACGATAATTTAACCGGGGATGCTTGCGCGGGAATGGCTGCCCGGGTAAGTGTCGCCAATCATGCCAAACGACGCTTGCCTGCTCCTCTCCAGCTTGCGCCGCCCAATTGGCGGAAAATTCATCCGTCGGCCCGGGCCCATTTCGCCGCAACGCCCATGACGCCGGGTGACGCGGCGGCTTCGACCGGAATGACGCTCGAGTTCTGGGACTGGGCGGTGGTGGCCGTCTACATGGCCGTGGTGTTCGCGATCGCCTGGTGGGCGATGCGGAAGGTGCGGGACACTGGCGGCCTGCTGTTGGGCAAACGGAAGATGGGGGGGGTCCTCATGGTTGCCGCAAGCTTCGCCGGGGGGACGAACGCGAATCATCCCATCTCCGTCGCCAGCGCGACGTTCGAGAAGGGTCTGTCCGGCGTCTGGCTCAGCCTTTCGTGGATGCTGATCACGCCGTTTTTCTGGGTCTTTCCCCCCGCGCTCCGCCGGCTGCGCATCGTCACGCTGGTCGACGTCGTCCGGATGCGCGTGGGGCGAGGGACCCGGACCGGGCATCAACGCTTGTTGCTCTGCGACTGGATCTATCTTCCCGGGAAGCTCCGGAGGGGCGAGGTGCGCTGGAAAGAATACGCCGTCGACCTCTGGGGTCTGGCCGGCTCCATCGCATTCGTCGTGCTCTTCCTGATCGGATTGGAGTGGCTCATCACCACCTTCTTCTGACGGTCACCGCGATGGATCCGCAGCCTCAGCCCTTTGCCCTCCTGGCCTGTTCGGTGTTCGAGCGGGAGTTGGAGCGGCATGCGGACGGGATGACTCATCTGGCAGAGATCCGATGGTACGAGATCGCGCTGCATGATCGCCCGGACCGGCTTCGCGCCGGGCTGCAACGCTCCGTTGATGAACTCTCCGCCCGCAGCGACCTCGCCGCCGTGGTGCTGCTCTATGGCCTGTGCGGGCTCGGCACCGCGGGGCTGCGCGCCGGCCGCGTCCCGCTCGTCCTTCCGCGTGCCCACGATTGCATGACGCTGTTGCTCGGGGATCGCGAACGGTACGCACAGCTCCAGCGGGACTGCCCTTCCTGCTACTGGTTTTCACCCGGATGGAATCGTGCCCGGCGCGTGCCGGGACCCGACCGTCTCGAATCGCTCCAGACCGAGATGGCCGCGCAGTTCGAGCCCGACGACGCGGAGTATCTTGTGGAGATGGAGCGGGCCGCCTGGGCGCAGCACGACACGGCTTTCTATGTGGATCTCGGCACGGCGGATGCGGATCACGAAGCGGCATATGCGGAGGGATGCGCGAAGTGGCTCGGGTGGAATTTCCGGAGGTTGACGGGTGATCCCACCCTGTTTCGTGATCTTCTCTCGGGGAACTGGGATCCGGAACGATTCCTGATCGTGCGGCCGGGAGAACGGATCGCCCACTCGCCCGACGATCGGATCGTGCGTGCGGAACCGGCGGACGGGTGAGCGCATGGCCCGCGTGACGATCCGGTTCGAGGATGGGACGGAGCACCGGTTCGACGGAGGTTCCGGTGAATCGCTGGCCGACCTCCTCGAAGCGCGCGGCTTCCCACTGAACACCCGTTGCGGTCGTCGCGGGCTCTGCCGGGGATGTGAGGTGGAGATCGAGGAAGGGACCGTGCGCTGCGGGGCGGAACGGGTCGCCTCACCCGCGATTGTCCGGGCATGCCTCGCTGTGGCGGAGGGCGAGGTGGCGCTGCGCGTTCCGATCCGATCGCGCATGGAACATCGTCCACAGGTCGGTGAAACCTTCCGCATTGATGTGCCTTACGCGCATCAGCCGTTGTTCGAACCGGACGGGGAACGGCGCGACACGGCGTTTGCCATCGATGTCGGAACAACAACGGTGGTGGTGCTCCTGGTCGATCTTCACACCGGCGAGGTCCTCTCGCGTGCCGGGGGCTTCAATGCCCAGATTCGGTTCGGCGACAATGTGCTCACCCGAATCGATGCCGCCCGTGACCCGGTCCAGCGGACGCGCATGCAGGAACTCGTGGTCCGGGAGACCATCGAGCCGCTCCTGGCGTGCGCTTGCGAGCGGAGTGGCCGGGTGCCGCAGCGGCTGGCGGGAGGCGCGATCGCCGGCAATACCACGATGCTGCACCTGCTTGTGGGGGAGGATCCGGCATCCCTCGGGGTGGCACCGTTCACGGCCCGCTTTCTGGGCTCCCGCAATCTGTGCGCCGTTGACATCGGTCTGGGCCTGGCCGGGGCGCTCGCTCCCGATCTCCCGCTCCGGCTGTTGCCCGGGCTCTCCGGGTATGTGGGGGCGGACATCGTTGCGGGAATTGCGGCGACCGGCATGCGCTATGCCGAATCTCCCGCGCTGTTGGTGGATATCGGCACCAACGGCGAAATCGTGTTGCAAAGCGACGGACGATTGTTTGCGTGCGCCACCGCGGCCGGGCCTGCCTTCGAGGGGGCCGGCCTCCGCTCCGGAAGCCGGGCGCGCGGCCGAGGCGGTTGACGCATTACAACAAAGCCATTGGAGCGTTGGAACTGGGCAAGGCGGAGACGGTGCGCTGGGCGGGACCGGATGGGTTTGCGAATGACGGCGTGGTGACGTATCCGCCGGATTTCACGGAAGGCCGGAAGTATCCGTTGGTGCTGTATATTCACGGCGGGCCGCGGTCGGCGTCGAAGGAAGCGTTTTCGAATTACGCGCAGTTGTTCGCGGCGCAGGGATGGGTGGTTTTTGAGCCGAATTATCGAGGGAGCGACAATTTGGGAAACGCGTTTCAAGCGGCGATTTGGAACGATGCGGGGGCGGGGCCGGGGCGGGACGCGATGTCGGGCGTGGAGGTATTGAAGAAACGCGGATGGGTGGACGAGGCGCGGATGGCGACGTGCGGCTGGTCCTACGGCGGGTATATGACGACGTGGCTTCTGGGTAACTACTGTCTCTTATACACATCTGACGCTGCCGACGAATAGAGAGGTGTAGATCTCGGTGGTCGCCGTATCATTA
>ENA-ORBV01003185-ORBV01003185.1-microbial-mat-metagenome-genome-assembly--contig:-NODE-3185-length-33304-cov-9.666205_pt1 | contig 33304 bp, 25 predicted proteins | sample MGYA00237777_ERZ505514 | MGnify/ENA primary metagenome ERZ505514 (study PRJEB26160, sample SAMN06269048) | microbial mat metagenome | isolation source: Oligotrophic lake microbial mat | place... | reverse complement strand
AGCGACTGCGAGTTGCTGGGCGCGGCTTCGGCGAAAGAGAAGCTGACCACAAGGCAGGTGGGCGAGCTCTACGCGGCATGGAGGAGTGCGGCCCCATCGCTGCGCCGCCGCATCGTGGACGAGCCCCTGCTGTTCCTGAAGGCCAGGCGGGAGTTGGCGCAAGAACCCGTGTCCGCGAATCCAGCCAAAGCCCTGCTGAACGATCTCGACATCGTGGCGGCACTGTCGCGTCGTGTACAGCGCCACTGGCGCGAAGGGGCGGCGTTTATGGATGAACCGAAACAAGAAGAAGCCAGGCGCTGCGTCGACAACGCGATCGCGGACCTGGTGCGACTCCGCAAACTCATGGAAGAGAAGAACGCACATGCTGAAACGCGAGCAACGAATGGCGATCCTGGAACTGCACACCAAGGGGGCGAGCAAACGCCAGATCGCCCGCTTGCTGAAAGTGTCTCGCGGGGCGGTCGTGAAGGTGATCCTGTCACAGGGAACCACCGTCCCACAGATCGAGCGGGCCGAGAAAGCGGATCCATTCCGACAGGACATCGAGCAGTTGCTCAAGGACTGTTCGGGCAACCTGGTCCGAGTCCATGAGGAACTGTCGAAGGAGGGCGCCGCGCTGTCCTACTCGGCCCTCACCGCCTTCTGCCGGCGCCGGGGCATCGGCCAGGAGCCGAAGATTCCAGAAGGCCGTTACCACTTCGGGCCAGGACAGGAGCAGCAGCACGACACGTCTCCGCACAAAGTGAAACTGGGTGGAGTCGAGCATGTCGCACAGACGGCATCACTGGTGCTGTGTTTCTCCCGCCGGCTGTTCTTCCAGCTCTATCCGGAATTTCAGCGCTTTCACTGCAAGGTCTTCCTGACCGAAGCATTCGACTACATGGGCGGCTCCTGTGCCACCACCATGATCGACAACACCCACGTGATCATCGCCAGTGGTGCTGGGAAGAACATGATCCCCGCCCCGGAGACCGCGGCTTTCGCCGAGCGGTACGGCTTCGAATTCGCCGCGCATGCGGTCGGCGATCCTGATCGCAAGGGACGGGTCGAGGCCCCATTTCGGTTCATCGAAAGGAACTTCATTCCCGGCCGGCGCTTTGCGGATTGGGCCGACCTCAACGCCCAGGCCAAGGACTGGTGCGACAAGGTCAATGCGACCTACAAGAAACACATCCGCGCCATTCCGATGGAGCTCTACGTGCAGGAGCGCCCCTACCTCAAACCCCTGCCGGTCTGGGCGCCCGAGGTCTATCGCCTCCATCAGCGCTTCGTGGACCTCGCGGGTTATGTCTCCCTGCATACGAATCGCTATTCCGTCCCCGCGGATTGGATCTCCCGCCAGGTGGAAGTGCGAGAGACCAAGGACCACGTCCACATCGAGGATGGGCTGCGCAAGTGTGTGACCCACTGCGTATTCCGGCGGAAGTTGGCCACCGATTCCGGCTGAAAGTGGCCACCTGTTCCGGCGGAAGTTGGCCGCCCGGTTCCGGCTTTCGCGGGTGAGGGGCGTGACGGGATAACCGAACAACTACCCTGCCTCTTTCAAAGAGGGGGATGGGGTGCCACAAAAGAGGTTATCCATGCGGAAGATCAGAGAGGTTCTGCGGCTCAAGTTCGAGGCGCAGTTGACGGATCGAGAGGTTGCGAGGGCGGTTCCGACGTCACGGGGGACGGTTCAGAACTACCTGGAGAGGGCGCAAGCGGCGGGCGTTTCCTGGCCGCTGCCTGAGGAGATGGACGAGGAGAAGCTCGAGAGGCTGCTGTTTCCTCAGGGTGAGTCGAGCGCGCGTTATCCGCCACCGGACTTCGAAGCGATCCGCGACCAGTTGTCGGGACACAAAGGAATGACGAGGATGCTCGCGTGGGAGGAGCACAAGCGGGCGCATCCTGAGGCGATGCAGTACTCGGCGTTTTGCGATCGGTATCGGGTGTGGGCCAAGACGCAGGATCTGGTTTTGCGGCAGCCGCATGAGCCGGGGGCGGCGATGTTTGCGGACTACGCGGGAGAAACCGGGGAGATCACGGACCCCAAGACCGGGGAGGCCACGCGGGTGAAGCTCTTCGTGGCGGTGCTGGGTCATTCGAATCTGACCTATGCGGAGGCCACCAGGGGGGAAACGACGTCGGACTGGCTGAGCGCGCAAGTGCGTGCGCTCGAGTATTTCGGCGGCGTTCCGAAGAAGATCGTGCCGGACAACCCGAAAGCGCTGATCACGCGGGCGAGCCGGTACGATCCGGATCTGAATCCGAGCTACCAGGAATTCGCCGTGCACTACAACGTGGCGATTGTTCCCGCGCGGGTGCGCTCGCCGCGAGACAAAGCCAAGGTGGAAACCGCGGTGCAGATCGCGGAGAGATGGGTTCTGGCCCGGCTCAGGAATCAAACGTTCTTCTCCCTCGTCGAGTTCAACCGCGCCATCGCCGAGCTCGTCGAGGAGATGAATGAGAAACCGTTCCAGAAGCTGCCGGGATCGAGACGGAGTCGCTTCGAGGAAAACGAGCGATCGGCGCTCGCCCCGCTCCCGGTCCATCCGTACGCGTTCTCGGCGTGGAAGAGGGCGAAAGTGCATGTGGATTACCACGTCGAGGTTGAGGCGCACTATTACTCGGTGCCGCACGCCCACGCAGGCCACACTGTGGATATCCGGCTGGCCGAGCGCTCCATCGAGGTCTTTCATCGCAATTCTTTGATTGCGGCTCATGTCCGGTCCTGGGTCAAAGGGGGCTGTACGACGCTCGCTGCGCATCGACCCGAACGCCATCGAGCCTATTTGGATCTGTCGCATGAGAAGTTACTTGCCCGCGCCGAGGTCATTGGTCCCAATACCGCACAAGTGATGGCCGCTCAGATTCACCAGCACAATCATCCCGATCTGGTCTTGAGGAATTGCCAGGGCATCCTGCGTTTCGCCAAGGACTATGGCCCCGAGGCACTCGAAGACGCCGCCGGGCGCGCGGTCGAGGTGAAGGCCATGAGCTACCGCGCCCTCCATGGGTTGTTGCGCGCACCCCGCAAGGCGCCCCCTGCCCCGCCGCCGGCGATTGATCACGAAAACATCCGCGGCGCCTGCTACTTTGAGGAGGTCGCATGCTGAGAGAGCCTCTGCATCAGTCCCTTCTCGATCTTGGTCTTCGTGGCATGGCCAGGGCCTTCGACAAGCAATGTCAAAGCCCAGACTTTCGAGCCATGACCTTTGACGAGCGGCTTGGCCTCCTCCTCGATCACGAGCGCGCGGAGCGGTCGGGTGCTCGCCTCGCCCAACGTCTGCGCTGGGCCAAGCTGCCACAAAGCGCCGCCATCGAGGATGTCGATCAACGCACTGCACGAGGCCTCGATCGCGGACTGTGGCCGCGCCTGGTGGACCTCGGTTGGATCGAGCAACGACTCAATGTCCTCATCTGTGGCCCGACCGGCGTGGGCAAGAGCTACATCGCCTGTGCGCTCGCTCAAGCCGCGTGCCGGCAGGACCTCTCGGTTCGATACCTCCGTCTGCCTCGTCTCGTCGACGAACTCGTCAAAGCCGAAGCGCTCCAGAAAAAAAGCGGCTTCTTCAGAAGCCTCGCCAAGGTCAAGCTCCTCGTCATCGACGACTTCGGCCTCGCCCCTCTCGGTGATCAGACCAAGAGAGATCTCCTCGAGATCATCGACGACCGTTACGGCAAGACGGCCACCATTGTCACGAGCCAACTCCCCGTCTCGAAATGGCACGCCTACATCAATGAGCCGACCCTTGCCGACGCCATCCTCGACCGCTTGGTCCATAACGCACACAAAGTCCAGCTCACCGGTGATTCCATGAGGAAACGCCGGGCCCAAGCCTGACGGCCGCCGAAACGACGCTCCAGGCTGCCCCAGGATCAACCCACCGATCCTCGGGCAGCCCTGGGGTTGTCCGCTTTCTAACCCGATCGCGCCTGTCGGGAGCCGCGGTGACCAAGACGCGACACCAGCGATTCCATGCGCCATGCGAGAGCGCCGTGCCCGGCCTGACCTGTCCGCCCACCAAGCCACCGCGCCCTGGCTCTTGCTCGGAGCTCTACGTCAACGCCCTGTTCGTAGCGCTCGCGGAAGGCTCCTCCGCCTATGGAAAACCGGAAACGAACCCGGTTTCCCACAGGCCGAGCCTTCCACGCGCTTGGTCTTCGACCCGTCGAACCCCAAACGCCGGCCCACCCAAAGCCCATGGCCAGTTTTCGCGCTTGACTGGCCGCTCCAAAAGCCCTAAAACCTCACCTGTCCCGGCGCCTCCCAGCCCCAGAAACGGGGGTGGCCAAGTTCAGCCGGAATGGGTGGCCACTTTCAGCCGGAATCGGTGGCCAACTTCCGCGGAATACGCATTGGCGCAAGGAGGAAGGGACGCCAATCTCAATCCGTGGCTCTGGCCAAGGTGAAAGATGATCTGTCGCACTACCTTCGGCTCGCTGCTGACCAAGAAATCGTAATCACCCGCCACGGCCGGCCAGCGGGCATCCTTATCGGGTTCGATTCAGAAGAGGCTTGGTTTGAATACCGCCTCGAACATCATCCGGAGTTTTTGGCCCGCATTCAAAGCGCCCGGAGCGCACTTCGTCGCGGTGAAGGCGTGCGCTTTGAGGACCTCCCGGCGTAGGGGCACGGGCCGCAGAACAATGCCCTGACCTGACGAAGTCCACGCAGCCGGCATGTGACCTTCGCAGGTTGTTGCAGTGTTCTGCGGACGCCAGAGGTACCCGCCGGCTCCCCGAGTCTGACGGCGGGCGGCGCGGCGGCGGTGGGCGCGCGTGAAACCGATCAAGATTGCGTTCCTGGCCAGCCCCGAGTTCAAGGCGGATCCCCATCCGTTTTAAGCGCGCATGCGAAAGGAAGCGCCGGTGTTCCCGGTTTCATGCGCTCTCTCTCCGAATATCCACCACCTGGCTCACTTCGTTCGCCTTCGTGCGGTCGAGCCATCGTGCCCAGGCGGCGAGAGCCACGCCCCTTTCGTCCAGAAGCTCCGCCCGCTGACAGGTCCGCGTCACCTTTGGCCCCGGTAGCCGCCTGCCTTCACGCGGCCCTGACGGCGAACCGAATCCCAAGGAAGTCGAGGACGCGAAAGACCGTTTGAAGTCCGGGGCTTCCGTCGGCCGAAAGAGAACGGTAGAGAGTCTCGCGGCAGACACCGGCCACCTTCGCCAACTGGGTCTTGCCGGTTCGCAGTTGCTCCAACCAGTCCGCCCAGGACGCGAGCGCCTCGCGCCTCTCGTCGAGAAGCTCCGCCCGCTGATCGTTCCGCGTCACCTTTGGACCGCGGGGAGTGTGCGAGAGGAGAAGGGAGACCACGTCGCCCGAGATCTTGAGCTGTTCTCGTCCGTGAGTCGCGCGCGGCGCGCGGCGCAGGTGAACCTTCCACGGCTCCATCTTCCGCCCGTGCATCCGCGCCGCTGACACGGTGGAAGTCGTAGCTTAGATCCCTTACAGCGCCCACCACACGTCCCTCATGCCGGTCATTCGAGGACGCGCGTGACGAGAAGTCGCTGGCGTTCAGTAGGGCGACCCTCAGGGTCGCCCCCCCAAAGGGGAGGCACAAGGCCTGCCCCTACGGCTCAGCGTGCCGCCGTCTCGCAGTAGGGCTCAGAGAGTTAGACACATGTACCAAGCCCCTTCGACAGGGTTTAGTCGATAGGGCTCGATGTCACGGAAGCCGAGTCGTTCGTAAATACGCTGAGCGCCGCTCATCGAGGGCAGCGTGTCGAGCACTACGCGGGCGTAACCGTGGCTACGCGCCGACGCGATGACCTGATCCATCTCCAGGACGAGCGAACGGTCGGTGTACGTGATCGTGCGCTCGCGATGACGCGTTCCATCGGTGTTGATGATTTGTTTGTAGCCAGAACTCAGAGGCTGGATTGCCTTGATGCCGGGCACCATCAGGCAGCCCTCAAAAAGCGACCTGCCGGACTCTGACGCTGCGATGCTCCAGAACGCCCGGGTATCGGCGGTTGACTTGAAACGGGCGAGGCACCACATGGGAGGGAGCTTGAACCTAGCTGTTGTTTCGACTATACCCAGCGGCGTCGATAAGCAGCAGGGGTTGTGACCGCGAGGAGAAACAGTGCCAGCCTTGCATTCACGCGGGCTGGGTGCGCTGCCACGGCCACGGCATCAACGCGCCTTCGCGAGGGACTGCACGACATCGTGCTGGAAGCGGACGAACCGGTACAGCTCAGCTTCGAGAATTCGCTCCTGATCGGAGTGGGCGCCGTAGCCCTTGGGCCCATCCTCGGTGTCGAGGCCAGGGCCGATGCCGTAACACTGCATGCCCTTGGCGCGCAGGTATGCCATGTCGGTGGCGCCGGTGCTCATCATCGGGATCATGGTCGTCTGGTAATTCCGCTTCACCGCGCTCTCGAGGGCGACGATCGCCTCGGAATCAAGGCGGGTCGGGGCGAAAGACGGTCGAACGTCTCGCGAGGCGTAGGCGACCTCCACGTTCGGGTCGCCGATGACGCCGCGCACGATGTCCAGGAACTTCGCGGGATCCTCGTCGGGGAGTGCGCGTACGTCGAGAGTCGCCTTCGCCTCGGAGGGGATGACGTTCACGCGATAGCCGCCGGCCAGGATGGTGGGCGACACCGAGGTTCGCAACGTCGATGCAGTGCGCGGCTCGTTCGTGAGAAACCACTCGTCGGCGGCCTCGAGCCCCTTCGGATCGCCCGCCACCACCGCCTGGTAGCGAGCGGCCTCGGCCCCGGTGGTAACCGTTGCGAGTCGGGTGAAGTAGGCGCGGGTGGTGTCGTTGAGCCGGATCTCCGGCTTCCAGGCGCCGATCCTCGCCACTGCGATGGAGAGACGCACCACCGCATTCGCGCGCAGGGGGACGGAAGCATGGCCCGAAACGCCGCGGGCGGTAAGTTCGATCGCGCGGGGAATCTTTTCGAGGGTTTGCACTCCCGCGAACTTTACCTGGCCCCCTCCGCGGACAACGTTCGCGCCCTCGGCGAAGCAGTACTCTGCATCGATGGTTGAGAAGTGCTGCTCGGTCATGAATTTGATCCCGACACGCGTGGTGCCTTCTTCTCCCGCTTCGACGAGCAGGATCACGTCGCGATCGAGCGGCAGGTTAAGGCGTTTGAGGGAGAGCATCGTCATCAGGCCCGCGATGACGTTGTCCTTGTCGTCGACCGTGCCGCGACCGTAGATGTAACCGTCGACCCGTGCCGCCGAGAACGGCGGCTGCGTCCACTTCTTCTCGTCGACGTTAACGGTGTCACTGTGACCCATCATCAGCAGAGCCTTCTTCTTGCCCGACCCCTTGAGCCGGGCGACCAGATTCGGGCGGTTGGGCTCGACCGAGAAGATCTCGACCGGGATGCCTTCGGCTTCGAGGATGCCCTTCAGGTAGTCAATGACCGGCTTTTCATTCCCCGGCGGGTCCGCCGAGTTCATCCGCACGATCGCCTGGAAGTGGCGGAGAGTTTCTTCGTCGGAGATGGGCGACCCGCCGGGCGTCTGCGCGGAGGCCGCGACGGCGAGGGCGGCGAGGAAAGCGAGAGAAGGAATGGGTCTCATACGGGATCGTAGCACCGAGGTGCGGGGCCAGGATCCCGTCCGTATCGCGCCGTCCAAGGTGCTCGCGCGGCCGCCTTGTTCCAGGGTTCGTTGGAGATTAACCTGGCGGCGGGCCAGGTGTTGACGAGGAATCCGTTACCGTGTCCGGTGTCTCCTGGCCATGTCGCCCGTTCTCGCCATCCGGCGAGCCCGTTGACGTGAGGAGCATTCTCTGACCTTAGTCAGATTGTTGGAGAGGTGGTCGAGGAGCGCCATGGTCTCGGGCTGACGGACGCCGGGAACACCGTGTGCGGTTCCGGGCGGCGGGTGGTGCGGTGACGGGTGACGGTGGAGCCACCTCGCCCCGATGCCGCGCCGAACCGTGATTGAACTCAAAGCCATCGCAGAAGAAGTGACAGCACGCTGCGCGCTTCGTTTGTGAACCATCCGCCGGCCATCAGGAGAACTCGAACCTCCGCGAGGTTCAGCCAGCGTTCGTCACGTCGATTCTGTGGCACGTCGCCAATATCGACGATCCGGTAGACGCTCACATCGCGGTAGAAGCGTCCACCCTCGTCCGACTGCCGGCAGGGTCATCCCAGAGACTTAAGGCTTGTCGGTCACAGACCAGCCGCCGGACAGTTTGATGGGCGGCCCGGAAGGTCAACACAGAGGCTGCGGTCATCTTCATGCGGTCTGTTCCTTCCGTTCGATTGCGACACTTCCTATGCGACCAGCAAGCCACAGGGTTACGACCAGGCCAAGAGGCCCGAGCACGCCCGCGACCAGAAAGACCGGGGTGTAACCGTACTGGTCGACCACGCGGCCGGTGGCCCAGGTGAAGAGCACGCTCGCAACCGCGGCGGCCGCACCTCCGAGTCCGAACACCGAACCCACCGCCGTACCAGGGAAGAAGTCACTCGGAAGAGTCTGCAGGTTGTTCACCCACACCTGGAATCCAAACAACACCACCGCCATCCAGCCAAGAGCGACATATGGATCACTTGCACGCATCGCGAGTATGCCCGCCGGCGTCAACATGGCGCCGAAGACCATCACCACCTTGCGCGCCCGATCCACCGTCCAGCCGCGCGAGATGAGAGCGCCCGAGGCGTACCCGCCCGAAAGTGCGCCAATGCCGCCGGCCAGAAACGGCAGCCACGCGGACAGGCCCACCTCCTTTAGGCTGAAACCGCGCGCCTCCTGAAGGTAGGACGGCAGCCAGAAGATATAGAGCCACCAGATCGGGTCGGTGATGAAACGGCCCATGACCACCGCCCAGGTCTGCCGATACCGAAGCAGCTCCATCCAGCCGGGACGCCACGCTTCCGCTCCGGGAGTCTCGACCGCGTTGTCCAGGATGTGGGCTCGCTCGGCCTCGGTGATCCAGGGGTGCCGCGACGGGATCTGGAAACACAAAAGCCACAACACGAGCCAGACCAGCCCGAGGGCGCCGGTAAGCAGGAAGGTTGCTCGCCATCCGTAGACGGTGGCGAGCCAGGCGATGATCGGCGGCGACAAAGCCCCGCCGACCGCCGCTCCGGCGTTGAAAATCCCCATTCCTAACGCCCGCTCCCGCACCGGGAACCACTCTCCCACCACTTTCGCGGCGCCCGGCCAGTTTCCGGCTTCGCCGAAACCGAGGGCCGCTCGAAATATCGCGAAGGACGCAGCCGTGCGGGCGGTCGCATGCGCCATGGCGGCAATCGACCAAACCACGATCGAGAATACAAAGCCGAGCCTCGTGCCGATGATGTCGTAGAGGCGGCCCGAGACCATCTGGCTGATCCCGTAGAAGACCAGAAAGCTGTTCTGGATCGCGGCGTAGTCGGCGTTGCTCAGTCCAAGGTCTTGACTAATGGCGGTTTTCAGAACCGAAACAGTCTGGCGATCGATGTAGTTGATGACGGTGGCCAGAAAGATCAGGCCGACCATCAACCAGCGCAGTCCGTTGATCTTCATCGCATGTTCATCCCGCCGTTGATCTCGATGGTTTCCCCGGTCAGGAACGAACTGTCCGCGGAGGCGAGGAAGGCCACGACGGTGGCAACTTCGTCGGGGGTTCCGGCCCGCCCGAGAAGAACGCCCTTCGCGGCGTTCTCGAAAGCAGCGGGTGCGGTGAACCGTCCATGGAAGGCCGTCTCGCCAATCAGCCCAGGAGCGACGCAGTTCACGCGGATTCCGTGAGGCGACAACTCTTTCGCGAGTGCTTTGGTCAGCGAGACCACCGCACCCTTGGCCGTCGAATAGGCTCCGGCACCGGGCCCCCCGCCGTTCCAGGCGGCGAGCGAGGACATATTGATGATGACCCCTTGCTTGCGCGCGACCATACCCGGCCCCACCGCGCGACACACGAGGAAAGCGCTGGTGAGATTCACGTCCATCACGGCGCGGAAAAACTCCTCGGTCATCTCAAGAAGGGGTGTGCGTGCGATCAGGTCGCCCGCGTTGTTCACGAGAATGTCGATGGAACCAAACTTTTCGGTCACGGCTTCGACCAGCAACTTCACCTCGGCGGCTTTGGTCAGATCCGCTTGAAAGGCGGCCGCCTCGGCGCCCGCCGCCTTGAGCGCTGCGACCACCTCGTCGGCTCCCTCACGACTCTTCATGTAGTGAACGGCCACGCGAGCGCCGCGTTTTCCGAGGGTGAGTGAGCAGGCCCGGCCCAGACCCGCACCTCCGCCGGTCACCAGAGCCACACCTTGGAGCGATGTCATTGTCGTTACCTCTTGGTCATGGGACGGAGTTGTGAACAGGCGTTTCGGTGTCGTCGGTACGGAAGTACCCGGGCGCTACCGCGTTGACGTTGATGCCCTTGCCCGCCCACTCATTGGCCAGCTCGAGTGAGTTCTTCGACCGCACTCTTGGACGCCGAGGAAGCGGGGACGTTCAGGCCGTCTTGAAACGACAGAACGGAAGCCATGTTGATGATCTTGCCGCCCCGGTCCCCGGCCAGCGCACGGCTCAGGCGAAAGACAGCGCGGAGATTCACGTTGATGAGAGCGTAAGTGAAACAGGCGCGGTTTGCCAGTCAATCCGCATGACCGCAGCCGGCCGAGGCCAATGGTCGGCCCGCTCCCTCGCGCGTGGCCACGTCCGGCGCGCCAAACCCACTGCCGGCGCGAAGCCTGGCCACGCAAGCTCCTCCCAGGCGGAGAGAGCCGCTGGCCGCCTCGACCCTCATGGTCGCCCTCTCAAAGGGCAGGCACAAGGCTTGCCCCTGCGGCTGAGCGTGTTGTCGTGCGCGCCGAGGAGTGCGCGCGAACGCCCGCATTCGGTCGCGCGGGCTGCTAGACAACCAAGGTGCGACGTGACACGATCTCGGGATAACTGCCGAACGGTCTCAGGCGGGTGCCGGAGCCCCCGCCATCGGATGAGTTCGTGCAGAAAAGGAGATCCAAGAGATGTTCCGTTCCTCGAACACCCGCCGCCAGCTATCCCTCGCGTTTGCCCTCGCGATGCCCCTGCCGGTTCTGGCCCAAACGCCCGCGTCCGCAACCAAGGGAGACCCCGCGGGGGCGCTCGTCGCGAAGGCCCGGGCCATCCACGACCGCGTGATCACGCTCGATACCCACGACGACATCAGCGTCAACAACTTCACGTTCTCTCGCAACTACACCCAGGATCTTGGCAACCAGGCGAACCTGCCCAAGATGAAGAAGGGTGGCCTCGATGCCGCGTTCTTCATCGTCTATGTCGGTCAACCCACTCAGGCCGATGCCTTCGAGCCCGCGGGTTACCAGCGCGCCTATGACGAAGCGATCTCAAAGTTCGAGGCCATCCATCGGCTGACGCAGGTCCTTGCTCCGGACCAGATCGAGCTGGCCCTCACGTCCGCCGACGTTCGCCGCATCAACGCGAAGGGCAAGAAGATCGCCCTCATCGGCATCGAGAACGGCTATCCGGTCGACATCTCACATCCTTCAAAGGAGTCGATGATGCAGGCTCTTCAGATCACCAAGGCTCCGATCATCGCTTCGCACTCCTCCGTCCGCGCATTGGCGGAGGTCAGCCGGAACATGGACGACGAGCAGATGATCTCTTCTGACTTCGACGGCGGCGGTGGCGTCGATGGCTGGAACGGAGCCGATGAAACCTTCAACGTCACCTTGGAGCTGGTGCGCCGCGGCTACACCGCCGCCCAGATCGACAAGATGTGGAGCGGCAATCTGCTCCGCGTGATGGACGAGGTGCAGAACGTGGCGAAGACCCTCCAGGCCGCCGACTCGAAATAACGCGCGCGAATCGCCTTTGTGAAACGGCGGCCGGCAGCCCCCCTCAGTCGCGTCCGGGGCAGACCGCCTCGTCCATGGGCTCGGTGCCCACGAGAAAACTCTCCGAGAAGACCTTCCCGCACGCGGGGTTTGCGCGGCGCCCCGAGGCCTTGTCGATGTTGATGAAGACCACGCCCTCCTCGGGAGGCAGAAAGCCACGGTTGCCGAGACCGGCCACCGCCGACTTCATGAACTCGACCCAGATGGGCAAAGCGGCGCGCGAGCCGGCGAGGCCGACGGGGGCGTTGTCGTCATAACCCACCCACACGATGGTGACGATATCGGGGGTGTAGCCCGCGAACCACGCGTCGCGGGTGTCGTTGGTGGTGCCGCTCTTGCCCGCGGCTTCGACCGTGAAGCCCATTCCCCTGGAGGCGGCGCCCGTGCCTTCATTCAGAACGCTCTCCATCATGCGGGTGACCAGATACGAGGTCTCCTGCCGAACCACGCGAGGGGCCGCGGCACTTCCGCCCAGCTCGAACATCGTTCCATCCTCCGTCGAGGCCCGCCGAAGACTGAAGGGTTCGCGCTTGAAACCGCCGCTCGCCAGCACCGCATAGGCCGCCGCCATCTCCAGCGGGCTCACTTCGAAAGAGCCAAGGGCCACCGAAGGCACCGCCAGCACGGACTTTGAAATCTTCATCTGGTCCCGCCAGAGAAATGCGATCCGCTCATAGCCGATCATCTCCGCGACCTTGAGGGTCGCCACATTCAGGCTTTTGGCGAGAGCCCTTCGCAACGTGACCGGCCCGAGATACTCATCCTCGAAGTTTCTCGGGATGTACTCCTTGTCCTCGTAGAAGAAAACGTAGGGCGAATCGTCGACCACGGTAGCCGGAGTGATGGGAGGCAGGGCGGGGTCGTCGAGAGTGGCCTCGAACGCCGCGAGGTACACGAACGGCTTGAAGGTCGAGCCGGGCTGGCGCTGGGCCTGCACTGCCCGATTGAACTGGCTCTGGGTATAAGACCGCCCACCGACGAGGGCGAGGATTCCCCCCGTCTTGACGTCGAGAGAGATCAAAGCGCCCTGCAGCTTCACCCCGTCTTTGCGCTTGAGCCTTGCATCGAGGTCGGCGAGTCCGGTCTCTAGGGACGCCTGGGCGATCCGCTGGAGTCGCAGATCAAGCGTACTGTCCACGCGAAGGTTGTGAAAACCGCTCTCGCCAAAACGGCCCTTGAGATCCCGCCGCACCAGATCGATGAAGTAGGGCGCGTCGAGGCCGGGGCTGGTCCGCGACCGCACCTCCACGGGCTCGGTTAGAAGCTTCGCCAGAACTTCGGAAGAGATGAAGTTCTCCTCGGCCATGGCTCGCAACACCGTGTTGCGCCGGCTCATGGCCCGTTCTGGATGACGCATGGGATTGTAGGGGTTCGGCGACTGGATCATCCCCGCGAGCAGGGCCGATTCGGTCACGGAGAGATTGGATATGTCCTTTTGGAAATAGACCCGCGCCGCTTCGCCCATGCCGTTAATGTTGAATGAGCCCACCTGGCCGAGATAGATCTCGTTCACGTACAGCTCAAGAATCTCCTTCTTGGACGCGCGCCGCTCCAGGACGAAGGAAAGGACCGCTTCCTGAATCTTGCGCTTGGGGGTGCGATCAGGAGTGAGAAAAAAATTCTTCACGAACTGCTGGGTGAGTGTGCTGCCTCCATGAAGGAGCGTGCTGCTGGGCCGCAGGTTACGCACCGCAGCGCCCACGATGCTGAAAGGGTCGAAGCCGGGATGCTGGAAGAACCGCCGGTCTTCGATGGCGAGCAGGGCTTCCACAAGATGGCGCGGCAACTCGTCGTACTTCACGAACCGTCGTTTCTCCCGCTCCTCGCCCTCGAACAGGTAGGAGAGCAGGGCCGGCTCCAGGGTCAGAACGCTCAGATCCTTACCGGAGACGGCTTTGATCGTCTTGACGATCTCCCCGGCCTTCTTGTTGTTCTCGAAGGTGACCACGACCCCTTCAGCACTGCTCGTGACGGGCACGTCCCCGGTGGCGGCCGGTGCTTCGCGCGGACGGAGGATGAGAGTCGTACCGTCGGTGATGCGGAATTCCCCGGGCTCAAGACTCTCCCCACGGGCTTCCTGATACGAAAGCGCATTCAAGATGGACACGAGCCCGTCGCGGTTCAAGCGATCACTCTTCCGGAACGATACCGGCCGCGAATAGACCCGTGTGGGCACGCGATTCCGGGCCTCCGCGAGCCGCCCGTCCACAAGGGCGCTGCTTCGGACGAAGATCCACAAGAGAAAGCCGAAAAGTGCGGCCAGGGGCAGGCTCATCAAGGTGAGCAACAAGACCCCTATCTTCAATCGGCGGTTAGAGTAAACTGCCCGCTTCGGATCCCCCGTGGTTGTGCTCAAGGTCGCGAGTATAGCGACCCGGCAATGACGAGACCCTTGGGCTCTCGCCTTGCCCCTTCAGGTTGCACACCCAGTTTCGTCGGGCGGGTTCGCGACATCGTACCGAACCCCGTAGTTTGAAAAGGAACACCGCTTTGATTTCACTTCGTCGCCTCCTGACTTTCGCCGCACTCGCCGTTGCCGGATCGAGCGCCTCGGCCCAGACCGGGCCCATGCTCACTCCGAGCGCCTTCATCCAGGCACCCGGGTATTTCGGTCTCGATATCTTCGGGCAGACGATCGGCACGCAGCCGAACTACCTGACCTTCGCTCAGGCCGGCACCATTCAGGAACGCACCCGCATCGACGGTCCGGTGTTCCGTCTGAACTACGTCCCCTCCGAGCGCGCCGAATTCGCGGTGGAGTTCAACACTCAGACCTACGCTATGAACGACCCCCGCTACTTCGGCAAGGACATCTCCGACTTCGGTGATGCCACGCTGCGCGCCAAGCTGGGCCTCAAGAAGGGTGAAGTGAACGGCGCCCCCGCGGTTGCGGTTCAGTTCGAGGTCACCCTGCCCAACACCAGTTTCGGGAACGGCCTCGGCCCCAACACCCTGCGCATGGAGTCAGTGCTTCTTCTCGGGTACAAGACAGACAAGTTGACCCTCAATGGAAAGGCCGGCCTCGCGATTCAGGACGAGCCTCTTCGTGCTCACGAGCAGCGCGATTTCATGGCGTTGTCCGGTTCCGTTGCATACAAGGTGGCCGAGAGCTTTGACGTCTTCGGCGATGTTGGCGGATATTTGGGAGACGGCGTGCCCGGAGCGATCGCTACGCGCGAGGCGCGGGTGGGCGTCCTCCATCACCGTCAGTTGTTCAACCGCGACGCCACACTTTTCGTCGCGGGCCGTCGGGGCCTCGTCGACTTCCATGGCAAGTGGGGTGTGGTGGCGGGCCTTTCGATGACTCTTCGTCCGGGCGTCACTCCGTAGCCCTCAACCCGCCGGCTCGCATCGTTCCACGGCCGCTCTTAGGAGTGGCCGTTTTCTTTTGCGGGCGGATCCTCAGCGGACGGTGTGCACCTTGAGGAAATTGGTGGCGCCCGCGGTGTGGCTTTGGCCCGCCAGGATGACGATGCGGTCGCCGGATTTCACGTACCCGGAGGCACGCAGGGCCTCCTCGCCCGTCCGCAGCAGTCCGTCGGTGTCGCTCACCGCGGGCAGGAGGATGGGGATCACCCCCCATTGGAGGGCGAGCTGGCGATGCACTTTTTCCGAGGGCGTGACTCCCGCGATGCGGGCCCGGGGACGGAAACCCGAAACATGTCGAGCGGTCGAGCCCGTCTCTGTGAACACCATGATCCATGGGGATTGAAGTTCCAGAGCCACCATTGAAGCGACGCGGGCCAGGGCGCGGGCCACCGCCGATCCCGAGGAGCCGGCGAGCCGCGACGGGCTCTGAAACTCGTCGTTCTCTTCGGTGTAATCCGCGATCCGCGCCATGGTCGCCACCGACTGAATCGGAAAGTTTCCCGAGGCCGTCTCGGCCGAGAGCATCACCGCATCGGTGCCGTCGAGGATGGCGTTTGCCACGTCGGAGGCCTCCGCGCGCGTGGGCCGGGCGCGGTCGATCATGCTTTCGAGCATCTGCGTGGCCGTGATCACCGGCTTCCCGGCTGCGTTCGCCATGGCGATGATCCGCTTCTGGAGCGTGGGGACTTCCTCGGTTGAAAGCTCGACACCCAGGTCGCCGCGCGCGACCATGACCCCGTCTGCCTCTTCCAGGATGCTCGCCAGGTTGTCGATCGCTTCCCGTTTTTCGATCTTGGCGATGAGCGGGGCATCTCCTCCGAGCGTCCGAATCAGCTCCTTGGCCTCGCGAAGGTCTTCGGCGCGGCGCACGAACGAAAGAGCCACGAAATCGACGCCCAGGGAAAGCCCGAAGGCGAGGTCGGCCCGGTCCTTCTCGGTGAGGGCGGGAATCGACAGGGAAACTCCGGGAAGGTTCATCCCTTTGTTCGACTTGAGCACGCCGCCGTGGATGATCTCGCAATCGACGCCATGGTCGGTGGTGCCGAGCACCCGAAGTTCCAGGTTGCCGTCGTCAAGAAGGATGGTGTCTCCCGTCCGGGCGTCGCGGGGGAGCGGCTCATAGGTCGTTCCGATGCGATCGGGAGTGCCCACCACCCCCTCGTCGTTGGTGATCATCACCGTGCGTCCGGTTTCAAGCACGATGCCCTCGGGATTCGAAACGCGGGTCGTGCGGATCTTGGGCCCGGAGAGATCCTGCAGGATCGCCACCGCCTCCCCGCGTCGCTTCGCGATGGATCGAATCAGCGTAAGGCTGCGCGAGTGGTCTGCGTGGGATCCATGAGAGAAGTTGAGCCGGAAAACCGTGGCCCCGGCGGCCATGAGCTGCTCGAGGACGTTTTCGGTGGATGAGGCAGGGCCCACCGTGGCCACGATCTTGGTTCGTCGCATTGGTCTTGTATCCCAAGTATCCCATCACCCGAGTCAAGGAGACGCGGCCTGCGCTTATCAAGGGGCGCAGCGCGTAGCCGCCCGTGCTGGCTCCTGTCCGACGAGCGGCGGTCCTTGGAAGGTCGGTATGGGCTCGCCCCATAGACTGCGCCCTTTGATGTCGCCCATCCTCGTTGTTCTGGCCCTGCTGGCCCTGTTCCTGCTGATTCGGTTCCTCCCTCGGCCCGGCTCGCTTCGCACCCGTCCGGCTTTCCAGCAGAACGACATCTTCGCGGGCCGGCTGACCGAAGGGCTGCTGCACGCCCTCATCGCGGATCGAGGCCAACTCCGCGCCGATACCCGGGTCGCGGGCTTCGAGGGTGCCGCGGTCATTGTCGATCGCGACGGAGCGTGTGGACGCCTTGTGCTGTGTCCGGCTTTGGGGTTTGGCCGCGACAACGACCTGCCCGGTCTGCGCGCCATCGCGAATCGGCATCTGGGCGAGCGAGCCACCACGGTCGTGGTGGTGGGCGGCGGCGAGGAATTCTCCAGGAGCGCCTTTGAGGCAACCGCCCCGGCCCGAACCCTCCATATAGATGACGCGGGCCGCCTGCGCGAGGTACGCCGAGGCCTCAAACCTCGGGCCCCACGCCTGGTCGTCGAGAACGCGCTCGATCGGATGGCCGAGGATCTGAAGCAGGGGGCGTTTCCCGTGATCGATTTCGCGACCGCCCGAAGCCTGGTGGTCTTTGAACCACGCGTTCGAACTCAGTCTCCGGATGGAGGGGTCGTGACGTCCGCCCTTACTTTCGCCATCGTCTTGTGCTTCGCTATCGAAGTGGCCATCAGCAGGGATTCTCTTCAGGGTGTGGGGGCGGCTCTCGCCGTGGTTTTCCGAATGGGCGCGGTTCACCAGCCCGCGGTTGTGACCGGGGGCGAATGGCAGAGATTGATCGCCGCCCCCTTCCTGCATTTCGGGTTTCTGCATCTCCTCATGAATGGCTGGGCCCAATGGTCTCTGGGCCGCCCCCTTGAGTTCCTGATCGGTCCCTGGCGCTTTCTGGCCTTGTGGACCGGGAGTGCTATCGGGGCCTCTCTGGCTTCGCTCGTGTTCAACGACAGCGCGGTTTCGGCCGGGGCCTCGGGCGCCATCTTCGGCTTGCTGGGGGCCTTCACGACCTTCGTCTTCTTCCGCAAGGACGTCCTTCCGCAGCCCGTGCCCCGCGCACTGCGCAACGGAGTACTCGCAACCCTCCTCCTTAACGTGATGATCTCTTTCATTCCCGGTATCGATATGGCGGCGCACGCGGGTGGATTCATCGCGGGCGCTCTTATGGCGCTCGGTATCGTTCGAAGCGACCGGGACAACGAGCCGCGGCCGGTCCGGCGCGGTTCCTTGCGGGCGGCGGTGGCGATCCTGGTCCTTCTGGGGGTGGGCGTCACCGCGGTCCGGCAGCGGGCCGACCAGACCACCAGGATTCCAGAAATCGGCGCGGATCGTTTCGTTGGGGAACTTCGCTTCCCGATTCCCGAAGGATTCGAGGTGAGCGAGCGCCGGATTCGTGGTGTGACCACGCTGGACCTCGACGGCAGTCCGGCATCGCCTTTCTCGGTGACGTACAAGATCAGCGAACCCCAGGCGGACGGCGCGGCGGCGGACCGCGTCATGAAGACTCTTCGTTCCCGCGAGGCGCCGACCGGACCGTCCGACTGGATCGCGCTGTCCCGCGTCGGCGTGCAGAGCCTTCGCGCCATCGAGGTGGTCGTGGTGTCGCCCTCCTCGTTGCGTGCGGAAGCCGAAGCGCTCGGCGGGGAACTGGCCGACCGTATTCGCTAGCGCCGATCAGTATTCAAGATTCCTACTTTCATTTATTTGGACGGTCGCCCCTTTCCCAGCAATCAAAGGGATAGGATCAAGGAAACGGGAGCGGTGAGTTCATCTAATTGGATAGATGAACCCCATCCCCAGTCTGGCCCACATTCTTCATCAGGAGTTCCATGACCCGATTCAAAGTACCTTTGTCCCTTCTATTACTTCTTGCCCTGGTCAGCCCGGCGATGACCCAGGAGCAGAGCGGCTCCATTCAGGGCGTCGTCCGAGACGCACAGGGTGGCGTGCTCCCGGGTGTTAGCGTTGAAGCCCGCAGCACCCGCAATGCTGGTGTCGTGACGAGTGTCACCGATACGAATGGTTCCTTCCGTTTCCCGGCCCTCCCCCCCGGCAGCTATGAGTTCACCGCAGCACTCACCGGCTTCAGCCCGGCGAAATCCGCGGCCACGGTTGTCCTCGGCCAGCTGCTCCGAGTCGACCTCACCCTGAAGGTCGGCGGTATGACGGAATCGGTCCAGGTCACCGGCGAAGCGCCCCTGATCGACACCAAGGCGAATGCCGCCACCGCGACGGTGAGCCGCGAAACCATCGACTTGATTCCCAAAGGCCGCGGCCTGTTGAGCGTGCTCACCCAGATCCCGGGCACCAACAACGAGTCGCGCGGCGGTGGTCTGATGATCGACGGCGCCTCCGGCTCGGAGAACCGCTTCCTCGTGGACGGCGTCGACCGCACCAATGCGCGCACCGGAACCTCGAACGCGATCGCCGGCACCGAAGTTGTCACCCAGGACTTCCTTGAGACCGTCCAGGTCAAGCAGTCGGGCTACAACGCCGAATTCCGCGCCGCCCTCGGCGGTGTCGTGAGCGCGGTCACCCGCAGTGGCACGAACAAATTCCGCGGCTCGGCCGGCGCCTATTACAACAACAACAAGTGGCTCGGCGACCGCCGTCCGTCCCTTCGCTCGGTCCCGACGAATCTCGCCCTCGCCGAGCAGATCATCGTCCCGCGGGATAAGTTCTATCAGGTCGACCCCGTCCTGACTCTCGGTGGCCCCATCCTCAAGGACAAAGCCTGGTTCTTCATTGGGTACGGCCCGCAGTTCTGGAAGCAGGAGCGTACGGTGACCTGGGTGACCCCCGGAGTCAACCCTCCCACCCAGACCTTCGACACCGGAAGCCCCAATCAAAAGGCGCTCAACTACAACATCACCACGCAGTTCACGTCGAAGCTCCGCGCCCGCGTAACCGGTAGCAACGAACGCCGCCGTGGCGAGCTTGGCCTGCCCGGAATCGAGCCGAACGGAACCAGCACTTCGAACGCGACGACGTTCAATCCGCGATCGACCGTTCGCGCCGACGGCAAGAACGATTCCTACAGCGCCATCGTTGATTACACGGCCAGCAACTCGCTCTACCTCAACCTCACCGGCAGCTACCTCGACTACGACGCCTTCAGCACCGGCGGTGACTACAATCGCAACACCCGCCGCACCTTCGCGACCACGAACGTAAATCTCCTTGATGTTCCGACGAGTTTCCAGCGGGTCAGCGGCTTTGCGGACGGCGCGGTCAATTCGTTCTCGGTCCAGGACCGGTACACGCGTTTCAACTTGTCCACCGATGCCACTCTGTTCAAGCGATGGAAGGGTGACCACGCCATCAAGATCGGCGGTCTCTACGAGCGTATCGGCAACCAGGCGCAGCTCGGTCAGCAGCACCCGAACATCTCCCTCAACTGGGGCGGCACCTATGCCAACCTGAGCGGCGGCACCAACCGGGGCACCTATGGGTACTTCACGGTCAGCCGCATTTACACAGGCGGTGACATCAAGGAAACGAACCTCAGCCTCTTCGCGCAGGATCAGTGGACCCTCAACAGCAAACTGACGGTCAACTACGGCCTTCGTATCGAGAACGAAGAGATTCCCTCCTACAAGCCTGAGAACCCGGGGGTGGAGTTTGGTTGGAGCGACAAGATTGCGCCTCGCCTCGGCTTTGCCTACGACGTGAAGGGCGACGGCAAGTGGAAGGGCTACGGATCGTGGGGAGTTTTCTACGACACCATGAAGCTTGAGATGCCGCGCGGTGCCTGGGGCGGCGATCACTGGATCGACTATGTCTACAGCCTCGACACCTTCGACTGGCCCTCCATCAGTTGCACGGACATCAACGGCGGCACCAACTGCACCGGTGGCAAATTCATCGAACAGAACGATCGCCGCCACGCCTCGAATGAGCTTGGCAACAGCCTGGTCGATCCGAACCTGAAGCCCACCAAGAAGCAGGAGATCACTCTCGGCCTCGATCGCGAACTCAGTTCCGTGATGTCGCTCAGCGTCCGCTATGCCCGCAAGTGGTGGAACGAGACCATTGATGACGTGGGCGTGAACGTGCCCGGCATCGGCGAGGTCTACTACATCGCGAACCCTGGCGTGGGTCTTGGCGCCTCTCCTCTGGGCGCTCAGTTCCCGAAGGTCCCGAAGGTTCTGAACCAGTACGACGGCGTCGAACTTGCCCTTCGCAAGCGCTTCTCCAACAACTGGCAGGGTACAACCAGCGTCGTTTTCAGCCGCCTCTACGGCAACTACGGCGGTCTCGCCAGTTCCGACGAAGCCGGTCGCACCTCCCCGAACGTCTCGCGCTACTACGACGCGCTCTATCTTTCCTTCGACCAGAAGGGCAAGGAGGCGAACGGGAAGCTGAACACCGACCGCCCGGTCCAGTTCAAGGCGCAGGGCTCGTACAGCTTCGACTTCGGGACCTCCGTTGGTCTCAATTTCTACGCTCGTCACGGCACGCTGAACTCCTCCACGGTCAGCTACCAGGGTGTGCCGGTCTACTACAACGGTCGCGGCGATCTGGGCCGCACGCCTTTCGTCAATCAGACCGATCTGAATCTTTTGCACGATTTCAAGATCAAGGGCGACATGAAGTTGACCCTGCAGGCGGACATTCAGAACGTGTTCGATCAGAAGACGGTCACCCAGATCGCGTTCGCGGCGTACCGCGACGCTCTGGTTATCCCCGGCTTCACCAACAACCCCGGGGGTGCCTTCTTCCAGCCGAACGGCTTCGACACCGTCGCTATTCAGGCCGCCCGTCTGCCCGCATCCGGGCGTCCCGATCCCCGCTACACGCTGCCCAACTCCTACCAGGGCGCTCGTTCCATCCGCGTGATGGCGAGGATCTCGTTCTAGGAGCCTGAGCAGACCGAAGGGCTCCTGTCCACCAGACGCCGCTCCGTTCGGGTGGCGAAGGGGCTAGTCGCAATCCCGGCCTCCTGATTTGGAGGCTCGAACGGGCGGCGGGGGAAACTCCGCCGCCCGTTTCTTTTTTGGTACCCTTCAAAGACCCTTGGCCAAGCAGCGTCCCGGCCGGAACCGCGACCGATCCGGTCCATCCCTTGCGCAGGAAGCTCGCCCGTATGTGAGCCCCGGCGGGCTCCCTCTGGCTTTCGTTGTCGTAGCCGTGCTGATCGTCGCCCTCAGCGCCTATTCCAACAGCTTCTCCGGCGTTTTGGTCTTTGACGACCTGCCGGCGATCGAAGAGAACCAGAACCTCCGTCATCTCTGGCCGCTGTCTCGGGCCATGACCGCACCGCCTTCCACGACACTCGAAGGTCGACCCATCGCGAGCCTGTCCTTCGCTCTCGACTATGCGGTCTGGAACGACCCCCTGTGGGGCTTCCACGCGACGAATCTCACGATCCACATCCTGGCCGCACTTCTGGTGTTTGGCCTGGTCCAGCGCACCCTGCAATCACCTCCGCTGCGCGCGACCTTCGGTTCCGCTGGCCGCCTTCTCGCCTTGCTCGTGGCCCTGGTCTTCGCCGTCCACCCGCTGCAAACCGCCAGCGTCACCTACGTCGTTCAACGTGTGGAGTCGCTGATGGGCCTTTTCTACCTGGCGACGCTCTATGGCGCGGTGCGGGCCAGAGAACGCCCTGGCTTCGGCGGATGGGCCTGGTTCTCACTGGCCATGTGCGCGCTGGGGATGGGCACCAAAGAAGTCATGGTCACCGCACCCATCATGGTGGTGGTCTGGGACCACTTGTTTGGCGGAGACGCAACGCCCTCGAAGCGCCCGCTGTACATCGGCCTGTTCGCCGCCTGGGCCCCACTCATTACCCTCGTGGCCGGCGGAGCCCGCACGGGCTCGGCGGGCTTTGGATTCTCAGAGTGGCCCTGGTGGGGCTATCTCGCAACTCAGGCCGAGGTCCTGCCTCACTACCTGCGCCTTGTTTTCTATCCGGCTCCTCTGGTCCTTGACTACGACTGGTCGAAAGCGTCGGTTTCCGACATGCTGGTTCCAGGACTGCTGATCACCGGGTTCCTTGCGGCCACGATCTTCGGTCTAGTCCGTCGGTTGGCCTGGTCTTTCGCAGGGGTTTGGTTCTTCCTGATTCTGGCGCCTACGTCCTCCATTCTGCCGATTCCCACCGAGATCGCGGCCGAACACCGTATGTACCTGCCCATCCTGGCTCCGATCGTTCTCGTGGCGACGGGCGCCTTCATGTTTGGGTCCTATTCGGTGCGCCGCGTCCCTCTCCCTTCAGGACCTTTGCACCTTGCCGCGCTAACCATCGCGGTGGCCTTGATCGCCACCTTGACCCTGAGGACTCGCGAGCGAAACGACGATTATCGAACCTACGACCGCATCTGGTCGGACACGGTCGACAAACGCCCCCATAACGCACGCGCCCGGAACAACCTGGCGAGTTCCCTCCTTTCCAGAGGCCAGTTCGCGGAAGCGGAGGCCCATCTCTTGGTCGCAGTCGGGGTCCAGCCGGGACTTGCCGAAGCCCAGGCAAACCTGGGTGTGGCACTCTCGGCCCAGGGCAAGGTCGCGGAAGGCTCACTCCACCTGCAAAAAGCCATCGAACTGAAGCCGCGTTTTGCCGAGGCGCATCGCAACCTGGGCGAGAACTACGCGATTCAAGGCCGCTTTGCGCAGGCGGTGGACGAGTACACACAGGCGCTTTCGGCTCTGCCCGGGGACGTCCGGCTCCTGAATCGGCTCGCCTGGATCCTCGCTACCAGTCCCGACGACCGCATTCGGGATGGCCGAAAAGCTGTGGCCTACGCTGAGCGGGCGGTCGAAGGGACGCGCCGCCAGGACCCGGTTTCTCTGGATTCACTTGGGGTCGCCCGCGCCGAACTCGGCGACTACCATGGGGCCGAGGCCGCGGTGGGGGAAGCGGTGGCCCTGGCCCGGAACCAGGGCGATTCGAACCTTCTGGCCGAATTGATGACGCGCGCCGGGCTTTTTGCCCAGGGTCTTACGTTCCGTCAGAGATAAGGCCAAACCGGGCTCGAACCAGCCCCGGTTTTGCTACACTCCTCCGTCAAACCTCGAAAGGAACAAACGCACATGAACATTGTTGAACGCCTCGTGGGCGACGTCACCATCATCGACCTGCAGGGCAAGATCATGATCGGAGAAGGCGACGAAGCCTTGCGCGATGCCGTGAGCAAAGCCATCGATTCCGGGAAGACCAAGCTGGTCTTGAACCTCGCCGAGGTTCCGTATGTGGATTCCGCCGGTCTCGGCGAACTCGTCCGCTGCTACAGCACGGTCAACAAGAAGGGTGGAAAGCTCAAACTCCTGAACCTCACCAAGAAGATCCAGGATCTGCTAGCCATCACCAAGCTCCTCACGGTCTTCGAGACATTCGACGCGGAGGATGAGGCGGTCAAGAGCTTCGCTTGACGCCAGGCGGCCGGAAGCGGCCCGCGTCGTTGCCCCACAAGCCCGCGGCCATGCCGCGGGTTTTTTTAATCTCCCAACCATGCATTTTCTTCGCGCCCTCAGGCCACACCAGTGGACGAAGAACCTCCTCGTCTTCGCGGCCCTGCTGTTTTCGAAACATCTCTTCGAACCCGAGCCCTTCGCGCGCGCGGCCCTGGCCTTCATAGCATTCTGCGGCCTCGCCGGTGCGGTCTATCTCTGGAACGACGTGGCCGACGTCGAGCGCGACCGCCTGCATCCCAAGAAGAAACTCCGCCCCCTCGCCGCGGGCGATCTCTCCATCCGCGCCGCGACGCTGGGCGCCCTCTCCCTGGTTGTTCTCGCACTGACCCTGGCCTTCTGGCTCGATCCGCGGCTTGGGATCTGCGCCTCCTCCTATCTGGCCCTGAATCTCGCTTACTCCTTTGGCCTAAAGCATGTGGTGATTCTCGACGTCCTGTCTATCTCCTTGGGCTTCGTCCTGCGCGCGCTGGCCGGGGGCTACGCCATTGACGTGCCCGTTACGGACTGGTTGCTCGTGCTGGCCCTGCTTCTGGCGCTCTTCCTCGCTCTGGCCAAGCGTCGTCACGAACTCACCTCTCTCTCGGAGAACGCGACCGGCCACCGTGCCATCCTGGCCGAATATTCGCCTTACCTCATCGATCAGATGACCTCGGTCGTGACGGCGTCGGTCGTGACCGCGTATGCCTTCTACACCCTGTCTCCCGAGACCGTGCAGAAATTCGGAACCGCGAAACTCTCGTGGACCCTGCCTCTCGTGCTCTACGGGATCTTTCGGTATCTTTATCTGGTCCACCAGAAGGACCAGGGCGATTCGCCCACCGACCTGCTTCTGACCGATCGGCCCCTCCTCGCCACCGTGGCCTTGTGGGTGGCTCTGGTGATCGCGATCGTCTACACCGCTCAAGGTGCGGCCACCCCCCTCGGAGTCCCAAAATGAGCATCGAAATCGAGTCTAAAGACGTGGACGTTCGGAAGATCATGGCGGAGATCCGCGAACGGATCGCCGAGAAGAAGCGAGGGCTCTATACCGACGAAGAGATTCGTGAGATCGCCGAGCGCAAGCTGGAAGCAGTACTCGAGTCGCGCCAGTTCAATCCCGATTTCCTGAAGGACTTCAAGACCAAGTCCGAGGTCTGGAACTACACCTTCAATCCGGAAACGATCTATCGCACCAGCCGGGGCGGCGCCGCCTCCATTCTCGGCAGCATCCGTAATCTCCTCAAGCCCATCCAGAAACTCTTCTGGAACCCCACCCCGATGATCGCGGCCCTCTCTCGACAGTCCGACCTCAACGTCTACTCCGTGCAGATGCTGCACAACCTGACCCTGGAGCTCACGCGCATGAATCTCGAGGTCCAGGAACTGCGCGCCCGCTTGCAGCAGACGGACGCCAGTCTTGAGGAACTGCGCAAGCGCGAACGCGCTCTTGAGTCCCTGGCCGTGCTCAAGGATCCGGGCCCGCCTGCCTCCTGAGGGGCTCGGCGACTCTCCGAACCTTCGGCCCCTGGCCCCAAAAAGACATGACCGCACAACTCAGGCTTGGTTTCGTGGTCCAGCGCTACGGACTCGAGATCGCCGGAGGAGCCGAGTACCACTGTCGATTGATCGCGGAACTTCTTCGCGATCATGGCGACGTCACCGTTTTCACAACCTGTGCGCTCGACTATGTCGAATGGAAGAACCACTATCCGGAAGGGGAAACCGTCCTGAACGGCGTGCGGGTCCGGCGTTTTCCGGTCGAGCGCCAGCGTGAGATTCTGCGCTTCGCGGAACTCTCCCAAAGGATTGAACCTAAGGAGCATGCGCGCGACGACGAGGAAGCCTGGATGGACGCCCAGGGACCCTACTCCCCGGGGCTTCGCGACCACGTCATGGAAGCGGCGTCTTCGGGCCGGTACGACGTCCTCATCTATTTCTCCTACCGATACTGGACGACCTCCCGCAGTCTTCAGGCCTCGCGGACACCCTCGATCCTGGCCCCCACCGCCGAGGATGATGGTCTCTATCGACTCGCCCTTTTTCGCCCGGTGTTCGAAGCGGCCACTCAGTTCGCCTTCAACAGCCTGGAGGAGCGGTTGATGCTGGAGGGGGCGGTGGGGCATCCCCTTCCTGGGGAGATCGTGGGCGTGGGGTCGGCGCTCCCTTCATCGGTCGATGGTGAGGGTTTCAGAAAGCGGCACGGAATCGAAGGGCCATTTCTTCTCTACGTGGGGCGGATCGACTTGAACAAGGGCTGTCCCGAACTCTTCGATCACTTCCTTCGCTACCTTCAGGAAACAGGCTCCAATCTTCAGCTCGTGCTGATCGGCCGCGCCCTTCTGGACCTGCCGAAGGACGACTCGATCCGGGCTCTTGGGTTCCTTCCCGACTCGGAGAAATGGGACGCCCTCGATGCCTCCCTCGCCCTCGCCATCCCCTCGCGCCTTGAAAGCCTCTCGATGGTGACGCTCGAGTCGTTCTATGCCGAAAGACCCGTGGTTGCGAACGCGAAGTGCGCGGTTTTGCGGGGCCAGTGCCGCCGGTCGGGAGGCGGGCTCTATTACTCGAGCTACGACGAGTTCCGCGAGATCCTGGCCGTACTCGAAGCCGACGCCGCGCTCCGCGTTCGGATGGGTCGAGCCGGGCACGCGTATTTCGAAACCCACTACTCGTGGCCGGTGATCCTGGGAAAGTATCTGGGGCTCATTGCTGCGGCACGTGGAGTGAAGGCCGCCTGATGCCTCGAGCCATTCATCAGGTTTTGGCCGCCCTTGCCTACGGCGATGCCATCGGCAATGAGGCTTTGGCCATAAGGAAACACCTCCAGAGCCGCGGATTTTCGTCCGAGATCTTCGCAGAGAAGGTTCATCCAAAAATGGCCGGGCTGGCGCATCCGCTCTCCGAATACGCCCCGACCGCGAAGGATGGGGCCTTGTGCATGTTCCACTTTTCCATTGGGAGCGCCGCTTCGTCGCTGGTGTATCACCGCACCGATCCGCTTATCTGCGTGTATCACAACATCACGCCGCCTGAGTTTTTCTTCCCCTTCCATCCTCACCTCGCGCGGCTTTGTCACCACGGACGCCGCGAACTCGCGGCCTTTGCCGCTCGCTCGGTCCTCGGCCTTGGCGACAGCGAGTTCAACCGTCGTGAACTCGAGGCCGCGGGCTTCCGCGCCACCGGCGTGCTGCCCATCGTGCTCGACTGGGCCCGATACGACGAGCCGCCGAGTCCGGTGATGACCAGGCGGCTCGAAGGCTTCGAGGGCCCTACGGTGCTTTTCGTCGGTCGCATGGTCCCGAATAAGAAGATCGAGGATCTGCTCACCTCCTTCGCCGCTTTCCAGCGTCATCACCAGCCGGAGAGCCGGCTCCTCCTTGTGGGCGACTCGATCGGCCACGAACGGTACCTGCGCCGCCTTCTCGAACTCGTGCATTCGTTGCGGGTTCGCAATGTGATCTTCACCGGTCAGGTCACCCAGGGCGACCTCATCGCCGCGTATCAAAACTCCCAGGCCTTCCTTTGTCTTTCCGAGCACGAGGGCTTCTGCGTTCCCCTTCTCGAGGCCATGCATTTCGGCCTGCCGGTGGTGGCCTTCAATGCAGCGGCGATCCCTGAGACTCTGGCGGGGGGCGGCCTGCTCCTCGACCACAAGGACCCCCGCATTGTCGCTTCCGCCCTGGATCTGGTGCTGAAGAACGAGCCGGTTCGTGCTCGGATTCTTGAGACCCAGGCACGGACGCTGGCCCAGGTTCACGCACTCGATTTCGGCGCTCTCCTCGAAAACCACATAGCGGTTGCGGCCCGGTCCGTGGAGGCCCGGCGTTGAAGGCCCGTGAAGTGCATCAGATCGTGGCCGCCCTTTCGCCGGGGGACGCCGTGTGCAACGAAGCCCTGGCCTTTCAGCGGAGGCTGCGCGACCGCGGCTACGTGAGCCACATCTTCGCCGGGCTCCTGGCCCCCGAGATGGCGGCCCTCGGTCTGCCCTTGGCGGAGTACACGCGGCGCGAGGGTTCCTCGGATGCGGTCTCGATCTTCCATTTCGCGATCGGCAATCCCGCAGTGCAGGCGGTTCTGGCCCGAACGGAACCCTTGATTCTCCGCTACCACAACGTCACCCCGGCTGAGTTCTTCGTGGGCTTCAACGGCCACCTCGTCGGGCTCTGCTATCACGGGGCCCGAAGCCTCGCGGACTTTGCACCGCGCACCACTCTCGGCCTCGCGGTCAGCGAGTTCAACCGCCAGGATCTGGTTCGCGCGGGTTTCGCCCGCACCGAGGTGACTCCCCTGGCCCTGAACCTGGCCGCCCTGGATGAACCTCCAGACCCGATTGTCGCCTCAAGGTTCAAGGACAACCGAAAGAACCTGCTCTTCGTGGGTCGCGTCGCCCCCAACAAGAAGATCGAAGACCTCGTCCGGGTTTTCTGCGCCTACCAGCGATACGTCCAGCCGCTGAGCCGTCTGTTCGTGGTCGGCGAAGGGCGGGGTTTTGAGAATTACACGCGGCGTCTCGACGAACTCGTGAGTCATCTCCGGATCGACGAAGTGGTCTTCACCGGAGCGGTCACCCAGAGCGAATTAAATGCTTACTATCGTCTCGCCCACGCCTTTGTGGGCCTCTCGGAGCACGAGGGTTATGGCGCGCCGCTGATCGAGGCCATGCACTTCGGGATCCCGGTGATGGCCTACGACGCGGGTGCGGTGAAGGAAACCTTGCAAGGTGGAGGCGTTCTCCTGAAAGACAAGAACCCTGCGGAGATCTCCGAGCTCCTCGGCATGGTGGTGGAGCCCGGGGCCACCCGACAGGCCGTTCTCGACACCCAGGCCCGGGCTCTTGAGAAGATCCGCTCCGTGGATATCGGCCAACAACTCGAGCAGGCCCTCCGAATCGTGGAAGCGGCCCGTTGACACCGCCTTCTTCATCCGAGCCTCCGCCCCACCAGCCGGAGGTGAATGTCCGCCTGATCGTGGACGGGCTTCGCGAAGAAATCGACCGCAGACGAGCCGAAGGCGACTTGACCCGGGAAGACGTCGAGTGGCTTCTCGATAAACGTCTCAAGGAGAGCATTGCCAAGGCCGGAATCGACTCGGTTTTGGCTGCGCGTCTCCTGCATGAGAGCCACGACTGGAACACCGACACCGCTTACGAAACCCGCACCACCCGGACTGGTTTTGAGGGCGTCCTCGTCCGGGCGGCCAAGTTCTTGGCGCGCCCTTTCGTCCGGCTCTATACCGACCACATACTGAATCGACAGACCCAGTTGAATGCGGTGCTCTGGCACGTCCTGCTCGACTCCGTGGAGCGAAGCACCAAGATCGAGATGGAGGTCAGGAAACTCCGCAAGGAAGTCGAGGACTTCAAGGAGCGACCTTGAAGCTGGCCTTTGTGGTGCATCGTTATGGCGACGGAGTCGCCGGTGGATCGGAGGCGCACTGCCGCGGGCTCGCCCAGGAACTGCGCAAGTCCCACGAGGTGGAGATCCTCACCACTACCGCGCGCGACTACCTGACCTGGCAGAACGAGTTTCCGCCGGGGGAATCGGTGGTCGACCGACTTCGCGTGACCCGGTACCCGGTTGGCCGCACCCGTGATCTGAAGCGCTTCGCGTCGATCTCGGACCACGTCTTCCACGAAGCGCACGACCGCGCGGATGAAGAACGGTGGATCGTCGAGAACGGGCCGTACTGCCCGAAACTCCTCGACGCGATCCGCGAGCGCACCGACGTGGACTTCTTCTTGTGCTATTCGTATCGCTACTACACCGGGGCCAAAGGGGCCCTCGCCGCGGGATCGCGTGCGATCCTCGTGCCCACGGCGGAAGAGGATCCGGCCATTCGTCTTTCGGTTTTCGCCGAGGTTTTTCGCTCTGTCCGCGGCTTCTTGTACCTCACTCCCGAGGAACGGGATCTCGTCGAACGGTACTCCGGGCTCAGCCCGACCCCTTCCCGCGTGATCGGAAGCGGCCTCAACGTCCAGCGAATGGGGGCCGGTCCAAGGCAGGGGCTGAATCCGCCGGACTCCTATGTTTTGTATGCGGGCCGCATCGACCGCAACAAAGGCGTTGACACTCTCTTCCGCTACTTTCTCTGGCTCCTTGAAGAGTGGCCGGACTGTCCTCCTCTTCTCCTTGTGGGTCATCCGGTTTTGGACATTCCGGCTCACCCGAAAATCCGGCATCTGGGCTACGTCAGTGAAGAGGAGAAGTCCTCGCTGATCGAAGGGGCGGATGTGGTTTTGATGCCGAGCCGGTACGAAAGCCTCTCGATGATCGTGCTCGAAGCGTGGGCGCTCTCCCGGCCGGTTCTCGTGAACGCCGCGTGCGCGGTTCTCGAAGGCCAGTGCCGAAGGAGCAACGGCGGCCTGTATTACCGAGACTATGCCGAGTTTCGTCTGATGCTGCGCCGATTGATGGGCGACCGGGATCTGCGCCTCGCCTTGGGTGGTCAGGGTGAGGCCTATGTTGCTTCCAACTATTCGTGGTCCATCGCGGCCGAGCAGACCCACGCCCTTCTGACCCAACTTAAAGCCAGGGAGCGGACTTCTTGACCCGCCGGATCGATCAGTGGGTGCCAGCACTCCATCGCGGGGACGCGATCGGAGACTCGACGATCCTGATGCGGGAAGCCCTGCGGGCGTGGGGCTACGTTTCGGACATCTACACATTCAATCAGGATCAGGGTCTCTCGGCAGTTCCCTTCGACCAGTGGCGCGAGGGGGCGGCGACCGACGTGGTCATCTTTCACTACCCGATGGCCTCGCCCATGGACTCGTGGTTCGCGAAGCTCTCGTGTCGCCGCGTCCTTCAGTACCACAACATCACGCCACCCCATTTCTTCCAGGCCTGGGATCACGAGATCTACCGGATCCTCCACCAGGGACGCGAGGCTTTGCGCGACCTGGCACCCATCGCCCATCTGGCCCTGGGCGACAGCGAGTACAACCGCGCCGAACTCACCGATATGGGATTCGGGGCCACCTCGGTGTTGCCCATCGCCATCGATTTCGAGCGGTATAAGGCGACCGGGAATGCGGCACTCAAGAAACGCTACGCCGATGGCCGGATCAACCTCCTGTTTGTGGGCCGGATCGCTCCCAACAAACGACACGACCTTTTGCTCAAGGTCCTCGCCTACTACAAGAAGAAGATTTCACCCGCGGTACGGCTGCTGGCCGTCGGGAAACTCCCGCGTCGCGAAACCGGCGTGGGGGCGCCGATCCAAGGCCACTACCTCGACACTCTGATCCGCTTGTACTCCGATCTAGGCCTCGAGCCCGCCGATGTGATTTTCACCGATGGCGTGACCCACGACGAGATGCTTGGCTACTACGAAAGCGCCCACGTCTTCATCTCGATGTCCGAACACGAAGGCTTTGGTGTGCCGCTGGTTGAGGCGATGCTCAAGCGGGTTCCCATCCTGGCCTGGCGGGGGACCGCGGTAGGAGAAACCCTCGGGGAGGCCGGGCTCCAGTTCGACTATCCCGACATCGCGGCGTTCGCCGAAGGGGCGGCCCTGCTGGCCAAGGCGGGACCCACCCGCGAAACCATTCTTGAGGGTCAGGATCGCCGCGTTCGAGACTTCGCCACCGAAACCACCCTCGCCCGGCTGCGCGCCATCGTGGAGGGGATCTGATGGCGCGGCAATTGGCGGTCGTGGTGCAGCGCTACGGTTCGGACCTGGTCGGCGGTTCGGAGACCCTGGCCCGGGAGTATGCCGAGCGTCTGGTCGGTCGAGGCTTTGAGGTGACGGTCTACACCAGCACCGCGCGCGACTATGTCACCTGGCGGTCGGAGTACCCGATAGGGGAGTCGATGGATGGCGGCGTGAAAATCAAGCGGTTCGCGCCCGAGCGCGAGCGCGACCTGAAGGCCTTCAACGCCCTCGCTGAACCGATGTACGGCCGGCCCACGTCTCTCGCCGAAGAGAGGTCCTTCCTGGAGGCGCAGGGGCCGCTCGTCCCCGGCCTGGTCCAGGCCCTGGAGCGCGATGCCCTCCTTTACGAAGCCATCCTCTTCTTCACCTACTTGTACTACCCCACGGTTGAGGGGATTCGAATCGCGGGAAACAAAGCGGTCTTCATTCCCACCGCCCACGACGAACCGCCCCTTCGTTTCGCGATGTTCCGAGCGGTGTTCGAAAGTGTTCGTGCCTATGCGTTTTGCTCGGCACCCGAGGCGCGTCTGGTGGCGTCCCGCTTCGACCTCGCGCGCGCTTCGCAGGATGTGGTGGGAATCGGCGTCGATCCGCCGGGAGCCGCGGACGTCGAAGAGTTCCGCATCCAGCGAACGATCCTCAGACCCTATCTCCTCTACGCGGGACGCATCGATGCCGGCAAGAGCTGTGACGAGATGCTCCGTTTCTATGAGGCCGCGCAGGCCGACATCATGGGCTGTCCCGATCTGTTCCTGATCGGGAAGCTGGCCATGGAGCTCCCGCTTCTTCCGAGGCTCCGTCACCTGGGATTCGTCTCGGAAGAAGACAAGAGGGCGGCCATGGCGGGGGCCGAGCTTCTGATCTGTCCCAGTCCCTACGAGAGCCTTTCGATCACCTTGCTCGAGGCGATGTCGCTTGGGACACCGGTCCTTGCTTCTTCCCGGTCCGATGTTCTCGTGGACCACTGCCATAAGAGCCAGGCGGGTCTGATCTACGGCAACTCCGACGAATTCACGGAGAGCCTCCGCCGGTTGGTTCTCGACGAAGGACTGCGCCGGGCCCTGGGCGCGAACGGAGCGCGCTATGCCCTTTCGCAGTTTGCGTGGCCGGCGGTTCTCGACCGTCTGATCGCCCAGATTGACAGTGTGGCAAAACAGGGGCGATAGGGCCTCTGAAGAGGGCAAGCCATCAGGGCCGGCTGGAAAGGGCACCCACCAAGGCCGTGGCCCCCCCAACCGCGGACGAGTTACTTGGCGCGCAATCGTTCCAAGACGATGTCGGTGGCCTGAGGTCCCTTGAGAATCGCGGCAGCCGCCGCGATCTGCTGGATGGCTTGTTCGAGAACCTCGGTGCCTGCCCCGCGTTCGATGGCGAGACGAGCGGCGACCACATGTTTTTGAACCACGGCCTCGCCACCCGCGCCGAGCAGGGCGTTGGCGGTATCGCGGATCTTCACGAGCCGCTGGACCAGTTCGACGCTGGCCGAAGGCAGGGTGCCCGGCGCCATCG